>JAEEGK010016753.1_pt1 | contig 16062 bp, 8 predicted proteins | sample 8958771 | NCBI WGS metagenome assembly JAEEGK01 (sample SAMN16246547, study PRJNA631951) | gut metagenome | biome: gut microbiome; feature: rumen; material: SC-attached | host: Bos | place: Iran: Karaj | collected 2018-10
GTAGACAATCGGGATCATGTAGTAGTGACTGGCGTCACGTGTCCTTGTGGTCATGTTAGCAGGTATCTCCATATAACCGTTCTGACCATCTACGCCAACGTAGAAACGATCGTATTCTTGGTTGGAGTTCACGGAGATGAAGTTAAAGCCGCCAGTCAGTGCATAGTCGTTCATCTCTACACCACTGATGGTCGCTTCGGTTGTGGATTCCGGCATGCCCTCACTATGGAAAGTACCATTTTCGATAGAGAAAAATTTCTCTGCGTACTTCGACTCTGAGCCAGAAGAATCGTCGTCCTTTTCGCATGATAAGAACAAACATGTCAGTGATGCTACGAGCATCAGACAAGGTAAATACAGTTTTTTCATAATGCTTAATATTTTAATTGTTAGTACAGTTATAGGATTCGTCGATGAGTCGCAACGATTATTCTATAATGCAAATATAAGGAAGAAAAGTAACGGGGGAACTAACAAAAAAAGAAAATCGACTGATAATTTCTGAAATTGTCAGTCGATTTTCTCTATCCATTCTTTCGGCGTCATATCCGTTAAGGCTTTAAAGGTTCGAAAGAAAGATGTCTCATTACTGAAGCCTGCTTCCATATACACCGTTGAGATTTTCCTTTCTGGATGATGTCGCATGATCTCCTGGACATAGTTGATGCGATAACGATTGATGAAATTGGAGAACGTACATCCCTCGCATGAGTTGATACAGTCGGAGATATAGCGACTGTTCGTGCCCAGCATGGTTGCGATGTCAGAAACTTTCAGGTCACTTTTCCGATAGAGTTCCTGGCTCTCAACCAACTTACGGATATTCTGTATCAGCGTGGCTCTGGAATAAGGCTTGTCATCAGTATCATCCGTGAACTCTTGCTCTAATAATGCCCGATGATGCTTCCTTCTATGTAGAATCAGATAGATAATCAGGAAAGCTGCAATCAGGATGGTCGAGATGAGTAGTGTCAAAAGCCACTGCCAGTTGTTCCCCGCCTTGATCGTCGTTGGACTTTGAGCGATGCGTAGTAGATAGGCGGCAGCAGAGGGGGTGAAATTACTGTGGTCGAGCAGACCGCCAGCCATCAGTAAGTTACCTTCATGGTCAAAGACTGGTACGTTGTCTGGACAGCAAGACAGCGTGTCGGTGTAGTAGAGTGTCAATGGCGCAGGCTTACTTTCGGTGGCATGAGCATAATCGATACAAAGAAGGTAGAAGCGATGGGCTTTTTCTTGGTTGGAATGGTCATCACGGCTGCTTCCCATGATATAGCCTCGTCCGGCTTTCTGATCGACAAAGACAGGTGTGTAATACTCGATATTCTCCCATTGGCTTCGCATCGGGATAGGACAGACGGTGGGCAAGAGTGAGAAGTTCCCGTTCTCCGCTTTTGCGATGGCCACTTGTCCGGTACTGTCCTGAACCGGTATCAGATAGGCATAGAGATTCTTCGTCTCGTCACCGATGAAACTCTCAGCAGGGCGATGGTGACTGACAGGCAACAGACGCCATGACTCAAACAGTGGAAGGTGTATGGTGTCACCTTCCAGACGGTCGGCCACGGCGCAGGAAATCGTGTCACCTCTAATGCCAGACATGCCGAAGATGATGACGTCGCTTTTGGAGGTGCGGAGGATATAAGGATGGGAGCGTTCAACAGTCGCGTCTTTGATATAGGTGAATTTCTTCTGACCATTGAACACCTCGATACCGTCCTTGTGGTACCAGTTGCCTGCGATGACCACTTGTCCATTATCCATCTCCAAACCAGCGGCAAGCGTCCGTTTCAGGTCCATGCTACTAAAACCGTCGAAGGTGTGGGTGACGGGATCGTAAAGTTCTGCCAGATGAGTCTGGCCGATGCCGATAGGCTGATCACAGCCTCCAGCCAGCAGCACCTTTCCCGATTTCAATACAACGGAGAAACCGACATCATGGTTGTAGACCATCTGCAACTGATTCCATTTGCCATTGCGATAGTATTCTGCTGTGGGGGTGGGCACGAAGCCATTGGTATGACCGCCAGCCACGACGAGCTCACCGTTGACATAGAATAACTCATGTCCTGCACGGGGGATGTTCAGGTCAGGAAGTCGTTCAATCTCAATCTGGATCATCGGACATTTCTCTCTCGACTGATTGGGCGATGAGGCCTTCTGTGCCATGAGTGACGGCGCAGAAATGAGACTTAAGAGAAGTAGGCCGAGTATTCTTTTCATAAACGCACTAACGGGCTAGTAGACTGATTGTTGTTGCAAATATACGAAATAAATCAGAAATATGGAATGTTTTTCTTCGTTTTTTGAAGAAAAAGATGATGTAAGAGTAAAAAAAGAGATGACACTTCCGAGTGTCATCTCTTTGAACTTTTATTTTGCTGCCCTTACAGCATTGAGGAAGTTGACCATCTTCTGGAGGTTCTCTTCGGCATACATGCCCATGCCATGACCGCCCTCAGGAACGAATGTAGCCTCGGTTTTCACACCAGCGGCCTTCAGGGTCTCGAACAACTTCTTTCCCTGACAGCAGGGAACGACATTGTCTTTTTCGCCATGGAAGATGATGAGGGGAGGATCGTTCTTGTCGACATACGTGGTGGCACTCAGACTCAGGTATTTGTCTGGTTCCTTGTCGAGCTTGGCATTCAGCAGCACATCCTCGGGGCTGTTCTCGCCCATCTGCATATGCTCGCCGCAGTCCATGGCTGTCAGGTCAATAGGACCAGACCAGTCGCAGGCGGCGTTGACAGCACTACTCTCACTGGTATAATTGCCGATCTGACCCTCCAGATCGATGTCGACCGTACCGACGGTCTCTTGCTTTGTTCCGCTGGTGGTGGCTGCGACAGATGACAGATGGCCGCCGGAAGAGAAACCGGAGGTGGCGATGAACGAGGTGTCGAACTTATATGTCTGTGCCTCTCCCCGTACAAAACGGATGACAGCCTTGATGTCATGGATCTGTGCTGGCCATTTGGCATCCATGCTGGAGCGATGGTTGGGACATACCACAGCATACCCAGCCTCTAACAGTGCCTTGACGATGGTGCCGAGATCGGCCATGCCTTTGCTGTTGTTGCTGAACCATGCACTGCCGTAGATATGGATAACGACGGGATAAGATGCCTGTTCCTTCTTAGGCAGATAGATGTCGCAGGTATGGTAGGCCTGGTTGTCGCCGGCGTAGTTCACGTCTTTCCACTCTTGTGATGTCTCCAGTTTTACCTGTGGAACTTGGAAACCTCCGAAGCCTCCTTGGGGCTGTGCCATGATTACGGATGTCAGGCACAGCATCATTGTTGAGAATAGTATCTTTGTCATTCCTGTTTGAGTAATAGTGATTCTAATGCCTGACGGCGCTCGGCCCATGTCTTGTAATCATCGGCCCGGAGTGTCTGTATCTGAGGAGCATTGTCGCCGGCCTGTTTCATAAAGTCCAACGAACTGGTGGTCAGAATGCATGGTTTGATCTTTTTGTCGGCGATAAGCTTGTCGGCAACAGCATCGGCGCCACCAATCTTGAACCAGCTCTCCATGGTATCGTCTTTGCCAGGAACTAGTTGGATGAGTTTCGGCATACTCTCCCTCATATCTGTGCCGGGGACGTACCATGCCTCGTTCAGATCCAGATTATAGCTGACCATACCATGCTGGATGGCACTCATCCCGGCAAAGTGATAAGGTGAAGCGGGGTGGTTGGCAATGCTGGGCTTGAATCCCTTAGATGGTGCCAGATACATATCGTTCGGGTCGGCAGTCTGCATACCGTCTACCAAGAAATAATAGGTGAAGGGCTGCATGATTTGATCCGTCAGTTCTACGCTCCATACTCCGTCGTTGTCTTTCTGCATAGGCAGAGGTTCGCTTAATAACTCTGTGACGAGTGACACCTGCTTAGCGTCGCTAGCCTTGAAACGGAAGACGATGCTGTTGTCCTTGTATTCGGGTGAGATGATAGGCTTGGGGAATAGTCGTGCCATCACACCTGCGGTGAACTGCTGTTCCTGACCGGTAGCTGCTGGAGCCGGTTTCCCGTTCTTCATGGCTTCTTCAGCGACATCGGGCTTGAAGAGCAGACGCAGGGTCTTGTCGAGGAAGTATTTGGCATTCATCCAGGTATGTCCGAACTTGTCGGTCGTAAACTCCTTCACCGAACGGATACCCTTCTTATCGAGGAACTCCATGTCATCGCGGGCATTACCGAAGAGGAAATCATCGGTGCCTACGCCGAGCCAGAAAAGATGGAGCTTACTGTTTGTGTCGGCAGCATTGTCGTATACCCCAGGTATGTCTGTCGAGGTGAACGAGCTATAGCTACACAGATATGAGAACTTGTCGAGATTATGCAGACCGTTTGACAGACCTTGGTTGCCACCGCGTGAGAAACCACCAATGGCGCGGTGGTCGTGATCGTTGATGGTGCGGAAGTGCTGTTCGACATATGGCATCAGGTCGTTGATCAGGTCAAGACTGAAGATGTCGCGTCCAAACTGCATCTGCGGCATGCCACCCATACCGGGTTTGGCAGGTAACAGCTTATAGGGGTTGCCGTAAGGCATGACAATGATCATCTCCTCTGCTGCTCCTTCGGCCAACAGATTGTCGAGGATATAATTGGCGCGTCCTACCTTATAGTATACCTCTTCGGTGTCGGTGGTTCCACTGATCAGGTAGAAAACGGGATATTTCTTGTCGCGGTTTCTTTGGTAGCCAGGTGGCAGGTAAACCACGGCTTGATTGGTTGCGCCGAGACTCGTGGAGAAGTAATGGATATACATTATAGATCCATGGGGAACCGGTCTGATGTCGTGTGCCAAAGGACCTTCTCGGCTGGGAATCTCCAACAGACTGTTCTTGAACCCTTCGTTGGGGAAATACAAATCGCACTGGGGATCCATGATGCTTACCCCGTCGACAACGAAGCAATAGGGATACATGTCTGGTGCAGCGGGTCCTAGGGTCACTGTCCACAGACCGGTCTGCTCATTGCGCACCATGGGGACACGTCCGGCAAACTGCACATCTACCAGGACCTCCTTGGCCTGGTCGTTCTTGTACTGGAATGTCACCGTACCATCATCGTTGCAGATGGTCCCGGCACTGGCCTGCATACAACAAGCCAAAAAGCACATGAGAATAAGAATAGTTTTTGTTTTCATAAGATAATAGTTATGTTAATGAATAGTGTATCCTGTACGGATAAATACAGGGATATATGCTTTACTGACGGGTGTCGTGACATATTGCCCGCCGTCGTAGTGCTTGCCAGAGTGATAGTCGTTCCACCCATCTGGGTTCTGGGGTAGATAGGTCTGCCATGTCGTTACCCCAGGTTCCGTGACAGGACTTATCAGAAGTGCTTTGCCGAACATATATTCATATTTCTGTTTCAGAGCCTCTGGATCATTGGCAAAGTCGAATACCAGCGGGCGCATCAGCGTACTACCCTCTTCGGCGACGGCCTTGGCCTGGCGCTTGATATAAGGCAGCAGCCTGTATCGTTCCTTTAGGCATTCTGCGATGATCGTCTGCGCTTCCTCGCCGTAGTTCCAGGGCTCGGTGTTGCTCATATATCCATGGACTCTCATCAATGGTAGATAGACCGACGTTTCAATCCAACGTAGCATACGCTCTATATAAGCACTGTCAGTATATTGGTTCTGAGGACGGAAGAAACCGCCAGCATCATAGGTCCACCAAGGGATGCCTGCTGCCTGCATCCCCAGTCCTGCTGTGATCTGTCGACGGAAGGTCTCCCAATCGTTACCCACATCACCGCTCCACATGGCAGAACCATATCGTTGGATACCAGCAAAGCCGCAACGTGTTAGGATCATGGGAGCCTTGCCTGCTTGCAGCAGACCTTCGTAAACGGTCTTGTTGACTAACAGCGGATATACATTGCGCACCTGCTCGCCCGTCCATTGACCATGATTCACCTTCCTGCCCAGCAGATCGTCGTTTTCTGGTTCGGTAGCATCCTGCCACCAAGCATCTATGCCCAGAGGTAGCAGCCTCTCCTTGAAATGCTTCCAGTAGGCTGCTGCAGCATCAGGGTTAAAGAAGTCTATCCAGTCGGTTCCGGGGATATAGTGACCAACGGCCTCCATCTGCTTTCCTACTTCTGAGTTCTTGTCGATCTTCGACCATACGCTTAACATCAGCTTGATTCCCATCTTGTGCAGGCTGTCGGTCAGGGCTTTGGGGTCGGGGTAGTTATCTTCGTCGAACTGCATGGAGTTCCAACCATGCTTGCCCCAGTACTGCCAGTCCTGAACGATCACGCTTACCGGCAGCTGCTCGCTGCGGAAGTGGTTGGCCGTCTGAAGGATCTCTTCTGACGAATGGAAACGTTCGCGACAATGGATATAGCCTAAAGCCCAATCCGGCATTTGCGGACATTCGCCTGTCAGTTCACGATAGGTGGCGATGATCTCGTCGGGTGTACCAATAAAGATTGTGTAGTCAACGGCTTCGGCTGCAGGCGAGCGGAACGTCGTTTCGTCCTTCACCTTTTGATAGTAAAGCACAGGTTGATCGTCCTTGGTTAACTCTGCTGATAGTTGATGACGCCCTTTGGCCAGATATACGATTCGCGACGCTGTCGGTGGCAGCCAGAGGTTCTGCATCTCTATCACCGGTTGTCCGTCAATGCAGAGGTTGTGACGGCGGGCCATCTTCTGACCAACATCCAACAGCAGGCTATAGTCGCCATCTTCTAAGATGTCAACTGTAGCGTCGAAGATATGACGCTCGCGTACTTCGCGCTTTCCACCTTCGGTCGATGTCACATTCACGACCTCACGTTCGCCGATTCCTGTGCGTTTTAGGAGTTTCACGCTCTTCTCGCAGGGGTTAAACTCGGTCAGACCGTAGTTGTTCCATAATACACCGTAACCCTTGCTTGACAATAGCATGGGGATGCTGATTTGTGTGTTGACCTGTGTGAGGCGTCGTGACAGTCCCCTGACGTTGCTATAGCCGTCCTGAAACTGCCCCAGTCCGTATAGGTACTCATCTTTCGGTGATGAGAAGGTCAGCGTGGCCTCGCCAGCCTGAAGTTGATGGGTGATGGCATTGAAAACGACGTTCCCTGTCTGATCCTTTATCGTCAGTCTGTTCCCTTCCACTTCAGCCGAGACATCTGCCGTCTTCAACTCATCGTGCTTGACATATAACCAATCGGGTAAGGAGGAGATGGCCTGAGAGGTAGCATATCTCACACGTACGGCATTCTTAGCTACATAGCTTACTATCAGTTTTTCCTGTGCCGTGGTTGGTGCAGTTATCACGCATAGCCATATAACCGAAAGAAACACTCTTCTATTCATACCTTTTTATTTAAACTGCCACCAGTCTAGGCGGACATCACCGCTGACTTTATCAAAACAGATGTAGAGGTCGTGCACACCAACTGCATTTTTAACGATGCCACTGAATGAGCGATAGACCTCTATGCTGCCGGTCTTGCCGATGATAACCGAACCAATCGCAGGTCCTTTGTCACTATCTAGTCGCAGGGTCACAGTAACACCGCCTGTTGATGCTGCAGTCATCATGAAACGCTTGGCGCCCTTGGCAAAGTCTACACCGCGAAGTTTGATATACTCACCTTCGTTGATGTCGTAGATATACAGATTCCTCTTTCCTGTGGATGACGGCATATCAGCCACAACACCCGTATTCTCTATTCCCATCTTGGCACTCTTCAGTCCGTAGCCCCAGGCCATTGTCTCGGCTTCTACACGCTGATAGGGATTGAGCCAACAGAGTTGCTTCATCGGCTTCTGATCCAACCAATAGGGTACTTTCTGAATCGTACCGTCGGCATTGTAGGTGATTTCCGTAGCTGAGACGCTGCGGCGCTCATGATGCACGGAGGTGTCTAGGTGCATCAGGTCATAGTTCTGTCCGAACACGTACGAATGACCCTTATAGTCGATGATGCCGGGATGATTGCCGCGGTTGCGCTCTGTTGGGCGCATGATATAACCTTTCCACTCCCAGGGACCTGTCGGTGAGTCGCTCATGGCATAACCCAGAGCCTCGGGGCAGCAGGTGGATGCAAATCCAAGATAATAATGCCCATTGCGCTTATAGAACCATGGCCCCTCCTGATAATTGGGAATATGCGACAATTTGGACACTTCGCTGGTCAGGGAGATCATGTCGTTACCGAGTTTTGCCCAAAAGGTATGGGGATTCCCCCAATACATGTATGCCTGACCGTCGTCGTCGGTATAGACCGAAGGATCGATGTCGTACCAGTTGCTCTGATCCCATACCAGAGGCTTACCCAGTGGATCCTTGAACGGTCCGTAGGGAGAGGTGGCCTCCAGCACACCGATGCCATGTCCGTGCAGTGGGGCATAGAGGTAGTATTTCCCGTTACGCTCAACGGTCTGGATGGCCCAAGCACCGTTCTCGCGTGACCGCCAAGGGAAATCTTTTAGTGAGGCTACGGCTCCGTGCTCGGTCCAGTTTACCATATCGGTGGTCGACCACAGCAACCAATCATACATGAAGAATCCTGCGGATCCTTCCTCGTTCTCATCAGGAATATCCTCGGGTGAGGCATCGTGTGAGGTATAGAGAAAGAGGGTGTCGCCTACGACAAGCGGCGATGGGTCGGCGGTGTATTTCGTTTGGAAGAGTGGCATATTCACCTCGTCGAGTTGAAAGGGCTCGATGACGGCAACGAAACCACCTCTTGGCAAACACGTAATATCATCGGGCAGACGGTCTATGGTTTCCACATTCCACGGACTTTCCGTCTTCGGCTCATCCAGGTAAAGTGTCGTGCGATGAATTCCTTTCCCGATGAAGTCTAGGTCAAGGGCGAAGGTCTTCTCCTGTTCCGTACCGTTGATGCCTGCCACATACCAGGTGGTACCACTTCTGCGAGCCAGTACGGCGGACTCGCCTGGGTAGCCGCTGACGAAACGGGTATCGTCCCATACGGCTGGGAGCTGACTCAAGAATTCCTGCACCTCTTTTGGTTGTGCCAGATAGCTCTCGGGCCTGTCGGCAAGATGTTGAAGACCAGACTCATAGAGAATTGTCAACGCCAACTCATGTCCGTTTGTGGTGATATGCGGATGTTGGGAGTCACTGAACGTGCATGGGGTATAGTCCATCGGACCGATGACATTGCGAGTGAAGGGGAGCGTGGCATTATGAGAAGCGGCCTTGTCGGTGAAGGTCGGTACATTGTTATACCATTCTGCGCCATAGACCCCTTCGGTGCTAAGCAGGTTCGGATAAGTGCGCTGCCAACCTCTGGGGATGGTGGCACCGTGGAAGTTCACAAGGAGATGATGCTTGGCAGCGCACTCCAGCAATTCCTGGCAGTAATCCATGTTCATCTGGTTGTCACCGGAGAAGAAATCGATCTTCACGCCTGCCACACCGATGCGCTCACACCATGCGAATGCTTCCTCACGATCTTCCGGCTTATTCAAGCGGAATTTCGGTCCGGGAGCACCATCGATCCAACCTACTGACGAGTTGTACCAGATCATCGGTCTGATTCCCTGTGACTTGGCATATTCGACGGCATCCTCGATGGTCTTACCATCCTTCATCTCGTCCCATTCGGCATCGATAAGCACGTAAGGTAGATGCAGGGTAACGGCCATGTCCACGTATTTCTTGATGATATCGTAGTCGTTGCTTCCATGGTTATAGGCCCAATATATCCACGAAACCACACCAGGATGAATCCAACTCGTATCATCAATTCGGCATGGCTCGCTGACATCTGTGATAAGTGTGGACTGTACGATGTCGGACAGTTGACCGATGATGGCCACACGCCAAGGTGTGTGCCAGCTGCCGTTTACCTTTACCTCGTTCTCATCGGGAACTACGCGGTAGTCACCGTCAGCACCGTAGAGGCAAGAAGCACTTTGTCTTCGTTCGATGTTCGCCTCACTGATCAGAACAAAGAGACTGTCTTGGGGCTCTAATAGAGCGGGGTAACCCCATCGGTTGTTATATCCGTCGGGTGTGACGGATGGGCGATTAAAACTCGGTATGGGTTTGGCCTTGGCTGTCGTGGAGAGGGGAAAGAAGCCTTCGTAGGCCTCAGTCCACTGTTGTATCCAACGACGTGTCCCCTCGGGTATATGATAGACGGTTTGCTCTTCCCATGGTTTTTGGTCTTGCAGGTTGTCGTACTCATAACGAAAAGCAATGCCGTCGTTGTACAGTCTGACAACCAAACGTCCATTCTTGTCGCGCAAAGGAATCTGGTACTCATTGGCTTTGTTGGTGCAGTGAAGACGTTTGCCAGCTACCATACGGTAGTTGTCCTTGACCTGCCTGACAAATGACAGCGCAGACTCCGCAGTAGAACATTGGAAGGGCGTGGGGGTTAACTCCAGTGCCTGTCGCTGTTTATAGCAAACAATCAGTCGGTCGTCATGAACCTTTACCGATATATGCCCATTCGGCGATAGCACATTCTGTGCCATCGCCGAAAGAGACAGTATGCTCGTCAGGACGAGCATGTTTTTTATAATCTTCATCGTCAGATGATCTGAAACTTATTTGAAGAGCAGGGGAGCCATCTCACGAAGACTACGACGCCAGGTCAGGAACTCATGGGCTGTACCTTCTGATACAAATCCTACAGCATTGTAGCCTGCGGCTTTGAGAGCCTCAACTGACTTGTTGATACCGTCGGGGAACTCCTTTGAACCGCAGCTCTCGAAGATCAGACGTACCTGTTTCGTGTCATTGATCTCCTCAGGAGCATACTGACCACCGCTGAGCAGACCCCAATAACCGAAAACCTCCGGACGGCGCAGTGTGATGAGCTTCGTCTCAACACCACCCATTGAAAGGCCGGCCATGGCACGATTCCATTTATCAGCTTTGGTGAGGTAGTTCTTGTCGATGAAAGGTACCAGTTCATCGACAAGCAGGGTCTCAAACTCTTTGGCATCGAACTTGCTGATTGTACCAAACTTGATGTCATTGGTCAGGCCATAGGCCATCACGATGATGAAAGGCTTGATCTTGCCTTCTGCGATCAGGTTGTCCATAATCAGACCGGCACAACCCTGTACGGGCCAACTGGTCTCGTTCTCACCCCAGCCGTGCTGCAGGTAGAGCACAGGATAGCGCTCCTGTTTGCCTTTCACGAGTTTCCCGTATCCATTGGGAAGGTATACGGTTGCCTCCTGCATCTTACCAAGACTCTTTGAGTAGAAAAGAATCTTTTGGATGTTCCCGTGAGGAATATCGGTACGACAGGCATAGAAATCTTGGTCGGGTGCGGGAATCTCGATACCACTCTCCCAACGGCAAGAGCCAAAGTAGTTACCAGTGCCGGGATCGTTTACTACGCCACCATCAATAGTCAGGTGATAGTAATGGAAACCAGGATCCATCGGTCCCTCAGTGGTACCAGTCCATATACCGTCTTTATCCTTACGGAGCACTGTGCCGCCACGGCCACCAAGACCGAGACTGACGATGACAGACTTGGCATCAGGAGCCTCTATGCGGAAACGAGCATAACCCTCGCTGTTAACCTGTGGGTATTCCTGTCCGGGCTGGTTCCACTTGTTGGGAACGAAATCCTCTTTCGGTACAAAGTTGTCGCTGGCTGTATCGAAATCTCTAATCACTCTATAGGAAGCCTTTGGCTTGTAGTTCTCATCGAAAGGCAGTGGGTGGTTGTTCTGACCGAGCCAAGAGTCCTTGTCGCCGAGATTCCAGAATGTGACATTGTCGATGACGTCCTTGTGTTTTCTGAAAACACGGAAGATTCGGTTGTACTGGTCTTCTTGAAGGGTGGCGATGTAAGGTGCCTGTGGCTTAGCCTCACCACGAGCAAATATTAACTGTCCACCGCTCTCTGCATTGGTACGCAGGTCAAGCTCTGTGATGTGGATGTGCTTTACCAACTCACTGAAACGTGTGATGGTTTTGTCGAGTTCTTTCTCGTCGGGAGTATAGATGTTATAGTGACCTTGCATGCCGATTCCGTCGATGGGTACGCCAGCATCCAACATTTTCTTTACCATGTTATATATGCGTTCACGTTTGCCGGGATCTACGCAACTGTAGTCGTTGTAGAACAGCAGCACGTCGGGGTCAGCCTCGCGGGCAAACTCGAAGGCTTTTGCAATGAACTCGTCGCCGCAGAGCTTGAAAAGCTGACTCTGGCGATAAGGGCTAGCTTTGGGCCAGAACATCTGAGGACCGTCATCGGCCATGGCTTCGTTGACAACGTCCCATGCATAGATGATGTCTTTATAGCGGTTTACCACAGTATGGATATGCTTGCGCAGACGCTCGTAGAATACCTCTTTCTTGACGGGCTTACCTTTCTTGTCCTTGAACATCCATTCGGCAAATTGAGAATGCCAGCAGAGGTTATGTCCACGCAGTTTGATGCCGTTCTGACGGCAGAAATTGGCTATGCTGTCGGCTGCACCGAAGTTCCAAACACCTTCCTTGGGCTGCATCATTCCCACTTTCATGTCATTTTCTGCAGTGATGCTGTTGAAGTTCTTCTTGATGAGTGCAATCTGGTCAGGATCCTGAATGTTTCTCTTGTTCACTGCGACACCAATGGTGAAATAGTCTTTGTAGGCATCTTTCAGTCCAATTCCCGCATTTGGATCAACTGGCTGCGGCCATTGTGCGAATGTGGACACGCTACCTGCTACGAGCAGGGTCAGTCCGAGTAATAGTCTTTTCATTTGAAGAATTTGTTTTATGTTATAAAATCATTATTCAGCCGCAAAGGTACGACAAATCCTCTAGAAATATTATTTCGAGCGTATCATATACTTTACTATTTGTATCATAGCGGACACAATCGTAACATCCGAGAATTGTAGGATGCTACGCGATAAGATGATCTTTGTGCTTAAAAAGAATCAAAAATACGGAGTATTATCCGAAAAACATGTAAAAAAGGTGCGGATTTTGTATTTTCGTAGTCAAAATCAGTCGAAAAAACAGTAACCTTTTCACACAAGGCAGAAAAAAAGGCGAAATCTACCTAGTTGGTTAGATTTCGCCTTTGTTATTATACTTAATTGTTTACTTCTTGAACAGATGTGGGATAAACTGGTTGAGACCACGACGCCAGGTAAGCCATTCGTGGGCCGTACCTGTCGATTCATAGTAGTGGGCGTTCACGCCAAGATCGTTGAGACTCTTAACAAGTTTCTCCGTACCAAACATCTTATCCATGCCCTCGGTACCACTCATCATGAAGAAGTAGTGGATCTGTTTGTTCAGCTCGTCAGCCTTGGTGAATACTCCATTGTAGGCGGTCTTCACATCAAGGTTGAAGATAGCACCACTGAAAGTTCCCAGATAAGAGAACTTGTCGAGGTTGTTAAGTACGATATCGAAGGTCTGGTGACCACCCCAGGATAGACCTGCCATGGCACGGTTCTCGCGGTCGCTCTTTGTGCGGAAATTGTTGTCGATATAGGGAATGAGATCATTCAAAAGAACAGGATAGAAAGAGTTTCCATAAGTCTCCATGGTCTGTCCTTGTCCGAACGGAGCTTTGATATCGCCACTCTCCATGACCACGATCATCGGTACGGCCTCGCCCTTGGCAATAGCATTGTCCATGATGTGCTGCATGTGACCCTGTTTGCTCCAGCCTGTCTCGTCTTCACCCATGCCGTGCTGCAGATAGAGAACAGGGTAGCGCTTCTTGACATTTTTCTTCAGGTCGTATTCGGCAGGAGTATAGACCATAGCGTGACGCCATGTCTGCTGTTCATTGCTGAAATAGTAGATGCTACGAACCTGTCCAGCGGGCACACCCTGCTGTGGGCGATAGTAGTCGCCTTCGCTGCCCTCGGGCACCTCGATTCCACCTGCCTCACGGTTGCAGCCGAAGAACGTCTCAGTGGCAGGGTCGATGAAGTTAACACCGCCAATGTTCATGAAGTAGTAGTGGAAACCCTCTACCAATGGATCGGTGATGGCTGTCCAACCACCCTCGCCGTCGCTCTGCATGTTGTATTTCTTATCACAGATGTCGAGTACTACGTTCTTGGCTTCAGGAGCCTTCAGGTAGAAGTAACCGCGACGTTCCTTGTCGAGTTTGGGGAATTGATTACCGGGAACGGTGGTTTCTGCGATGAAAGCATCGGTGGGCACCTCCATCTTCTTAATGCTCGACTCCATCTTCGGACGTATTGGCTCATATCCCAAAAAACGGGCTACTGCCTCGCCATAACGGCAACCCAGCTCACGATAACCTGCAGCATCGAAGTGCAGTTTGTCGGGACCGTTGGTGCAGTCGTCTGAGGAAATTACCTGTGAGGTATGCAGGGTCTTTGGCAGATCGTCAATCTGTTTCTTGCACCCGATGCATACGCCCTCGCCGTTGGCTTGTACGATATTTCCGGCATAAAGGGGCACATCTTCTGGCTTCAACTGTAAGTCGCCACACAGGTTGTCGTATACCTGTTTCACCATGCCAGCCCACTTCGGGTCACCCGTATTCGTCTCACCCTGATGCATCAGAATGCCTTTGATGACACCGTCCTTCTGAGCTTTCTTGGCTAATGTGACCAAACGCTCGTAGGGGTTGTTGTCGTAGGCAGCCAGCATGCCCTTCATCCACTGTGGAGCCCTCTTGATGTAGCTCTGGATGCTGTCGGGGAGGAATCCTTTGATGTCAATACCGCCGATGGCCACATGGATGACACCGATTTTTATATTCTCGGGTAGAGAAGCCACGAGGGTACGACCAAACCAATCGACAGGTGTCAGTCCGGTATTAGGACGGCAGAGAGGGGCAGAGGCCTCACACCACTCACCCATCTTACGACCTTTCTCTGGAAAGTCGACTGCAGGCATCAGCAGAAATCGCGGACCAGGACTAGCAAGGTCCTGAGCCTCTGGGCGTGCAGCTCCTTCCATGTTTGATTGTCCGAAACAAAGGAAAATGTAGAAATTAGGATCTACGGCTGCTGTCATCCTTGAAAACGGCAACGCTAAAAGTGCTATTGTTAGCACGGTTCTCATTGATTTTTTCATCTCGTTATTGGTTTATTGAAGTCTTCCTTGTTTAAAGGAAAAGTGAGTGCAAAGTTACAAAGATTTTTTGAGGTCTCCTTTTCTGTATGTTACAACTTCTTTTTGTTGTGTTTCATTTCGCAAAAAGGGCGCAGAAGGTGAGCTGGGCCTCTCAGGCAGTGGGTAAATATAGGCCTTAAACATAATTATGTGTAACATTTCCTTGGTGGTTTTTGAAAAATACATTATCTTTGCCCAAGAAATCATAAACATGCCAATACATATGAATAGGGAGATTCTACTAACTTTCTTCACTTTTTGGACACTTTCAATATCAGCGCAGATGGGGCGGTTGTTTGATGCTAACCACCAGTTATCGAGCAATTTTACCAGTCAAGTCTACCTTGACAATGACGGATTCATTTGGTTGGCAACCCGCAATGGCTTGAATAAGTATGACGGCTACCAGTTCCACATTTATAAGAAAGAGAAAGGTGGTGCATTGGGCATGGCGAGCAATTACGTAAATTGTATCGTTCAGGATCATCAAGGGTTATTCTACTTGGGTATGTGGGGTATTCTTCAGGTGTATGACGGTAATCGCTTCCAGACGATAGAGGTGAAGGACTTGGGGGGTAAGCATATCGATTGTTTTATTACCTGCTTTGTGAAAAGGCGTAATGGCGATATCTTGGTCGGTACGTCAGGTTTTGGCGTGCTGAAGATTGACAACGCCAAGAATGCTCATCAGGTGGGTGGTGCTTTGAAAGGTGTCCATACTGTAGAGCAGATGATGGAGGACAAGAAAGGAAACCTGTGGGTCGTAACCCGAAATCAGGGTCTGATCTGTGATAACGGGAAGTCGTCGCATGTTTATTTCAAGGATGCTCCGATGAATTCATCTCTCCGTAAAGTCTGTGAAGGTTCTAATGGCATGATTTACTTGGGGACATCGAAGTCAGGCCTCTTTCAGTTGAAGGGCAACGACTTTGTTCGCGTGGAGCAGGTGGGGACAAAGCCTATTGAGGAACTCTACTTCAACCGGAAGGG
>JAEEGK010016754.1_pt1 | contig 16061 bp, 18 predicted proteins | sample 8958771 | NCBI WGS metagenome assembly JAEEGK01 (sample SAMN16246547, study PRJNA631951) | gut metagenome | biome: gut microbiome; feature: rumen; material: SC-attached | host: Bos | place: Iran: Karaj | collected 2018-10
GGCCCTGGAAAAGCTTCGGAAAAAGGCCAATGTGTTCCCCTGCTGGTGTACCCGCGGCAGCCTGAACCTGATCAACGCGCCTCACGCTGCCGACGGGCATCCCATCCACCCGGCCTCCTGCCGCCTGCGTACCCCGGAGGAACGGCGGAGCATGAAGGGCGCGCCTGCCTGGCGGCTGGAGGCGCCGGATCTGACGATCCGGTTCACGGATGGGGTCTTCGGGCCCTATGAGGAGAATCTGATGACCGGCTGCGGCGATTTTGTGCTGCGACGGGCAGACGGCGTCTTCGTCTATCAGCTGGCGGTGGTGGTGGATGATGGGGAAGCCGGTGTTACCCAGGTAGTGCGGGGCTGCGATCTCCTGTCCTCCACGCCCAGGCAGCTCTATCTCTGCCGCCTTCTGGACCTGCCGGAGCCCGCCTATTGGCACGTGCCCATGCTCACAGACTCGACAGGGAGAAAGCTCTCCAAACGGGACGCCGCCATGGACCTGGGACAGCTTCGGCAGCGGCACCGGCCGGAAGAGCTCATCGGGATGCTGGCATTCCGCAGCGGTCTGACGGAACGGGAGGAGGCCATCTCCGCGAAGGAACTGCTGGGCGAGTTCCGCTGGGACAAGCTGAAAAAAGACGATATCGTGATTTGCTGAGAAAGGGCGGCCGGTTTCACCGGTCGCCCGTAGTCTGTAGGCAAAGTCAAAAAACAGAGTGTCGACACGCATGGGGGATGTGTGCAGGGGGACGGGAATCCCCCTGCACGTTATGATCCATGCAAAAGATGTATCAGTCCTTTGCCGAGCGGTTCCTTTTCGACGGGGACACCCGCCGGTGGATGGAGCGGGTCAACCGCTGGGCCGTCCATTCCGCCGCCGAACGGCTCCTGGAGGCCCACCAGCGGGGCATGTGGGAGACGGACGGCGAGACGCTCAGAAAGCTCCGAAGCATCTATATGCAGGCGGAGGGCAGCATTGAGGAGGCGAGCACATGATCGAGATCCGGCACGTGTCGAAAACCTATCCAAAGGCAGCGGAGAAGGCACTGGACGACGTATCCCTGACCATCCCCACCGGGGAGTTCTTCGGGCTCCTGGGGCCCAACGGGGCGGGGAAGACCACCCTGATCGGCATCCTCTCCACCCTGCTGCTCCCCACGGAGGGGGAAATCCTGATCGACGGCCAGGCGCTGACCCGGAAGCGGGGAGACCTGAAGCGGAAGCTGGCGCTCATCACGCAGCACAACTCCCTGCGCAACGACATGAACCTGGATGAGATCATGGAGCTGCAGGGGCGGCTCTACGCCATGGACCGGGAGGAGATCCGAAGCCGCAGCCAGGAGCTGCTGGCGTTCGGCGGCCTCACGGAGCATCGGAAGAAAACCGTGCGCATGCTCTCCGGCGGCATGAAGCGGAAGCTCATGCTGTGCCGGGCGCTGCTGACGAAGCCGGAGATCCTCTATCTGGACGAGCCTACCACCGGTTTGGATCCGGCCTCCCGGCGGCAGATCTGGGACCTCCTGCGGGGCCTCAACCGGGACGGTCTCACCATCCTCCTCACCACCCATTACATCGACGAGGCCCAGTCTCTCTGCCGGAACGTCGCCCTGATGAACAAGGGGCGGATCGCCCGCCTCTCCACGCCGCAGGAGCTGATCCGGGAGCTGGGAGAGGTGGCGGTGGACGCCTTCCGCGACGGGCGGACCGAGAGCGCCTATTTCCCGGACCGGGAGGCGGCGCTGCGCTACACCGCAGGGCTGACGGGAAATTTCTCCGTCCGGACCACGACGCTCGAAGACGTGTTCCTGGCGGTGGCCGGCAGGGGATTGGAGGCAAAGTGATGCATACGAAAACGGATATGTTCTTCCGGGGCATCGGCACCGTGCTCTGGGAAAAGTGGGTGGATTTCAAATTCGAGTGGAAGAAGATCACCGCGTCCGCGTTGGTGAGCCCCCTGCTGTATATGATCGCTCTCGGCTGGGGCCTGGGCTCCGCGAGCAGCGTCACGGACCGGCCTTACATCGACTTCCTGGTGCCGGGCATCCTCGCCCTCACCACCATGAACGCCAGCTTCGCCGCCGTGGGACAGCCCCTGAACGTGCAGCGGCTGTTTGAGCACAGCTTCGACCACATCATCATCTCGCCCACGCCCATGCCCGCCTATATCGTCGGTCAGATGCTCGGCGGAGCGCTGCGGGGCATGTACTGCGGGCTGCTCATCCTCCTGCTCTCCCTCCCCTTCGGCGCGACGATGCACCTGAGCCCGGGCTTTTTCCTGGTGATGCTCCTCAACGGCCTGACCTTCGGGGGCCTGGGGGTGCTGGCGGCCATCCTGGCCACCAACCACGCGGACATCGCCCGCTTCTCCACCTATACCATCCTGCCCATGACCTTCCTTTGCAATACCTTCTTCCCCCTGGAGCGGGTCCCGAAGTGGATCCAGGTGCTCATCAGCATCCTGCCCCTGACCCACGCCAGCGGGTCCCTGCGGGCCATCGCCTACGGCGGCCGGGCAAGCTGGCTGAACATCGCCGTCCTGGCGGCCTATGCCGCGGCGTCGATGCTGGCTGCAAACGTGGTGATCGTGCGCCGGAAGAATCTGTAATGGGGATAAGCGCAGGGAAACACGCCGCTTTTGGAACGGCAGCCGGCCGTGCTTCACGGATTCCGGGAATACCGCAGCCGGAACCTGTGAGAAATATGGGTCCCGGTATTGCACAAAGGTGCCGCAAGCTCAGCATGCTCCGGTAAGCGCGGGTACGAAACGACAAAAAGCGCAGAAAAGCAACCGCCGGTTTCCAAACGGAAAACGGCGGTTCATGCTGAAGACAGGCTCTGATTCCAGGCTTCGACACGCATGGAAAACCAAGGGGGGACGGGAGTCTATCCTTTTCAGGGACGGCCGGATGGCAGGTGTCGGCAGCTCCCGCGCGCCTATCTGGCGCTCCTGAATATGGCCTCCGCCTCTGCACCTCCCAGCGGTCGGATGCGCGAAAGCTTCACGGTGTCGTTCATCGTCGCGTCCAGCGCAAGGGCGCGCAGATCCTCGTCGGTCGGTTCGATCCCCAGTTCCCGGAGGGAGGTCGGCATTCCCATGGAGGCGAAATACCCGACGGTGCGGCGGATCCCCTCCTCTGCGGCGGCTTCCGCATGATCGTTTTTGACGCCCCACACCTTCTCCGCGTATCTGCGGAAGCGAGGCAGGCAGTCACGGTAAAGCTCCTTCGCCCAGGCCCCCCACACGGCGGCCAGAGAAGCGCCGTGGGTCACGCCGTACCTTGCGGAAAGGGCGTGTCCCAGCTTGTGGACGGAAAAGTCCTTGCCGCGCCCGCACTCGGTCAGATTATTATGAGAAAGGCTCGACGCCCAGAAGATCTCGCACATCGCGTCGTAATCCCCGGGGTCGTCCAGGACCGCTTTCCCGTTCCGGATGACCGTTCGGAGCAGTCCCTCGGCGATCTCGTCGGTCAGCTCCGCCCGGCTGTCGGGGATGAAATAGCGCTCCAGCGTGTGCATCATGATATCCGTCACGCCGGCGGCAAGCTGGTATTTCGGCAGGGTGGCGCCCAGCGCCGGGTCCATGACGGCGAATCTGCAGCGGTTGAAGTCGGTGTTGATCCCGGCCTTCTTCCCGACGGCCTCATTCGTCAGCACCGCGCTGTCGCTCATCTCGCTGCCCGCCGCAGGCATGGTCAGCACCGCGCCCACCGGCAGGGACCGGGTCAGCGGGACCTTTTTCGTCCAGATGTCCCAGAGGGGGACGCCGGGATTTGCCGCGCCGTGGGCGATGGCCTTCGCCGTGTCGATGGCGCTGCCGCCGCCGACGCCGATCAGCAGATCGGCGCCGAACCCGGCGGCTTTCCGGACACCCTCCTCCGCGTGGGCAAGGGTGGGATTCGGACGTGCGCCGCCGAAGACCGCCCAGGCGACTCCAGCGTTTTCAAGGGAAGCGCAGATTCGATCCAGAAGCCCGCTTTTCACGGCGCTTTCCCTGCCGCAGACAAGAAGCGCCCTGCTGCCGTACCGGGCGGCGAGCTCTCCCGTCCTGCTTTCCGCGTCCTTCCCGAACGCGATCTCCGTAGGGGCATAGTATTTGAAATCGTTCATGGCATTTCCTCCCTGTCACTGTCTATTTTTCCGGGTGTCCGTAAGCCGGGCGGGCGAAAAAGTACGGCTCCCGCCTGCCGAAGATGGGCGCGACCGCCACGGCGGGCAATCCCTCTGCCTCTGCGCGATCCTTGCTGAGATAGCCGGAGCTGTTGACCATACTCGTTGTGTCCTCTGTCACGATGCCCACGTGTACGATCTGCGCTTCCGTATCGCCGCGGTCTCTGAAAAACCTTGCGGACCGATAGAACACGATATCTCCGGGCTGCAGAAACGCCGGATCGGAATAGCAGGCGCCGCGCTGTGCATAGTATCGGGCTATGGTCGGGGAGCGGCGCGCGGCGCCGCTCCTTCGGATCTCCTCGTCCAGCGTTTCGACGCTGATCCCGAGGGCGGCGGCCTTCTCCAGGTCCAGACCCTTGGGGCAGGCCAGGTACGGCCGTCCGATCCGCTCCGCAATATCGACGTAGGTTTTCGGAAGAGCGGAAAAATCCGCCAGATCGCGCTGCGCCCAGGAGACCGGCGCGGGCTTCAAGCCGTCGACCGTGCCCGTTGTGTAGGGACTTGCTTCGTATGGGATGCCGGCCAGCACGAGCAGCAGGAACGTGGAACAGTCGATGTTGCCCCGCCAGCCATGAGCTTCGTCGTATATCGCATATCCCGACAGGAAGGTCTTGCTTCCATAGGAATAGATCAGCCGATCCGCATGAAACAGATATGTGTCTGCGACTGTGAGCAGCTGCCTTACAGATGCGGGATCGTATTCGTTTTTCGGCGAATTCGGAATCATGATCGAGGACCCTCACGGAAGGAAGCTGACGCTCCCCGCAGGCTTGCGCGCCGACAACAGACGGAGCGTGCGGCGGATATATGTATAAGATAACATGTCGGATTAAACGACGCAAGTGTTGACTGTGTGCCGATTCTGCGTTGACAAATATCGCCGGGAAGAATATTATTAACTTATGTTAGATATTAACCCTGCGCTGTGAAAAGCCTGCGGGACACGATCGACTCGGGAAAGACCGGGCAGATTTTCAAACTGTCCGGCGGAGGAAGCATGGATCAGACAGAGAGGGAAGAGCGGCTTATGGCGTCCCTGCGGCAGCTGGTGGGCTGCGAAGAAGGCCGCAGCTGCATGGCGGCGTCCCGGGGGGAGCTGTGCCTTCTGATGCATTTGAAGCGCCAGAGCGGCTTTGTCCTGCCCAGTGAGCTCAGCGAGGCAATGTCCGTCAGCACCGCGCGGATCGCCCGTCTGCTGAACACGCTGGAGGACAGGGACCTCGTCCGACGCAGCATGGACCTGTCCGACCGCAGAAAGATCGTCGTCAAGCTGACGGAGGCAGGGGAGAAGTATCTGGAAGCGGTTTACGAGCGCACGCACAAGCGGGCCTCCGCCGTCGTCGACGCTTTGGGCGCGGAGGATACGGAAGCATTCATCCGCATAGCGGAAAAAATCGCGGACATCTCCCGGTCCCTCAGTGCGGAGGAGGCCGGAGAGCAGGAATCAGACATGCAACGAATAAAAGGAGGAACGACATGAACACTTTGGACGCCATCAAAGCCAGACGCTCCGTGCGTGGCTTTGCCGACAGGCAGATCAGCGACGCCGATCTGGAAACCATCCTCTTCGCCGGCGGGCAGGCCGCCGTGGGCGGCGCGGATTTCAAGAGCCTGAAGCTCTACGCGGTGCAGGACCCCGAGCTCCTGAAGGCCATCAATGAAGCCTCGGCCAAGAGACGCCCCGGCTCCAATCCGCTCTACGGCGCGCCGACGCTGGTGGTGCTGGCCTCCTCCAAGAGCATCCTGGAGAACATCGAATTCACGAACGCAGGCTGCGTCATCCAGAACATGATGGTGGCAGCGGCCGACCTGGGGATCGACAGCATCTATCTGTGGATGTCCATGTACGGGATCAACGACGATCCGGAGCTGATCAAGCGCCTGGGCTTCCCCGAGGGCTTCACCTGCGTGGGAACGATGGCCCTCGGCTACGCCGCCAGGGAATTCCCCAAGCTCAGGGCCGGCGAGCAGCGCATCGAAGTGACCTACATCCGCTGAAGAGTCTCTGTTCTCCATACTGCGTGAGGTGGAGGATCATGCTCAGCCCGAAAGAAAACCTGCTGGAGACCATCCGAAAGGGCGGGCATCCGGACCGGCTGCCCGTCTGTTTCACCCCTTTTCGTCCCATCGGCGGCGATCCCGTTTTCCAGTTCGTCCGGGGAAACCGGGTGCGCGGTACCAATTCCTACGACCGGTGGGGGACCTATATCTCCTTTCCCGAGGACCAGCCTGCGGCCATCCCCATCGTCACGCCGGAAAACCAGGTGATCCGAAACATCGAGGAATGGGAGCGGTATGTGAAGGTGCCCGATCTGCGGGCCAACTGTTCCCGGGGCTGGGAGACCGCCCGGAAGAACAAGGAAGCGATCCCGGAGGACTATCTGACCATGACCGTCATGGGCACCGGCATCTTCGAGCAGCTGCATATGCTCATGACCTTCGAGGATACGCTGATGAACCTTCTGCTGTACCCGGAGGAGATGCACGGGCTCATCGAGGTCATCACCGAATTCCGGCTGGAATACATGAAGCTCATCGTGGAGAACCTGCACCCCGACGTGATCTGTTCCCACGATGACTGGGGCAGCGAGCACGCTCTGTTCATGCACCCCGACACCTGGCGGGCGTTCTTCAAGGAACCCTTCCGCAGGCTTTACAGCTACCTTCACAGCCAGGGCGTGCTGGTGATGCATCACGCGGACTCCTTCTGCGAACCCATTGCGGAGGATATGGCGGAGATCGGCATCGATATCTGGCAGGGCGTACTGCCGACCAACGACATCCCGGCGCTGAGCCGCCGGCTGGACGGCCGGATGGCCCTCATGGGCGGCGTCGCTTCTGTGATCGACCGGGCGGATTCTACGGAAGAGGAGATCCGCGGGGAGATGCGCCGGGTGCTGTCCGACTGCGGGCAGCTGCCCAATTTCATCCCCAGCTACACCTACGGCGGCCCGGGCACGCTCTTCCCGCACGTTCTGCCCATCATCCACGAGGAGATCGAAGCATACAATAAGGCCCGTTTCGGCGCTTGAGCGAACGGCCGACAGAGGAGGATAAACGGACATGGAAGCGCTGGAAGCGATACTTACAAGGAGAAGCACCCGGAATTACAGGCCTGACCCGGTGGAGGAAGCCAAGCTGGAGAAGATCCTCGACGCGGCCAGGCAGGCTCCCAGCGGCGGCAATAACCAGACCTGCCATTTTCTGGTGATCCGGAACCGGGAGGTCATACGGAAGCTGATCGAGATGACGGAGACGGCCTTTGCGGGCATGGAGATCGCCGAGGATACCTACGCCAGCCTGAAATACGCGATCAACGCTTCCAAAAAGGGCGGCTACGTCTTCTGCTACAACGCGCCGGTGCTGATCGCCGTCGCCAACCGGCGGGACTACGGCAACAACATGGCGGACTGCGCCTGCGCCATCGAAAACATGATGGTGGCGGCCAACGCCCTGGACCTGGGCAGCTGCTGGATCAACCAGCTCCGCTGGCTGAATGAGGAGCCGGCCCTGGTGGACTACCTCTGCTCCCTGGGGATGAAAGCGTATGAGCGCATCTACGGCGCGGTGATCGTCGGTTATCCCGCCACAGGGAACGGCTTGCCGAACCGGAACCTGATGGCCCAGAAGGGCAATGAGGTCACGTTCATAGATTAAAACAGAAGAGAGAAACAATTTTGACAAGGAGGACAAAAATGAAGATCGCGGTTTTGAACGGAAGCCCCCGTCCGAAGGGGAATACCGCAGCGCTGGTCGCTGCTTTCAAGGAGGGCGCGGAAAGCGCGGGGCATCAGGTGACGGTCCTGCAGGTGGGCGCCATGAACATCGGCGGCTGCAAGGGCTGCGAATACTGCCATTCCAAGGGCGGCGGAGCCTGCATACAGAAGGACGACATGGCCCAGGTCTACCCGGTCCTGGCGGAGGCGGAGCTGCTTGTGCTGGCTTCTCCGGTCTATTATTTCGGGCTGACCGGCCAGCTGCAGTCAGCGGTGTCCCGCTTCTATGCGCCCATGGCGCCCGCGGCAAAAAAGTGGGCGCTGCTGCTGACGTCCGGTTCTCCCAACGTATACGGCGCCATTGAAGCGCAGTATAAGGGCATCCTGGATTTCATTCAGGCGGAGAGCCTGGGTGTCTTTGAATACGACGGCAAGCATTCCGGTACCGAAGAAGCGGCAAACGAAGTCAAAGCTTTCGGCGCGTCCCTCTGAAAAAGACGGCGCTGCCGCGTAAAACGCAGGAACGCACGCATCCGTCCTCCCCGGGCGGATGCGTGCGTTCCTGCGGCAGACTGCACAAAAGGCATTGAAAAGACGGATATCGCTTTCATTGCCGGATGCGAAAAAGCAGGGCGATTGCACATTGAATCCGAAATGCCTTCTTGCGACGGCTCATATCAACGTACACATTAACGCAGAATGACAGATCACGGTTTATGGGGTGCTGGAAAATGGTAACAAAGCATATTGTTGTCCTTCCATATGACAAGCAATGGAAGCAGGATTTCCTTATGATAAAAGATGAACTCACATCTGCTCTTGGACAGCTGGCAATGGGAATAGAACACGTTGGCAGTACTTCTGTTGAGGGTTTATCTGCAAAACCCATTATCGATATAGATGTCGTCATTAAGGATTACACTGTGCTGGAAGAAGCTGTATCGGCTTTGGGAGCGATCGGTTATCGGCATGAAGGAGACCTTGGCATCGCAGGACGAGAGGCATTCAAATACGATGGCAAAGAGCATTTGAGAAAGCATCATTTGTACGTATGCCCGGAGGATTCGCCGGAACTGAAAAGGCACATTGCTTTCAGAGATTATCTGCGGACGCATTCTGATGCCGTGCGGGAATACAGCCTCATTAAAGAAGAAGGGGCAAGGGCTTATCCATACGATATAGATAAGTATATTGAACACAAGACCCCTTTCATAGAAAGGATATACAAAGAGATTGGGATATGACAGATTCCGCTTTCTCCCGCGGGTCCGTTATTCTCCCTGCTCCCGAACCGTTTTTTTCATGGCCTCGTTGGCCTCGTCGTCCCAGACCGTCCTTTCGGGACCGAGCGTGCCGTACATCGTGTTCTCAAACGAGTAAGCCAGTTTTCCGGTTTTTATCAGTCTTTCATTGTCCGTGTCGTCGCTGAAAGTGCCCAGCCGACTGTAGATTTCCCGCGTGATCTCGTAATCGTACTGCTCGCGTCCCTCGCGGCTGGTGTAGATGATCCCGGCAAAGCACCGTCCCGTTTCGGGGTCGTAATATGCCGTCCAGCAGCTGCCCTGCTTTTTCGTTTTCATGCCGTATCGCCCTTTCTGTGCTTGATAGCCCTGTCCTCCGCCATAATCGTGCACCGCCCGGAAGCTCATCGCCGTCTGTGCAGCGGGCGGCCGTGTCAGATCACCGATTCCGGGCGGCAAATTCCGTCAGAGGCAGCGCGGACCAGCCGTGGCAGTCGCTGCGGGGACGGCTGGGCGCTTCCGGGAAGGTAGTGCAGCCCAGGTGTATGAAATCCTGCCAGTCCTGCCACAGCGCTTCCGTTCGTTCGTACATGTCTGCTTTCTCGAGGGCGCGGAAAAGATAATAGCGCTGCATGAAGCTGCAGGGCACCATGTCCGGCGCCGTCAGAGCCTTATCCATGATACCTCGTGCCTTTTCTCCGGCTGCCAGGCCGGTGAGCACGGCGAATACCTGGGTATGCTGGCTGTATTCCTCCGTGAATGCGCCTTCACGGTAGAGGCCGCGGCGATCATCCCAGCATCGCGCTTCAACAAGGCGCAGCAACGCTTCCGCCTCCCGCTGCCAGGCCCCGGCCAGTTCGCTCCGGCCATATTTTGGCAGGAGACGGCAGAAGCTCTGCAGGGCGTAAACGAAGAAGAGGTTCTGCAGGGCGCTCTCACCGTCACGGGCGGCGGTGGGGGTGCAGGCCCCGTGCTGCGACCAGCGTTCCGTCCAGTCGAAATAATCCCAATAGCCCTGAGGCGCCAGCATGCCGGATGGCGTCCGCTTCGACAGAAAGGTCTCGACGATCCGTTCCGCAATGGGAATGTATGGGCGGATGAAATCCTCGTCCCCGGTGTGATCGACATAGTCCTCCAGAATCAAGAGGTAATAGAGGGCAAAGGCCGGAATGGTCTGCTTATCCCGGGAAGGATAACGGGATTGCGTAAGCCCGGACGACTGCATGGAAGCGGAAAAGAGGCGGATCGCCTGCCGGGGCAGGGCCAGATCCTCCGTGGCGGCGTAGGTGAAGAGGATCTCCAGCCGGGCGTCGCAGGCATACATCAGCTGCTCATAGTAGGGACAGTCCTCGTAGGTATCGTGAGCACAGAGCTGAAGGGTGCGGAAAGCAACGTCGTAGAGCTTTTCCTTTTTCGGATCCGTGAAGACGGGCCTTCGGCTGTTTGCCAGAGGATAAGCGGTTTCCACATAGGGCAGCGGCAGGATGGTGAGCACTTCCCCGCCGGTTTCCACTTCCGCCTCTATGAAGCGAAATGTGCGGAAACGGAAGGGCTCATATACTGCATCGCCCCCCACCAGGTATTCGTCCCGCACACCCAGGATAAAGCCGCCGGCGTCATCCCGCCGGGCCTTGCAGGGGAAGCCCCGATCATCCTTCCGGAAATAGCTCTCCGCATAGGTCAGGGTCACCCTTGCGCCCCGGCCGCCCCGGAAGCCGATGCGGAAGTAGGCGGTGGTCAATTCTCCGGCGTCCAGCACAAAGGAAACCCGGTCGTGCGGTGGAATCGTCCGTTTCTCCCAGCCGGCAAAGCGCTTCTCGCGCCTGTAGAGCAGGGGAATGGGCCGGGGCAGGAGCGTCTTTCCCTGTCTCGTGCCGAAGGGCTCATAGTCCCGGGACTGCACCACGGCAGCGCCAAGGGTCCCCGACGCATCCCATTCCGGCCGGAAGAAAGGATTGCCCAGACTTCTCTCCCCGTTCACAGTTTCGTTGGAACCCATCATAAAAACCTGGTGCCGGTTAAAGCCCTGGCCGTGATCCAGCCATATCCGCCAGTTTTCCGGCTGTTCGGGATCGGCCGATCCCAGATCCCCGCGCATAAACACGGCGGGACCTTCATCGTCTCCGAAGCAGTGATACGGTCCTTCCTCCTCCCCGGGGCGGCTGGGATAGGAGAAGACCTGCATCAGGACGCGGTTTTCACCGGCCTTCAGCCATCGGGCGATATCCAGCTGATCGACATAGGCGACGTCCTCCGGACCGCGGCAGGGTCCGAAAAGGATGCTCTCCCCATTGATATAGAGCTTATACTGGCTGCGGCCGCTCAGCTGAATGGAACAGGTGTCCGGAACGGTTTCCAGGAACGTGCGGAAGCAGAACCAGGCCGGGACGATCCGCCTGGCGGGGTCATAGCCCAATCGTCTCAGCTCATGGACAGGCAGGCCGAGGAAACGGCCGCTGATGGGTTCAGGCATGGGAAGACCTCCCTTCGAGGCGTTTGTTTCATTATAAAGACTGATCCCATGTAATTCAACGCTCTTTACAATGAAACCGGACCCGTAAGGGAGGTTTATCCGCCGAAGCTCGCGGGAAGACCGTTCCGGTGAAAGCAGAGGACCCGGACCGGGCGGCGAAGCGCAGGCCTGCGTCGGTTATGAGGCATGGGCGGCCGCGCTCTTGTTCCCTTCCTTACTTCGGCCTCACCACGGTCTGCTCCGCATACTTGCCGAAGAAATGATATCCGGAGCCGCCTTCGCACAGGAGGTCCAGCAGCTCGTCTGCCTTCGTGACCACGATACCGCCCAAGCCGGTGACGCCCCGCTTGAAAAAGGCGTCCGGCAGCATGCTGACCGTAGGGCCCGTGACGATGATCTCCGCGCCGGGCTTCCGCAGCTCCAAAAGCCCCGGCAGGGTATCGTTCAGCACCGTGACGCCGGTGATCACCATCAGGTCCGCTTTCGGCACGCACTTATCCGCCTCGCTGGGAGGCAGATAATGATCCAGCTCCTTGCCTTTCAGGGTGCGCCTGTCCATCTCCATGACGGTAAAATCGGCGTCGGCGGCGATCAGCTTTTTCAGCATGGGCGCCAGGGCCCCCACCACCACGCTGTGGTCATACCGGCGGGGGTCCACGTCGTCAAAGGCGTTGTACCCATATTGGATGGTGTAATCCGTTGGGGGTTTGAGCTGCCAGTAAAGGGTGCTGAGGGCATTCAGCGCCGCGATCCCCAGGGTGCGTTTGAGGATATTCTTATCGAAGATGTATTCCAGATACTCCGCTGCCGTCCGGCCCTTCAGGCGGCCCGACAGGGGCATGGCCCGGGCGGAGCTGGGGCAGCAGACCGCCTCCGGCATCTCCTTCACCGGCGTATAGCACACGCCGCCGTGGCCGGTGGAAAGCTTGACGCCGGAAAAGAAAAGCCCGAAGACCGCACGCTCGATCTTGATCATTTCCAGGTCGGAGCCGAAGGCGTCCACGATCATGCCCACGGTTTCTCTCAAGATTTCGTTATCCATATTCTTATCCACCTTATCCTTGCTTGCTGTCACGGATCCTGAAACTCAATCCAGGATATTGCCGTCCCTTGAGATCGTCACCACTTGCCAGGGGATGAACTTGCCGCTGTTTTTCAGGGCCGTTTCCGCCGCGCGCTGCAGGCCGCCGCAGCAGGGCACCTCCATCCGCACGACGGTCACGCTCTTTACGTCGTTGTCCCGGATGATCGCCGTCAGCTTCTCGCTGTAATCCACGGCGTCCAGCTTCGGGCAGCCGATGAGCGTGACCTTCCCCTGCATGAAGTCTTCGTGCAGACTCGCATAGGCGTAGGCCGTGCAATCCGCCGCGATCAGCAGCTTCGCGCCGTCGAAGAAGGGCGCCTGCGTGGGCAGAAGCCGGATCTGGCAAGGCCACTGGGCCAGCCGGGAGACCGGTTTCGCCGCCGGAGCGGCCGCCTGCTCCGCACCGCCTTCAAGCTGCGCGGCGGCGGAACCGGGGCAGCTGCCCTGATGCTCACGATCCATTCCGTTCACGGGTTTTCTCTCCCCATGCTTTTCTTTGCTCGCCTTGACCGCCGCTTCGTCGTAGGCGGGCGCCTCCCGTTCTTCAAAGGCGATGGCCCCGGCGGGGCAATTCGGCAGGCAGTCTCCAAAGCCGTCGCAGAAGTCCTCACGAACGAGCTTCGCCTTGCCGTTCACCATTTCGATCGCGCCTTCGTGGCACGCCTCCGCACACAGGCCGCAGCCGCTGCATCTTTCCTCGTCGATATGGATGATCTTCCGGATCATGGTTCATCCGCCTCCTTTTGGGGAATCGGTATGTGTTTTGTTTTCAGGCAGCCCGGTACTCTTTGTCCGGGACCAGCTCATATATGCTCCCTTTGTGATCCGCCTGCCGCAGCTCCCCTCGAAAGCCCGCATTCTGCAGCGCTGCGAGCATTTCGCCGGCGAGGGCATCCACATCCTCATGCCGGCTCCACAGGAGATTATGGCCGATGTGAGATTTGAAGTCGCCCAGGAGATTCAGGGAAGTGGATCGGTAATTGCTCCGGGGGATATAGACGGTGGCGCTGTTTCGGTCATACAGCACGGCCTCCGTGCTCAGCAGGACGAAAAGCCCGTCCTGTCCCTTTACCCGGTTCAACAGTTCTTTTAATGTGATCGCCATGGTTCTGCCCTCCTTTTTTCACTCTCCGTGTATCGCGGCGCTTCGGGCGCCGCGTCTTCTTGTCCCCTTTTTGGACTCAGTTATGGGGACGTTGCGGATATAGTATGTTGTTTCGACAACGAAGCAGCGTATCTTACGAGGTTTTCCGTTGTGGCCGCAGCCTCACGTCAAGCGGTCGCCGGCCGAGTCTGAGCCTTCCTCCCGTTCCTTTTTCCGCCGGACGATCTCCATGAGATGCTCATACATTTCATCGCCCGCGCATTTTCGGGCGTACTTGCACCACTGTACGCAGCTCAGCGTGTCGTTGTAGATCACAAAACCGCAGTTTTCACAGGCGACCTGCGTGTCGATCGAGAAGATCTCCACCTCGCAGCCGCACTGCGGGCAGGTTTTCTCCATGATCCTGATCTGCGGCTTGCCCTGGCAGCCTTCCATGATCATAGTGCCGTCTCCTTTCCTTCTGCCGCACTGCCCGTCCTTGTTCTTTCGACGTGAATATACTATAATGAAGCCCGTCGGTATGTTGTCATAACAACGGAGAGGAAGAATTTCATGAACTATTTTTCTCTGACAAATACGCCTTTGTTTCACGGGATCCGGGAAGAAGAGCTGCGTGAGCTGCTCTCCTGCCTGAACGCACACGAAAAGGAATACAAAAAGGGTGAGATCATCTTCCGTGCCGGAGAAAGCATAACGGAGCTCGGTTTGGTGGAAGAGGGCAGCGTGAACATCGTCGTGAATTTCTACTGGGGAAACAGCGGCATCTTTGGGCATGTGGCCCAAGGCTCCGTATTCGCGGAAACCTATGCCGCCATTCCGGGCAAGGAACTCATGTGCGACGTGGTGGCTGCGGAGGACAGCCTCATTCTCTTTCTGGACATGCGGCATCTCACCACGACCTGCGCCAGCGGCTGCTCTTTCCATCAAAGGATCGTCCACAACCTGATCCGCATTTTCGCCCAGAAGAATTACAGCCTGTCCACCCGCATGATGCACATCGCGCCGAAATCTCTCCGGGAGCGGCTGCTGTCCTACCTTTCCGAGCAGGCGATGGAGCATGGCAGCGCGCAGTTTTCCATTCCCTTCGACCGGCAGCAGCTGGCGGACTACCTCGGCGCAGACCGCAGCGCCATGTCCAACGAGCTGAGCAAAATGCAGCGGGACGGGCTGATCAGCTATAAGAGGAACGAGTTTACCCTCCACGAAGCGGCAGATGCGGAACGGACCCTGAAGTGACAAAATGGTGATTACAGGCCGGTTTTGTCAGGGCGTTTCGATTGGGAATAGGCAAAGCCCCCGCCGGAAAACCGATGGGGACGATACCCGGAATCCGCAAGACCCGGCCGCTGCACGGTGTAAAATAGTTGTAGGAGAAAAACAAAGACAGGGATAGCCCAAGAGTGGTTAAATGGAGTTGCAAGCCACCTTCAACCAAAGGAGGGTAATCCCTGTGGAAGAAATCATAACCATCCTGTCCGCCGCCCCGGCCGCCGGACGTCCATAGCATCACGAGGGTTTTCACCTGTCAGGCGAGTTCGGCTATCCATTTTCACGCTTCTCAACGGTATGGATCCTTGTTATCATAGGATCTGAGACCGGTCGCAGGATCCTATTTGAGGAGGTCGTTTATATGGATATCGGCAAAAAGATCAGAGAACGGAGAAAACAGCAGGGCCTGACGCAGGAACAACTGGCCGACAACCTGAATATCAGCTCCCAATCCGTCAGCAAATGGGAAACCGGTCTGAGGATGCCCGACCTGACGATGATCCCAGGGTTGACAAGACTTCTGAATTGCACGGCGGATGAGCTTTTGGGGCTGACCGGAAGCGCTGCGGACGAACGGCGGGACTTCTTCGATCGCCGCTATTCGGATTATCTGAGCCGCCCTCATGACGCAGCGGACCTGGAGCTTGCAAGGCAAGCTGTGGCTGAGTATCCGGGCGACCCGCATTATCTCTATTGGCTGGCCAGTACGGAGTTTTTCGATGCGTTTGAAAACGGATGGGACCAGGGAGATCGGGAGGCCTTTCGCGGCGTCCTGGAGCGAGCGCTGCAGCACGCGCTCAGCGCTTACGACGGCGCCCGTGAGGAGATCCTGCGGAGACGTTCCCTTTCTCTTGTCGTCCAGACGCTGGTACACCTGGATCGCAGGGCAGAGGCAAAAGACTATGCGAAGCTGTGTCCGAGCAGTTTGCCCATCAGGAAGGAAGACTTGTTTGAACTGTGTGCCGAAGGGGAAGAAATACTGGCCCTGCAACAGGAGCGAATCAAGGCGTGC
>JAEEGK010016755.1_pt1 | contig 16060 bp, 12 predicted proteins | sample 8958771 | NCBI WGS metagenome assembly JAEEGK01 (sample SAMN16246547, study PRJNA631951) | gut metagenome | biome: gut microbiome; feature: rumen; material: SC-attached | host: Bos | place: Iran: Karaj | collected 2018-10
GCCGTCGCCACCTTGCAGGATATCGAGAAGCAGGATTACATTCTCACGCCTGGGCGCTATGTGGGCATTGAAGAACAGGAGGAGGACGGAGAACCCTTTGAAGAGAAAATGGCTCGGTTGACTTCAGAGTTATCGGAGATGTTTGAGAAATCCCATGCACTGGAGGATGAGATCAGGTCAAAGCTGGGGGCGATTGGATATGAAATCTAAGCTGTCTTCAATTTGCGATTACAGGAAAGGCAAAATCGAAGTATCTTCCCTAACTCCGAGGACATACATTTCGACAGAAAACATGCAGCCCAATAGGGGCGGAATTGCTTTGGCTGCATCTTTGCCTACAACCACTCAGACACAGGCATTTCTAAAAGGTGATATATTAGTATCAAACATTCGCCCTTATTTCAAGAAGATCTGGCACGCAACTTTTGATGGTGGCTGTTCAAATGATGTGTTAGTTTTTACCGCAAAACCAGGCGTGCAGGGCAATTTCTTGTACTATGTTTTATCGGATGATGCTTTCTTTGATTACTCGATGGCGACATCGAAGGGAACAAAAATGCCACGCGGTGACAAAGCCGCAATAATGAATTATGAGGTTTCTTCTTTTGAAGAAGCAGAGCAAAAAAGCATCGCAAACATTCTTCGCTCGCTTGATGACAAAATCGAGCTCAACAATCGGATAAACGAGAATTTACTTCAGCAAGCCACTGCTATTTTTGATAATACAATTCAGCAGTCAGAGTCTATTACATACGCTGATTTAGGTACAATAGCCGATGTAAAGGGGGGAAAAAGGCTTCCTAAAGGGGCGAATCTTATTACTGAGCCAAACTCACATCCATATATTCGTGTACGCGACCTCAACAGTGTTGTATTTGCTTCTCTGTCCTCGGACTATGAGTATGTTGATGATGAAACCCAGCAGGCAATATCACGCTACATTACATCTACCGGTGATGTCCTAATATCCATTGTCGGGACAATTGGTTTGACTGCTATAGTTGATAAGTCCTTGGATAATGCTAACCTGACTGAAAACTGTGTTAAAGTTACGAATCTTGACGGCATTACTTCAGAGTATTTATTGCTATATCTCCGATCTTCTGCGGGTGTTGAAGCAATTACCAAAGGAACTGTAGGAGCTGTGCAGCAAAAGCTTCCCATAAAAAATATCCAAGCGATACCAGTACCGTTATTATCGAAATCAGAGGCGGATTCTTTGAATGAAGTACTACACGCAATCTTCACCCAAATATCTGCAAATGTTACTGAATCCAAGCTGTTGGCAGAAACCCGAGATGCTCTATTGCCGAAGCTGATGTCCGGCGAATTGGATGTCTCTGAACTGGACCTTTAAGCCGCTAAATTCTCGTTTATGAGGGAAGTGAGTTCAAGTGCGGGCAAGGTACGACGAAAACGGTAAACTCATTGGCGTTCATAACATGGTTTTTGATGATATGCCAGATGACTACCAGATGAAGACACTCTTTCCTGGTATAGACTTGCCTGATTTGTCCTTTTTGGGCGCCATAAAGTATCTGCGTGACATCAAGGTTTCAAAGGAGATTGAGGACAATTCTGCATATTCTACAGAAATACTTTCTTCCCTCGCTTTGGATTACCTGAATTCCGCACTGTACTTACAAAAAGGAATCATCGATAACAGGCGGGTACCGTCCGCGTCACTTTACCTTATCCCGTGTGCCTATCTTTGCAGGCATTCGGTCGAGCTAAAACTGAAAGAATGTCTGGCCAAGAAAACCGGTAGCATTACTAAAACTCATAGTTTCTCTGAGTTGTGGGATGCTCTTGATGAAAAAACATTGCCGCATTATGAAGCAATTAACGAATTCATTCGTGAATTGGCGGAGCTGGATGAGAACGGTATGGCGCTTCGCTTCGGAGTTTCGGTGAAACTGGAACCACTGAAAGAGAAGTTTCAGTTTAGTATCGACGCTCTACTAGATAACACCAAGTTCTTTTTCAATGTGGTTGATGAACATCTCATTTGCAAATACCGATACCAATCTAAGGGGTGAGCTTTAAATGGCGGGATTATACACCGAAGCAGACTATGAAAATTCAGTCATTGAGATTTTCGAGAACATGGGATATACACATGTGTATGGACCCGATGTCGAACGCGATTTTACGAGTCCCCTCTATGATGAGGTGTTGGAAGACAGTATACGCCGCCTAAACCCCAACATGTCCGAAGCTGCCATTGCTGATGCACTGTACAAGCTCAGGAACTTTGAAAATGGCGAACTGGTCCAAAAAAACGCAGTGTTCATGGATTACCTGCAGAATGGCATTCAAGTCAGCTATTACGACGAGGGCGAGCACAAGGCAGGACTCGTCTACCTTGCTGATTACAAGAATAAGGATAAAAACTCCTTCATTGTTGCCAATCAGTGGACCTTCATTGAAAACAGTAATAAGCGCCCCGATGTGTTGGTTTTCCTGAACGGATTGCCTGTAGTAGTCATCGAGTTAAAATCCCCCTCCAGGGAAGAAACTGATGCCAGCGAAGCATATCTTCAGCTTCGCAACTATATGAAAGAAATCCCCTCCATGTTCATCTACAACGCCATGTGCGTCATGAGCGATCAAGCGGTCAGTAAGGCGGGAACCATCACTTCTGGTGAGGACCGTTTTATGGAGTGGAAAACGAAAGACGGCAGCTATGAGAATACTGCTTACGCACAGTTCGATACCTTCTTTGAAGGAATCTTTGAACAGGAGCGTCTTCTTGATATCCTGAAAAACTTCATCTGCTTCTGCAACGAAGGAACCAAGAGCTACAAAATCCTTGCAGGTTATCATCAGTATTTCGCTGTACGAAAAGCGGTTGCTTCCACAGTAAAAGCATCTGGCATCGGTGGTGACGGGCGCGGTGGTGTGTTCTGGCATACGCAGGGATCGGGCAAGTCACTTTCCATGGTGTTTTATGCGCATTTGCTCCAAGAGGTGATGGATAGCCCCACCATTGTTGTGATCACAGATCGCAACGATCTGGACAACCAGCTTTTCAGCCAATTTGTCAAATGCAAAGATTTCCTCCGGCAGACGCCGCTCCAGGCGGAAAGCAGACGCGATCTGCAGAAGCTACTGAAGAACCGTCAGGCGAACGGAATTTTCTTCACAACTATGCAGAAATTTGAAGTCTCTGATGAGGCCCTGTCGGAGCGCAGAAATATCGTGGTTATGGCGGATGAGGCGCATCGTGGTCAATATGGTCTGACAGAAAGAGTCAAAATGGTCACGAACGCTGTCGGAGAAAAGATCGCAAAGATCGTTCAGGGCATCGCAAGGATCATCCGCAACAGCCTTCCCAGAGCTACTTATATCGGCTTTACGGGAACTCCGATTTCTCAAAAAGACCGTGATACACGAGAGGTCTTCGGAGACTATATTGACATTTATGACATGACCCAGGCTGTGGCAGACGGAGCTACACGCCCTGTGTACTACGAAAGCCGCGTTATTAAGTTGCATCTGGATCCCGAAGTATTGAAACAGATTGACGAAGAGTATGCGCTGATGGCTGAAGACGCAGATGAAGAAGTCATTGAAGCCAGCAAAAAGCGTCTAGCCCAAATGGAAACGATACTTGGGGACGACAAGACCATTGATTCACTGGTCGGAGACATCTTGGATCATTATGAGAATTACCGCGAGAATCTTTTGACAGGAAAGGCGATGATCGTCGCTTATTCAAGGCCCATCGCCATGAAGATCTATAAAAAGATTCTGGAATTGCGGCCTGCATGGACAGAGAAGGTCGCAGTTGTAATGACCAGTTCCAATAAGGACCCCGAAGAGTGGCATGATATTATTGGCAACAAGGCCCATAAGGACGAACTGGCGGTAAAGTTTAAAGACAACGACAGCCCCCTGAAAATCACCATTGTCGTTGACATGTGGCTGACGGGCTTTGACGTTCCTTCTCTGGCAACGATGTATGTTTTCAAGCCAATGATCGGGCATAATCTTATGCAAGCCATTGCCCGCGTTAACCGCGTTTTTGAAGACAAAGAAGGCGGCCTGGTTGTTGATTACATAGGCATCGCTGCAGCCCTGAAACAGGCCATGAGAGACTACACTGCCCGAGACCAAACCAATTTTGGACAGATGGATGTTGCCAAAATTGCGTATACCAAGTTCCGAGAAAAACTCGAAGTCTGCCAAGGAATGCTATTTGGATATGACTATTCGGCATTTTTCGGCACATCAGATCTTGCGCGATCACAGGCAATCAGCGGGGCTGTAAACTTCATTTTGGGGAAAAAGGAGGAGGATAGGAAAGCGTTCATCAAAGAAGCTTACTTGCTGAAACAGTCCCTATCCCTTTGTTCTGCTCTGGCTTCTATTGAAGAGCGACTGGAGGCAGCTTTCTTCGAAGCGAATCGTGTTATACTGCTGCGGTTGATGAGCCAAGGTGGAAAACATAAGCTTTCCCTCAAAGAGATTAACGAGAGAGTCAACGAGCTTTTGAAACAAGCAATTAAGAGCGAAGGAGTAATCAATCTGTTCTCTGACGTTAAAGAGGATTTTTCCATTTTTGATCCCAAACTGCTGGATGAGATTTCGAAGATGAAACAGAAGAACATCGCGGTCGAAATGCTGAGGAAGCTGCTGGCAGAGCAAGTGGCGCTGTACAAAAGGAGCAATCTAGTAAAATCAGAAGAATTCAGTCAAATCCTGCAACGAGTGATGAATAGCTACATCAACGGGATGATCGATAATGAACAGGTCATTCAGGAACTACTGAATATTGCGGCTCAAATTCAGAAAGCAAAACAAGAGGGCGATGACCTGGGGCTATCGGAAGACGAATTGGCGTTTTATGATGCACTGACTAGACCCGAAGCGATCAAGGATTTCTATAAAAACGAAGAGCTTGTTGCGCTCACCAAAGAATTGACTGACACTCTCAGGAAGAACAGAACAATTGATTGGGAGAGACGCGATGATGCCAGAGCCAAAATGCGAATGATGGTTAAGAAGCTCCTGAAAAAGTACAAATATCCACCTGAAGGGATGGATGATGCGGTGCAAACTGTTCTTGCTCAATGCGAGCTTTGGACAGATAACCAAGAAGTCGCATAGTTCAAATCTTCGGTAAAGCAGGTGGCTTGAATAACCATAAAAGGATTTGACAGAATGGCAGACATTATAAGTATAAACAAACTATTGAAGATGGAACTGGATATTCCGGATTATCAGCGTCCGTATAAGTGGTCAGTACAGAATATTGAGGACCTGCTGAATGATATTACGAATGCCATCTCCGATTCAGAGCGATTCCGCGCCGGTTTCAAATATCGAATTGGAACCATTATCGTTCATAAGAACGAAAGGGATATATACGATGTGGTTGATGGACAGCAGCGAATCATTTCACTCACGCTTCTGAAACAATACTTGGAACCCGGATTTTGCTGTAGCATTCTGAACAAGGATTTTACGAATAAGGTCACCCAAGGGAATATCCATGCAAACTATATGTTCATCAGAGAGTGGTTCTCTCTGAAAAGTGATGAAACAAAGCAGGCGTTTATCAAAGCCCTAGATGAGATTTTGGAAGTAGTTGTGATACCTGTTGAGAAAGTCTCTGAAGCATTCCAGCTTTTCGATTCCCAAAATGCCAGAGGAAAGGCTCTTGATCCACATGACTTGTTAAAAGCGTACCATCTTCGCGAAATGAAGAAGTATCCCTACGAGATGGAGCATGCTGTTACAAAGTGGGAAGCAAAAGATACTACCCAGATTCGTGAATTATTTGATTTGTACTTGTTCCCCATTTGGAATTGGTCGCGCGGCATTAAGAGCAGATCATTTACAGCCAAGGAGATAGACACATATAAAGGAATCGGAGAAGCATCGGTATATACCTATGCCCGGCGCGCAAGCAAGGCCATGCCGTATTTCCAGATCACTGAGCCTTTTATTGCGGGGAATGATTTCTTCGAGATGGTAGATCATTACATGTATCTTCTCAGAGATGTCAAAACCGAAATCGCCACCAACCCCACATTTGAGTCTATTGAAGCTATTCTTGAGGAGAAGAATAATTCAACAGGCTTTAGATACACAAAGAACCTCTTTTACTGTGCGTTGCTTTGTTACTACGACAAATTCCATAATTTTGATGAGATGTCAGTTAAGAAGCTCTTTACTTGGGCGTTCATGGTTCGTGTAGACATGGAGAATCTGGGTTTTGATAGCATCAACAAATATGCTATTGGAGATTCAAGTAATTCCCGATACACTAATGCTATCCCGATGTTTGCTAAGATTAGCTTTGCCAGACTGCATAACGAAATCTCCGGATTGCAGATCAGAGTAAAGCGCGAAGGGGATGCTCCTCAGAGCGATAATTGGAATGGGCTATATCAGAAACTGAAAGAAATCAACGGAATAGGCTGAGGTACCAAATGCGTGAATTAGTAACTGAATTAAGAGTCGTCGGCCCTGATGAAAACATGTTTGATACCGATATCGAATATACGATTCCTCTCTACCAACGGGCTTACGCATGGGAAGATAAGCAGCTTATACAGCTTATTGAGGATATCTCTGATGTCGCTGATGATGCGAATTATTATATAGGGGCATTGATTGTTTCAAGGCAAGGAAACAAGTTTGAGGTAGTAGATGGTCAACAAAGGCTGACCTCGCTCTATCTACTTCTGAATTGCTTGGGGTTGGAAGTCAAGAACACCCTGACTTTTGCCTGCCGAGACAAGTCAAACTATACCCTCCGGAATGTTAAGGAACTCCTACTTGATAATCGAAGCAAGCTTGATATGGAGCGGATAGAAGCGAGCATTCATCGAGGGCTAAGTGTTCTTATAGAGGAGTTGAACAAGCCTGATTATGACAAGGCCGATCTTTTGAGAAAGCTTGAGCGAGTGGTCCTTTACCGGATCGAGGTACCGGAGAACACAGATCTTAATCGGTATTTTGAGATAATGAATACACGAGGGGAGCAACTTGAGCAGCACGATATTCTGAAGGCGACGCTCATGAGTTATCTCCAAGATGATTTGGATAAGGCTGCTTTTGCAAAAATCTGGGATGCCTGCAGTGACATGACGGGATATGTCCAGATGCACTTTATCAGCAAGAATAACGCGGTTCGAGAAAGCCTTTTTGGCGGCAAATGGAACAGCATGCCTCCTAGTAATTGGGCCGAATACAGGTCTGGTATGCAAGCGACTTCGCTCGAAGGAATCAGCTATAAGATTGCCGACATTATCAAGGTGGATTTTGAGACCGATTCTGATGATGGTTACATTGATGATGATGTTAGGGTGCGATTTGAAAGCATTATTGAGTTCCCTTATTTCTTAATCCACACTTTGAAAGTTTTAATCAGCATCAAAGGAATATGGCACGAGGATGGAACCTCACCAATCATCGCCGAGCTATTGGACGATAAAAAGCTTGTTGATTGCTTTTTACGTGTGGTTAAATACGGCGTTACTGACAAAGGATGCATCTCAGACAACCGCGCCCAGTTTTCCAAAGATTTCATTATTTGCCTGCTCCGGACGAGATACTTGTTTGACAAATATATCATTAAGCGTGAATATGCGAATGAGAATACCGATGGCGAATGGAGCCTGAAAAGTCTGGATGTCTCGGGTCAACAGACCCGGAAAAAGCCATATTACCGCAACTCCCGATTTGTACGGTTCCGCGAATGGGATACCACAAATGATTGGCGAACAAAAACGAATATCATGATGCAATCTGCCCTGCGTGTTTCATATACGTCTCCTAAAGTAATGCATTGGATAACGCAACTCTTGATATGGCTTTCAGAGGATGATTACAAACACACAGTGCTTTCACCGGATGATATGGCTGACTATGGCGAAGCTACCGAAGCAATAGCCAAAAAGGCAGTGACAGAGAACTTCTTTGAAGTATGCAAAGAAGGCCCGTTTGCAATGGGGGTTAATACTCCACATATAGTTTTCAATTACCTGGATTTCCTTCTTTGGAATGCAAATCGGAAAAAATACGATGGGTTTGTTTTCGAGTTCAGGAATTCCGTAGAGCACTGGTACCCCCAGAATCCTTCTGAAGGAACATTTGAGAGTTGGAAAGGCGGAGTCGACCAGTTTGGGAATCTATGCATCATCCAGAGAAATGTGAACTCGAAGTTTTCCAACATGTCCCCAGAGGCCAAAAAGAGTACATTTAGAGAAATGATAGCGAAAGGCAGCATCAAACTCCGGATTATGAGTGATCTTACTGAGAAGAATGGAGACACGCCAGCAAGCCTTTACTGGAAGGAAGCCATGTACAGGCAACATGAGAATGCTATGATAAGCGTTCTCAGAACCGCTTGCGGCCTCGAAGACAGTGGTGCTAATTGATTATCGAACTAAGCAGATGAGCCTTTCTAGTGTGGTATGAGAACAAGAAGAAAAAAACCGGGATATGGGAATCACACTCGGGGACAGAAGAAGAGAAACCTAAAGCGTTTTTTTGTACCAATTGAAGTAAGCATCATTGCGATCATTGTCCTCTTGGGAATTGCAATCGCACTACACTCCCTTCAGATTGCTAAACCGTCTATCCTGGGAACGGGTTCATCTATCGCAACAGACTTCAGCATCCCACAGTATTCTGGAGCTGTATATGTTGAGATCAACGACAATATCCCCTTCTTTCAGGAGTCAGATATCACTACAACGGCATACGAGGAATACAGTCCTTTAGACAGGCTTGGCAGATGCGGTCCCGCCATGGCCTGCCTCGGCCGCGAAACTATGCCGACGGAAGCACGCGGGGAAATCGGCATGATCCGGCCTTCGGGGTGGCACACGGTTAGATATGACGATCTGATCGAGGACAAGTATCTCTATAACCGTTGTCACCTAATAGCTTACTCGCTGTCGGGCGAGAACGACAATGAGCTCAACCTGATCACTGGGACCAGGTATATGAACATTGAAGGCATGCTTCCCTTTGAGATCGAGGTCATTGATTATATCCTGGATACCGGGAGTCATGTGCTCTATAGGGTGACTCCATGCTTCTTTGAAAACGATCTGGTCGCACGCGGGGTTCTAATGGAAGCGTATTCTGTTGAGGACGGCGGCCGAGGACTGTCGTTCAACGTATTTGTCTTCAACATCCAGCCTGGGATCATTATTGATTACAAGACTGGGAACAGCAGGCGCGAATGAATTATCGCAGTCTGCTTGATTGCCAATGGCGTACATGCAAGAATAAAAACGAATTTAGTGCTAAGGAGTAGCAAATGGAATTTGCCGTTGACCAAAAAGGTAACCGCGTTTGGGCAGGAGTTGCAGATAGTAAAGAAACATACTATTGTCCGATCTGCCATTCTGAGCTTGTCTTAAAGAACAAAGGCCAGTTTAGAATGGAACACTTCGCACACAAAACAAATGACTGTGAAGATGGTTGGAATTATGATATGTCAGAGTGGCATCAAGGGATGCAAGCAATTTTCGATGAGCAATACAGAGAGGTCATCTGTACCTCTGGAAAGGAAAAGCACAGAGCGGATATACTAAAGGATGGAGTCGTACTTGAATTCCAGCATAGCCCGCTTTCAGCACAAGAATTCACCAGCAGAAACCGCTTTTACAAGTCTCTTGGGTATAAAATCGTATGGGTCTTTGACGTTGCCGAGCAAATGAATGCGGGAAACCTGTATTATTCAGATGGAGACAACCAGAATCTGATGATCTGGAAGTACCCCAAACAGCTCTTGAGCCTCACGCCTATTGTTTCTGATAATAGTAAAGATTTTGCTTTGTATTTTTGGTTTGAAAAGGATTATGAAGAGGACGAGATTACAATCGAAAAGGTAATCTGGGCTATTAGAGAGGATGCAAGCCGCTATAATTTCAGTCGATTCATGGTTTCAAATTACGCATATGAGCTCAGAAAAGACATGGACCTTAATGAACTGTTCTTTTCAAAGAAAGACTTTCTCCAGGATCGATTGAAGAGTATAAACAGTCCATACAAGATAAAGAAAATTGGTGAAAAAGGGTTTTCCAGGGACTGGTATGTGTGCCCTCGGAGGAATGAGTTTGGACTGAGTGTATTTCACGAAACTGGTTGCTCCTACTGTAGATACTGTGGGGCATTAGAGAAAACCGGAAAGTCCGGCTACCGTTCAACCTATAATGTTTATTGCTGCTATCCTAATGCCGTCAACGAGCTCATAGAAGACGGCCATCCTGGCTATGAGAGTAATGCACCAATATTTGATTGAGAGTCAGAATTGAGCTCTCCATTTGACTTTATGCAGACAACGGTTTCTGCGATACTGCCTATCCCAAGGCCAGCTATTCTTCTTGGAGGTAATGAATTACATGGTTTCCGTGGACAGCAGCGATTTTGAGAAGCGCTTCCTACTCGACTTGAATCCGCAGCAGCGCGAGGCGGTTCTGTCGGCAGATGGAAGCGTTCTTCTGCTTGCCACTCCTGGGAGCGGAAAGACCACAGTGCTTGTAACCAGACTTGGTTATATGATCTGCTGCCGGGGCATCAATCCTGCGAGTATCTTAACGATGACCTATACCCGTGCGGCAACGGCAGATATGCGCGGGCGTTTCATTGGCCTCTTTGGAGAAGAAGCAGCAACCAACCTCCAGTTCCGCACAATCAACGGTGTCTCCTCAAAAATCATAGAGTACTACGCGAACGAAGTGTCAAGGCAGAGTTCCTTCTCCCTCCAGGACAATGAAGGTGAACTCAACTCACTTATCAGGCAGCTGTATCAGCAAGTGAACAACAACGAGTTTCCTGATGATAGTGTAATCAAGGACATACGGACCGGTATTACATACGTCAAGAATATGATGCTTACGGATGAGGAGATCAACTCGCGAGACAACGGTATCAACAGCTTCCCTGAGATATACAGGCGCTATCAGGCAGAACTGAAGAACCGCCGTCAGATGGACTACGATGATCAAATGATCTATGCGTTTGCCGTACTCCGCAAGCATCCCGCTGTTCTGGAGCATTTCCAGGACCTTTTCAGATACATCTGTGTTGACGAGGCGCAGGACACGTCGAAGATTCAGCATGAGATAATCAAACTGCTGGCATCCAAGTACGGGAACCTGTTCATGGTCGGCGACGAAGACCAGAGTATCTACGGTTTTCGAGCGGCTTACCCCGATGCGCTAATGACTTTCGAGTCTGATCATCCTGGTGCTCGTGTGCTTCTCATGGAGGAGAACTATCGTTCCACTCCGGAGATCGTGGATTTGGCAAACAGCTTCGTATCCAGGAATGAAAACCGCAGGGAAAAGACGATCAAAGCAACACGCAGCAATGGCGCGCCAGTATTTCTTGTCCAGTGCCTGGACAGGGAATCTCAGTACGACATTCTCCTGGAAATCGCCAAGACCTGTGATCGAGAGACCGCAATCCTCTTCCGCAACAATGAATGTGCGCTGCCGCTCATTGATCTTTTTGAGAAACACGGAGTGCTCTATAATCGCAGAAAGCAGGATGACTTGTTCTTTGCATACAAGGTCGTGACTGACATACAGGACATCCTTCGATTTGCCCTTGATCCTCTGAACAGCGAGATATTCATGAGGATCTATTACAAGTTCGGTATCCCCATCTCAAAAAAGGCTGCAACGGAGGCTTGCCGTCGCAGTGCTATGAGTGGGAAACCAATCCTAAAAGAACTGTTGTCTGTTCCCGACATCAAAGGTTTGACAAAAGATTCCGTCATAGACCTGATGAACGCAGCGATCAAAATCCAGACTGATTCGGCTCCCATTGCGCTCCGCCGCGTCTGGGAGAGCATGAATTACAGCCGCTTCGTCGAGCAGCGCAGCCTTGATAGGGGCAAGTACTTTATCCTTTGTATGTTGGCTCGTGATTCTGAGTCCGTCCAAAGTTATCTGGAGAAGTTGGAATCGCTGAAGAGTTCCGCCGCTTCACATCAGGATTCAGCAGACGCCAAGGTAATCCTATCAACGATCCACTCCAGCAAAGGCCTTGAATATGACCGGGTATTCCTCCTTGATATTATCGACGGAATTCTGCCCTCAATTCCAAAAGACGAGCTCGAAACGCCTGATGAGAAGAAGAACTATGAAGAGGAACGGCGGCTCTATTATGTGGCCATGACGCGAGCAAAAAACGAACTCTACCTCTTCAAGTTCAATGCCGACTCTTCGTTCATTAACGAATCGGCAGCCGTTCTTCCAAAACAGGTCTGCGATAAGGACTGCGTTTTTTCTTCCTTTGTGCAGCCTCTGATCGGGAAGAATTATACAGACAAGGAATGGGGTGTCGGGGTTCTTGAAGCCCAATGTGAGGACGATTGCTTTATCCGCTTTTCCGATGGATCACTCAGATGCCTGTCGCTAAGCGATATGATCCGGAGGCGTAGCGTTTCCTACGAGAGAACCTCCAAACAGCCCAAGAGTACTCGGAAGAAGAACAAAAGCCAAACTAGCATCCAAAGCGCGGACACAATCCGAGTCGGAATGAGAGTCAGTCACAAGTTTTTCGGGAGTGGCGTCGTCTCGTATATCAACGATGGCAAAGTGAAGATCAAATTCGACTCATACGGCATGAAAGAGTTCTTGCTTGAAAACTGTATCGAACGCGGTTTCCTATCAGCCATCAAGTAAGCAACGGATTTGTTTTCGATAACCAATTTGGGATCGTTCTCACAAGCACGGGAACAGCTGCCACGAATTGTATGACCGCGAGAGGTAACAACAGTGCCATTCCAGATTATCCGAAACGATATTACAAAGGTCAAAGCTGACGCCATCGTAAACACAGCAAATCCCAAGCCACGCATCGGCCGTGGTACTGACAGTGCGATCTATGCGGCTGCCGGCGAGGAGCAGTTGCTTGCCGCACGGAAGAAGATCGGGGATATTGCACCGGGGCAGGCCGTCAGCACTGACGCCTTCGCGCTGAACGCGAAGTACATCATCCATACCGTCGGCCCCTCTTGGACCGATGGCAGCCATGGCGAGAAAGATATCCTTCGTTCTTGCTATGAAGAGTCTCTGAACCTGGCAGCCGAGCTCAAGTGCAGGAGCATCGCCTTCCCGATGATTGCCACCGGTGTGTATGGCTTTCCAAAGGACGAAGCACTTAATATTGCCCTCAGTTCCATCGGAAAGTTCCTTCTGACCCATGAGATGAAGGTAACCATTGTGGTATTTGACCGCAAGGCCCTGGAGCTCTCCGAGAAGTTAGTCGGAGATATTGAGCAATACATAGACGAACACGCTGCGCACCTTATTCGGGAAACGGAATATGGCGGAGCTTCCGTGGCGGATATCCAGCGCCGCAGGAGGGCTCGGTTCGAAGCGGAAGAAGAGCTCTACCAGACGCTGGATTCAGAAGCAGATGAAGCTGTTGCTCATCCTGCATCCTCGATCGTGAACCTTCCTGATGTAACCGGAAAAAGCCTGGAAGACATCCTGGGCGGAGCTGGGGAGTCATTTCAGCAGAAGTTGTTTAAGCTGATCGACGAGCGGGGTCTTGATGACGTGACCGTCTATAAGAAGGCGAATATCGACCGAAAGGTCTTTTCCCGCATCCGCTGCAAGGCAGATTACAAGCCAAAAAAGAAAACGGCGGTGGCATTTGCCATCGCTTTGGAATTGGATCTCCCGACTACGCTGGATCTTCTCTCCAGGGCCGGGATTGCCTTCTCACCCAGCGACGCATTCGACCTGATCGTTTCGTACTTTATCACCAACAGGAACTATGACATCTATGAGATCAACGCGACACTGTTCAAGTACGGGCAGCAGGTACTGGGCGATTAAAAGGATTCAAGGATAGTGGCCATGCGGTACACAGAAGAGTGGTATTCTTTTGAAATGCCGGAGCGTTGGAGGGGACTTGTAGGCGTCAGGAAAAAGAGCAGCCGGGTGGATCTTATCCTATTGCAGGAAGAAACCCCAGGCTGCAGCGGACTTCTGGTGAGCCTGAAGTGCTTGAAACGAAAGGTATCAAAAACGGACGAGTACACCGAACTCCTCGGCTGCTTAAGTCGCGAGGACGGTGAGCGCCGGTTCCTGTATGCCATCTACGGACGGGAAGGCGTCGTCAGTGAGGAGAACGAAGATCTATACTGGCGGTTGAGAGATCAGCTCTGCTTGGTCTTTGAGAGCCTTTGCCCTGCGGAAAGATGCTGCTGGCGGAGCGCTTAAAGGAATTAGCTAGACCTCTATGAGCTACGCAGAGAAGGATAATCCATAGACTCGGAGGATCAAATGGATCTGTCTTATAACGTCATGCGCTTTGGCCCAAAGAAACGCAGAATCAAAATCGTCCATCTGAAAAAGCCTGTGACAAAGGGTTTGGCCGGTTTGGTTGAGAGTAATCTTTTCCCTCAGCGCATAGCTATGGTCGTCGACTCAAGACCGCTGGAGGATTTGAACTACAACTATATGTGTCTGAATTATATTGGCGGACGAGAGCGTGTAGAGATTTGGATGGAACGCGATGCCTTTTTCGGGATTAAACGTGGCGAGCCAATGGCCAGAATGTCCCTGTTCCATGAACTAGGACACCATTATCTCGGCCATCTCAAGCATAATACCGAGGAAATGGAGGCGTATGATAAAGCGCGGGTACAAGCCGTTAAAACCGGGCAGGTCATTCAGGCGGAACTTGATGCTGATCAGTTTGCAGTCGATTACCTTGGACGGGTATATGTGATCCGTGGCATCTCGGATTTGAGAAGCGTGTTGGCAAGTGAAGAAGTCTACAACGAAGAGGATAAAGCCCTCGCTTTGAAAGAGCTCGACCTGCGGATCGCAAAACTGCAGCAAGCATCCTAGATTCAGGTGCAAACGGTCATTTGTCGTCTGGCAAACGACCGCTTTGTTCTCTTGATTGGATATACTGGCATCGACGAGGGAAAGGAGTGATATGATGATCTACACTGACATGACGAAGGAAGCGCTTAAGCTTTGCTTCAAGGCGCATAAGGACCAGACGGACAAATCCGGCATGCCTTATGTGTTTCATCCATTCCACCTGGCAGAGCAGATGCCCGACGAGGACACAACAATCGTGGCGCTGCTGCATGACGTGGTTGAGGACACCCCCTACACGCTGGATGATCTGCGCGAAATGGGATTCAGCGAGAAGGTACTGGCAGCCCTGACCTTGATGACCCACGACAAGCGAATCCCGTATATGGATTATGTGGCGAAGATCAAAGAAAACAAGATCGCCATGACTGTCAAGCTGGCGGATCTGAAGCACAACAGCGATCTGTCGCGTCTTGATACGGTGGACGAAAAGGCCTTGAAGCGCATTGAGAAGTACAGGCAGGCGATTGCACTGCTTTCGGAGTCTGATTCCGGCTGCCAAAGATGATAACATACTGAGGAGGTCATTTGTCGTTTGACAGACGACCCCCTCGGTTTCTATTTAGGCTATACTCGAACCATCAAGAGAACTGAGGAGGAATGAAAGATGTACGGAGCGATTCTTGGAGATATGATTGGAGCCCCCTATGAGTTCGACCGGGGCCAAAAAACGAAAGACTTTCCGATGTTCACGGAGGATAGCCAGTTCACTGACGATACCGTCATGACGATCGCGGTGGCAAAAGCATTGCTGGATAACTACCGAGCCGGAGATGACGCTTTACGGCAGGCCCTGGTGGATTCTATGCGGAAATGGGGCCGGAAGTATCCCAATGCGGGTTATGGTGGCCGGTTTGCGCGCTGGCTCAGGGCAAAGGATCCTCAGCCCTATGGCAGCTATGGTAACGGATCTGCCATGCGGGTATCTGCCGCAGGCTGGTTGTACGAGACCCTCAGCGAAACTCGGAGAATCGCTTGGCTGACGGCGGAAGTTACCCACAATCACCCGGAGGGCATCAAAGGCGCGGAGGCGACGGCCAGTGCGATTTATCTTGCCAGGACCGGGCACAGCAAAGAGGAGATTCGGGACTATATCGTCAAGGAATTCGGCTATGATCTCTCCCGCAGCTGCGATGAGATCCGACCGGGCTACCACCACGTCGAAAGCTGCCAGGAGACCG
>JAEEGK010016757.1_pt1 | contig 16059 bp, 7 predicted proteins | sample 8958771 | NCBI WGS metagenome assembly JAEEGK01 (sample SAMN16246547, study PRJNA631951) | gut metagenome | biome: gut microbiome; feature: rumen; material: SC-attached | host: Bos | place: Iran: Karaj | collected 2018-10
ATTAATTGGTACAATAATTGGTTCTTGTTCTCTTCTTTCATTTTGATTTGGACTATATGGAATAAAATTTTCTGGTGAAATTTCATTTTCATATGGTTCATTTAATATTTCTTCACATAAATCATTAAATTTTGAAGTTTTTGTAGATGGAATAAGTTCTAATAATTTTTTATATCTATTTTCTTCAATTTCATTTTTTTGTATAATAATATTTAATACTTCTTTAGAAATAGGTATTATTTCATTTTTTTCACTAAAAAATTTAAATGTAAAATAAAATTAAATTTCTTACACTTTTTTTTGTTCTTCGTTTGATTTATAAATTTTAATTAAAATATTTATTTTTATATAAAATTAATTAAAAAAAATAGAATTTATTTTAATTTAATGGGCTGTGATGAAAGTAATCCTTTTGAAGAAGAATCAAAAAATTTATGCAATAAATTTTACAATTTATCTTATGAAGAAAGAAAAAATCAATATAAAAGATATGTAAGAAGAGAATTTGAGTTATTTTATGATTATTTATGCAGAGCTGGTAATGATACTTCTAAAATAGATAAACTATTTTCCACTCATCAATCATCGGAGAAAATAATTAGGAAATATGCAAAAGAAGAACCATGGTCAATTTCAACTTGGGTAATTTGTATAGTTATATTTATAATAATTGGAGGGGCTATATCTGATAATAATAATAAAAATTTATGAATCAATAAAAATTTATTTTAAAAAAATAAATAAATATGAAAAAAATAAATAAATATAGTAGAAATAAAATTGGGGATTGGGCCCAATCCCTATGTTTCAAAATAAAAAGAATTGAAAATATGATTTTGTAATATTAAATCAAAATTAATTATTTAATAATTTTTAATATAATAATAATGAAAAAAATTAATTAATAATTGCCATTTTTAATAAGAACAATAATAAATAAAAACTCAAAAAAAAAAATGAAATCGAAAGTAAAAAACCTAGCATTACATTCTTCAAAAAATAAACAATTAGAAACTGGATTAAACAAGCCTCAGAAGGAGGATCGTCCAAAACAAACAGAAGGTTCAAAGCCATTAAACAAAGAGCAAGTCCAGCGTCAATTAGAAATAGAAGGAGAAGATGATTTAAAGGATCCAAACTATGATCCCGAAACTGATCCAACACCAGTAGTAATATTTGATTCAGAATTACCATATATACAAGAATTAAAAGCTGTTGATATAGTTTTCTTATTAGATACAACTGGCTCAATGAATCCTTTTATGAAAGGAATTAAAAGATTAATAAGAAAAATTTTATGGGATGCTCAAAAGTGTTTAACTCAATATTTACTTGATGAAATTGATGTTTTAAAAGTCGCATTAGTTTGTTATAAAGATCATGATCAAGTTAATAAAACTTATGTTTCACAAATATTCTCTAATTTAACTTCTAATTTTAAAGAATTTACTGATATTTTAATGGGAGTTAAAGTCAATGGAGGAAAAGATATTCCTGAAGCTGTTTTAGATGGTTTAAATGATTGTGTTAATAATATTTTTTGGAGAGATAAAAGTTATAAATTCATTTATCATATTTTAGATAGTCCTCCTCATGGAAAAATTTTTTATAATGGGGATGATGATTTATATTCAGGATGTCCTAATGGATTTGATCATGAAGATATTTTAATTGAAATGAGAAATAAAGATATTAATTATTCTATTATTAAATTTGGAAATTATTGTGATTTGATGATTCAGGAATTTGAAAAAATTGTTAAAATTGAAACTATTAGCCCTGATATTAAAGCTGATTCTTCTAAGTTAATGACACAGGATTCTTAACATTTTTTAAAAATGATTTAGGTAAAGTATTTTTTTTTTCTTATTTTTTTAATTTATTATATGAAAAATTATTTATTTTTAACTGAAATTTTTTTTATATTTATATATATATTTATCTTTTAATTAAATAAAAATCAATTTTTCAAAATTTAAAAAAAGTATAGATAATTAATTAATGTAAAAAATTATAACATTCAAGGTTTTTCACTTTTAATCATTGAAGATTTAGTAATTTTAGTTCTAGTGATAGTTTTATCAGGGCTATCATTTCTATTTTTATCAATTTTTTCTTTCATAAGCAAAATTTTAGCATCTAAAAAATTTAAAGTCTCACTAAATTCTTTATTAATTTCTTCTAAAGTTTCAACACTTTTAGTATCAGAACCAACTCCAGAAATTTCAATATTATCTCTACTAGATAAAATATCATTTTTATTTAAATCTTGTGTTTGTATATTTAAACTATCTAAAGTACTTTTTAAAGTTTTTAAAGCATTAACATCAAAATTTTCCATTAAATCTGATATTTCCTTATAATAAGGAAGAGATTTTAAATCATATTTTGTATTAGTTATCATTTTAGTCATTTCATCATAATTGAATTCTTTATTTGGATCTACTTTAAGTTGATCATATATTAATATATATCTAAATGTATTTAATATTTCATTAAAATTATTTAATATTTGCTCTCTTGAATCATTAAAATCTAATTGAAGTAAACCTTCATTTACTAAAGAATTATCTATTTTTTTTCTATCTTTTGTTATATCTTTTGATAATTTTTGCAGAAGTAATTTTTTAAAATCCATATATTTATTTATTTCTCTTAATATTATTTTATAACATTCTCTTAAGTCATTATTTTCATTTAAAATATAATTTATTTTCTCATTAAATGCTTGAAATAATAAATTATAAAATTCTTTTAAGTGATTAACATTCATTAAAACACTGTTTGAATTTTTTATTAAATTTTCAAAACTTATTAAAACTTCTTTTGAAGGAGTTGCATAATTTATATTAGTTAAAGTTTGATTTATTTTCATATTTACATTATTATTACTATTCATTGAATTTGCTATCATATCTTTATCATTCATATATTTCCTTAATTTATTTTTTAAATCACTTAATTCAATATCTTTCTTTTTTATTTCATGTTTCCATTTAGTCTCTTTTGTACTAATTTTAGAAATAGTTTTATTTAATTCTTCTTTTTCTAATTTTAACTTTTCAATATCTTCTCTAAAACTTTTTTCCTCTTTGAAAATTTTATTTTTTAAAAAACTATTTAAATTAGTTAATTCAGTAATTTTATCTTTTTGAATTTCATTAGCTTTAAACATATTAGTATATTCGTTTTCAGTTTTGGAAATTTTTTGAAGTAAATCAGTTTTAGCTTCAATTAATTTTTTTCTATCATCTAAAAGAGCTTTTAAGACAGTCAAAGTTTTATTAACTGAAAATAAGGAATTATCAAATAAATCGCCAATTTCACTAAAACCATTCATAGTTAATAATAAATTTAATTCTTTTAATTTTACTCTATAAGGCGTTCTTTCAACTTCTTGATTATCTGTTATATAATCCATAAGATCAGGATCCATTTTAAAGCCAATTTTAAAATTAATTTAAACAAATTTCAAAAAATTTAAAATAAAATAAATACTTTTATAATTAGTCAAAAATCAAATTAAAAAATATATTAAAAAAAACAAAATATGAAAATTATAAAATATCACTCTTTAGATTCTACAAGTTCAATAAATGCAATTGCAACAAGTGCAAATCAACAATATATTGCATTTGGAGATTCAAATAAACAAATAACAATATTCAACCTTCAAAATTTATTTATATATTATAATTCAACTCCAAAAGATGATTTTCCTCTTGAAGAAAAACAAGATATAAATTATTATGTTTTAAGCGATGTTAAAATACCAAAAATGATATTAGATTTTCATACTGAACAAGTAACTTGTCTTCAATTTCCAAAAATGAATAGTAATTTATTATTTTCAGGTTCACAAGATAAATCAATAGCAATATGGAAAATAAATCAACAAAATTTTTCAGCTGAAAGAGTAAGAGTTATTCAAAATAAATGTGAAATAACAGATATGCAATTTTATCCTGATGATTCATATTTATTTGTTGCTGGATTTAATAATTATATATATATATTTAAATGTGATTTTATAAATAATTCTTTTGAAATTATTTCTGTAATGAATTCACATGATAATATTGTTAATTGTATTGTTTTAGATCCTTTTATTGAAGAAACTGGAAGATTCGTTTCTATGAGTGATAAAGGAAGAGTTATTATATCTCAATTTAATAAAAATACAAATGCTATTGTTAATATAAAAGATTATGAAGAATTTATTACTTTAAAACATAAATGTAATATTATTCAAAAGAAAATTGATTGGAGCAGTGATGGTAAAGTAATTATTACTGTTGATCATCATAATATTAAAAATAATAATGTTATTCATGGAAGAATTATTTTCTTAGAAGATTTAAATAATCCTCAAATTTTAATAGGACATGATTCTCCAATGTTAGTTGCTAAATTTTCTAATTGTTTGTATAGTTTAAAAGGTAAAAAAGAAGAATTTCAATTATGTGCTACTGGTGATAGAAATGGTAATTTAATTATATGGAAAGTACTTCAAGGAAATTTTTCTGTTTTTGTTGAAATTAATAATTTAAGTGAAAGTAATATTACTGATATTTTATGGACTTCTGGTGGAGGAACTATTTTTATTTCTAATAGTTCGGGAGGAGTTTGTACTATTATGTTTAATGAATTTGATATTAAAATTAATAATCAAAATGCAAAAAACCAATTTTCTTTTGGAGATAGTAATTTACTTGCAATGAATAATAGTTTTAATAATAATGTTAATAATGATAATGCTGTTAACAATAATACTAATAAAAGAAGAGTTACTCCTACTTTAATTGCTAAACCTAAAAGTTTACTTGATGATAAAAATAATAATAATATAAATGAGATTATGAATTCTTCTTATGAAAATAATTTAAAAAATATTAGTAATGTGAATGAAAGTTTTACTCAATATTGTTTAAGATGTAGAAAACAAATGTATCATGTTATTGAAAATGAAACAAATGAAATCAAAATAAATGAATTAAAAACAAAAGATGATAAATATATTATTTTAAGATGGGAAAATAATCCAATTGAAAATTATTCACTTATTAAATGTTTGTATTCAAATAATAATATAATTTATGCTCATAAAATTATAAATAGATTGATCAAATATTTTACAAATAATACTTTATTTTTTGCATTTTTTGATACAAATTTTACACTAAATGTATATTCAATATTAAATACACCATTATTAACAAATTTATATTTTGAAGAAATAACTTTATTAAATTCTTATGATAAATATATTTTATTATTAACATCTCAAAATAGAATAATAATAATAGATGTTTTATCAAAACAAAGAATAGTTGATGAAAATCTTTGTATTAGTTATGATATGTTTAATGTTTTTCAAACTAAAATTGATGAAATTTTATTTTTTTCTCTTGATAAAATTATTATTAAGGCAAATACACATAATCCATATAAAAATACTAGTGAAAAAATGGTTTTGTTCTTTGATAGAAAAACCAATTGCTTAACTGTAGAAAATTCAATAAATGAAAAAACTTTAATGGAGATTAAAAAAAATCAAGAAAAATCTATTTATAAAAATTACTTCTCAGAAATAATTACTCCAAGAAAAGGTTTTATTGAAATAGATTCAATAAAATTAAATAGTAATTTAGATTTAATTTATAATAGAATATTAAAATGTCAATTATTAGAAGATTATGAAAATTATGAAAAAGCAGTATCAGATTTAATAAATTTATCAAAAAAAGAAAAGAAAAATCATTATATATTTGAAGACTTTAAAATATTTTATAATATACCAGAAAACCTTTCAAAAAATAATTTAGAAACTGATAGAATGGATTTAGAAAAAGATCAAGATAATAATAATGATATAGAAATGTTAAACACAAATAAAAATAATCGTTTTACTCAAATGGATAGAATAGAATTAGATGAAGAACAATTAAGTAATAAAAGTGAAAATTATGATAATATAGAATAAGAATTAATTTTAAATAAATATACATATTAAATATTTTAAAAAAAATAAAGAAATTACTCTTAAAATACCATAAATTTTTTACAAAAAAAAATTTAAAAAAAATAAAAAATAAATATAAATAAATATTTTAATTAGATTTTCCTTTCATTAAAGCATTTAATTTCTTCTTAATACTATTTCCAATTATTTTTTCTGAATCCAAATGAACTTTATCAATACATTTTTGAATATCATCTAATAAACTTTTAGTTTCTTTTAATTCCTCATTAAAATTTTTTAATTTTTCTTCTCCTTCTTCATCAATTTCTCTTCTAATTTCTTTTTTTTCTTCAACTTTCTTATTATGAACTTTAAAATTTCCAACAGGATCATCAGAAGAAATTAAATCTTCATCTTTATTATTATTTTGTTCATTACTAATTAAAATATCAATATCAGGATATTCAGGAGAAATAACAAATAATCTATCTCTAGAACAAACTTCAAAATTTTCTTCAGGAGCAGTAACAACATAATAAAATATATCATTATTATTATTATTATTATTTTTAATTTTAACATTTAAACTTGATTTATTCTCATTAGATGAAGGAGAATTAATTTCTCCAGCACGATAAACTCCAATAACAATAATTTTCTTTTGAATAAATATTTTAAAAACATCTTCAAATTTAACTTTTCCATAACTAAGTAAATAATTAGGAAATATAGCCATAGGCATATCAATTAAATATAAATTACCACTAGTAATATTAGAATATCTATTTAATATATTTTTATTTTTTAAATTAGTTTGTTCTTCACCAACAATTAATTTCTTTAAAACAGATAATAAAGAAGGATTATAATAAGCTTGTGTAATTACATTATCCATAATACTTGAATAATAAACTTCTCCTGCTGCAAAAGAAGCAGTAGCATCAATATTTAATCCAGCTCTAATAAAACAATATTCATCATTATTTTTCCTTGTTCTATTATTTAAAAAAGAAACATTATTAGGATTAATTAGTTCAATAACACAAAATATATCTTTATTAATTTTACTAATCATATTATATTTAAATATTGTTTTAGCATCTAATAAATCTTCTTCCTCTCTTGTTAATTTCCTAGCAGACATAGCATTAGATATATCATTATTTTCATCATCATCTCTATTAACTTTTAAATTTTTTAATTTCTTATTTAAAGTAAATTGACTAATTTCATTAATTCCAGGAGCTAAAATAACAACTCTTTTAGCACTTTTAATTCCAGCTCTTTTTAAATCTGCTCTTTTCATAGAATCACCTTGAACTAAATATATTTGTTCAAAAAATGCTATTGTATTCCAAACTTTATCATCAGGTAATTCTTTACTTAATATTACTATTGTTGGAACTAAACTTTTAGGTAAACTTTTTGCTCTTAAAGGCTTAATAAAATCTATTAAATTTTGACATACTCCACATATTATTATATGTCCTTTTGCTATTAACATTTTATCTATTGAATCTATTGTTACACTTGTTTTTGCTATATGTTCTGTTGTTATATAACATATTTTTGCTAAGGATAATGCATCAGTTGAATAAATATCACTTTTTAAATTATTTTCCAATTCCAATTCACCATCTTCTAATTCTACATTATTTCTTTTTAATCTTCTATTATTTGGATTAAATTCGTTATTATTTAATTTTGTTATTTCCATTCTTTTTTGAGTCTTTTCCCATATTGTTACTCCATCTGCATCATTTTGGTCTTTTGCTAATAAATATCCAAAAACATTTATATCTCTTTTCACTGGAACTATAAAATCCATAGGTGATAATAACACTATATTTGAATTATCTGATTTATTTTCAATGTTTAACCCAAATAATATTGTTTTTTTCTCATTATATATTTTCTCTGCTATTACTGAAAATTTATATCCTCTTAAATATTCTAATGGGATTTTATATATTTCATAATCTTTACCATGTTTATATTCTTCTATCCATTTCATATTTCCTAATTGTTTTTCTATTCCTTCTTCAAAATTATTTGTTATTATTAAATTTGATATTAATGCTATTATTCCTCTACAAAGGCAACTCTTTGCTAATAAACTTAATTTTAATTCATCTATACAAACTATTTGATCGGTTGTATTATTTTTTGATATTGAAAGTGCAAAATGATGTTCACTTTCAGGTCTAAGTAATTGAATAATTAAACTAGAACAATTATTATCATTATTATTATTATTGTTGTTATTATTATTATTATTATTATTTTTGTTATTATTATTGTTATTGTTATTGTTATTATTATTATTATTACCAATAATATTATTATTAGTTCCATTATTATTTTTATCATTTTCACTATCAATTGAATTTGAATTAATATTACTATTTAAAATAGGAAATTCTTCAGTTTGTTTTCCATTATTTTGATCAATAGCAATTGTTCTAGTTGTTCTATATAAATTATTAAGTGTTCCAGAATAACTTCCAAAACTATCTTTTTTTTTATTTTCTTCATCCATAGAAAAATATTTTTTAATAGCCATAGCTTGAATAATAGTTTTAGAATCTTCAGCAGCAGAATCATCAGTTTGTTTATTACATAATAACATTATCATACTGGCATTTCTAAATTGACATCTTTGTAAATCATTTAATTTTAAAGGATCTCCTTCAAAATAAAATAATTTATTAGGATATTCTTGTAATAAACTTTTCATATTAGTGTCAGGTCTTTGAGGCAATAAAATTAAAGCATGTCTTTCATCTTCTCCATGATCAGGGTGAAAATATTCTTGTAATAAAACAACAATAGAACCATTAGATATATTTCCACTAATTAATATAAATTGAACATTATCTAACATTTTATAAGCAGTTCTAGCGTAAATACTTTTAGAACTTAATTGAATCATTAAATTTGAACTTAAAGCAGGAATTTCAATAACACTTAAGACAATTAATACTATTATTATAATTCTTCCTAAAACAGAATTTATAGTAGAATAATAACCAATAATAGCAACAGTAGTCATAACAAAGAAAAAAGAAGAATGAAAAGTATCATTTGTACCATTACAATTATATGAATCAAAACAATCTCTTTCAACAAATAACCAATATTTTCCTATAGCTTGAGTATTTTCAATTACATTAATTATAATAGCTGATGTTATTAATAAACAAATTATACTTACCATTATATTAAATAATTCTCTATTAACATCACTTTTAATAAATTGACTATAATTTAATATTGTAAATAATCTAACACAAATTAATGAACTTGTAATCATATGAGTATTATTAATTAAATCTTCTTTCATTCCTACTGGAATTCTTGCACAAAAATAAGGAAAAACTCCTATTATTTCTATACAAAATATAGAAAAATATTTTATAGAAAAATCAATAGCTCCTACTAAAATATCTGTTAAGAAATCTAAGAAAAAATAACATCTACTTGAAAAATTAAATGAAAAAAATGCTTCTTTATTTCTTAATATTAAATTTGGTTTATATGTTGTTAAAATATATATTATTGTACATGCTATTGTTAATATTAAATTTAATAACATTGTTAAAGGATGGTTTTTAATACTTATTAATAATTTTTGAATTTGTGTATTGTTTTGATTATCTATTTTTGGATTGTTGATTATTGAACTTTCATCGTCATCTTCCATTATATTTATTAAAATATTTTTTATTTAAAATTTTTATTTAATTTGAACCCCTTAAAAATTCAATAATATTTATTTTTGAAAAATATAATAAAAGAGATTATTAATTTATCAAAAGAAGATTACTTTAATTAAGTAATTGGAGAAGAATTTTTGATATTTATTATTTCATTACCTATAAAAATCATAGAAAAATTTAAGTATTTAAATTATATACTTTGAAAGCAATTAATATTAGAGAAGAAGATTATTTTAAGAATCAGAAATAATTAAAAATATATTCAACAAATTAATTTTTTATCAAAAATTGTTAATCCTAATGAAATACTTTTATTATCATCTAATTAATATCAATATTTTCTTAAATATACTCAAAAAAATATCTGATATAATATTTTTATTTTATTTATTATTATATTATTAAATAAATTATAAAAAATGGAATAAATTGAAAAAATTAAAAACTTTACAATGATTTTTTTTCAAAAATTTTACGGATTAAATGGTAAATTCATTTTTATTTAATTTAATAAATTCCTATATTTTGAAAATAAACATTTGTAATTCATTCAATTTGTTTTAATAATTTTATATCATATTTTTTTTCTTTTATTTCTTGACATTTAAATTTATTCTTTTTCTTTTATTTCAATCATTTCATAAACATAATCATTATCTCCTAGAAAAGTTCGTTTAATTTGAAATTGATCTTTCCAATATATTTATTTATCTTCATCATTAGTATAAATAATATAGTTAAATATTCTTTTATAGATAATTGAAAACTATAACTATCTTTTTCATATATATTTAATGATTTATCATTTGAGCAAAAAATGAATAGACTATCATTTTATTTTTCTATATGAGATGTCTAATTTGTATAAATTAAATTTTTCAAATTTTCAATAAATTTATTTTGTGTTTCCCATTTTAATAATAAAATAATTTCGTAAAAAATATTAAATATATTTGTTAATTTGATATATACAACAATCACATATTTGTATTTAAAATATGATTAACCCAATTTCAATTTCTTCTGCTTTATCTAAAACTTAAAAATAATAAAATAATTAATTATAAAATTTTTTTTATCTATAAGAAATTAAAAACATTTTTGCTTTTCAATTTTATGAATTTCCCTCTTTATCAGGATGATTAATTTTAATTAATTCTTTATGAATTTTCTTAATATCATCAATAGAAGAAAAATTAGGAACATTTCAAATTTCATAATATTATTTTATCAAAATATATTTAAACTAAAAAAAATTTAAATTTTATATTAAATAAATTTAAAATGGATTATTTTCTTGAAAATACTCATATGGGAATGTTAGAAAAAAATAAGGAGTATTTCTCAAAATTAGGAGGAGAAAAAAATGAAAATACAGAAAATGAAGAAACTGAAATGAATATAGATACATATAAAATGTTTGCATCATTTATGAAAGAAAAAGAAGGAATTATAAAAATAATAAATGAAATATGTCAATTTGTTTTAAATCCTGAAAAAAATGAAAATCAAACAATTAAATCTTTAGATAAATTAAAAGAAGATAAAAATAGAACAATAATGTTACTTTCAACTTATCAAGAACAACCGGGTTTACTAGATCCTATATTACCAAATATAATTCCTCAATTAACAAATACTTCATTAACATTAATAGATAATTATTTAAAATCAGAAGAAAATTTAAAAAAAGAAAAAAATGAAAAAGATGAAAAAATAAAAAAAGATATGTTTGAATATATTAAATGCATATATGAATTAGTATATGTAATATGTAAAATAAGAGGTTTTGCTCCAATAGCGAAATTCTTTTCTTCTGAAGTTTCAATTTTTGAAAATGTTATTCATTTCTTAATATCATTACCATTTGATATGCAATATGATTGGTATGTTAATTATGTTTTAATTCTTTGGACTTCTATTTTAGCAATGGTTCCTTTTGATATAGATACTATTGATAGTGAAGGTCAATTAATAAATAAATTAATATCTTATTTTAAAGAAGAACTAACAAAATCAACAAATTTAAGAATTATAACCTCCTATTCATTAAGTAAATTTCTTATTCGTCCTGATTTAATTAAAAAAAATCATTTAGACGAATATATAAATTTCACCCTTGAAAAAATATTAAATCCAAATGAAAATAATAATATATTTAGAATGTTAGGATGGGTTCTTTCATTATTTGAAATATTTAAAAATGCCCAAGCCAAAGATTTAGAAAAATATATAGATAAAATATTAAAACTTCTCACATATGAATTTCCAAAAACAATAGAATCAAGTGGTATTTTCCGTAAAAATCTAACTAAATTAATCCAAAGAGTAGGTTTAGTCTTTTTAAAACCACGTCCTCAAAATTGGCGTTATCACCAAACATTAAAAACAGCATTATCAAAAAATAATGAAGAAATTGAAGAAAAAAATAATCAAATGGAAATAGAAGAAGATGAATTAGACTATGAAATAAATTCCTCAGCATTAGAATCAATATTAGACTTCCTCCTAAACCATCTTTCCGATAAGGAGTACATTGTCCGTTGGTCTGCCGCTAAGGGAGTGGGTCGTATTTGCGAGCGACTCACTAAATCAATGGTAGAGGACATCTTTCACTCACTCTTTGACCTCTTCTCTGATGACGAGAATGAGTTCGCATGGCATGGAGCATGTCTCTGTATAGCGGAATTATGTAAAAGAGGAATGATACTTCCAGAACGTCTCGAAGAACTTATTCCATTTTTAGAAAAGGCATTAATATTTGAGACAAATAAAGGAACTTTTTGTACTGGTTCTAATGTGAGAGATGCAGCTTGTTATATTGTTTGGGCACTTGCAAGATCATTTACAACAGATATTATGAAAGGATATATTGAAAGATTAGCAGGAACACTTATTTTAACTATATTATTTGATAAAGAAGTTAATTGTAGAAGAGCAGCTTCTGCTGCTTTCCAAGAAAATGTTGGAAGACAAGGTAATTTCCCTCATGGAATAGAAATATTAACTGAAGCTGATTATTTTACTTTAGGAATTAGAACTAATTGTTATTTAAATATATCTATTTTTGTTGCTCAATATGATGAGTATTATAAAAGTATTGTTGAATATTTAGCTTTTAATAGATTAATTCATATTGAAAAACAAATTAGAGAATTAGCATGTGAAACTTTAGCTTTATTAGTTCCTTTTCATCCTCAAATTTTTGTTGATGAAATTATACCTAAATTAATGAAAATGACTGTTAGTCCTTCTTTACATATTAGACATGGAAGTTTAATTGGTATTGGAACTATATTATTAGGAATTAATGGTTTATGGGATTTTCATCATAAAAGTAGAATTAATAGAAGACAAATGCTTAATGGACTTTCTGCTAAGGAAAAAAAAATTTTAGAAGATTCAGATTATAGAAAAGAATTTGATAAATTTTATGAAGGAATTAAATATATTGATCATATAAATTTAATTAAAGATAATAGCGATTTATGTAAAGGAATTATTGGGTTGATTAAAAAAATAGATAATGCTAAATTATATAGAGGAAAAGGAAGTGAAATTATGAGGAATGGAGTAAATAAATTTATTAGATTAATTTCTGCTGTTAAATTACCTATTCAAGCTGAAGATTTTATTTATTATCATGATATATTAATTGATAATGTTAGACATAGTAAAAATGATATTCAAGAAGAAGCTTGTGAAACTTTAAGAAAATTTAATGAAACTTATGGAAATGACTTTTCTAAAGATGAAAATGTAAAAAATAAATTAGAAAAAATATTTTTAGAAATGGTTAATCAAAGTGTAACAGATGATAATATTCATGTTACAAAAGGTTATACAAGTGCAATAGTAAATTTTAATAATGAATATATATTAAATCACTATGATATAGTAATGGAAAATTTGTTTAAAAATTCCAAAAAGAAAAAAACAAATAATAATGATCCTCTAACTAGAAAATCAGCAATTGAAAGTATAGGTTATATTACAATTAAATTTATGGAAAATAAATTTGAAGATATAGATATAAAAATTCAAAATATATTAGATGGATTTAATGATTATGAAATGGATCCAAAAATTGGAGATGTAGGATCAAATATTAGAATAGCATCAGTATCAAATATATTAGAAGTAATGTTTGCTTTATATAAAAATAAAAAATATGATGTATTTAAAAAATATATTATCCAATCTTTAAATTGTGTTATTAAACAATTAGCTGAAAAAATGGCTTTAGTAAGAAAAAATGCAGGAATTTCATTTCAAAAATTTTTCTGGGATTTAAGAGATTATGTAGGTTTAGAAGAATACATTCCTCAATATGAAGAATTAAAAAATATAATAATTAAAGATATTGAATTTGATGATGATGATAATGTATATAGTATTAAATGGGTTGAACCTGAATTTGCTTATCCTAAAATAATGCCAATAATAGAATTAAATCAATTTAGTGATTCATTTATAGAAGGTTTAATTAGATCTATTGCTTGTATCAGTGAAGATGTTCACAAAGCTTCTCTTGATGAATTAAAAAAAGCAATTGAGAAAAAAGGAGATAATAAAAAAGAATTAATTGAAAAAATATATCAAGTTGTTTTAAATATATTTAAAAATTATGCTAAAGATGATAAATTTATTGAACCTTTAGAAAGTGCTTTATCATATCTTTTATCAAATAAAGTTTTTATACATAATAATTATATAGAATATTTTAATCAAATACATAATTATGTAACTAAAGAAAATTATGAAAGTAAAAATATTCATAAAATATTAAATTCAATTGATATATTTTATAATTTATTATTCTTTGAAAAAGAAGATAAATATAAAATAATAGAAAAATGCTTAAGAAGTTTATTAAGATTAATGTGTCATAAATATCCAGTTGTTAGAAAAAAAGCAAGTGAAAAATTATTTATTTTCTTATCTGGAATTGATGAACCTGAAAATATTGGTTTAGATGAAGAAAAATTAGATAATGCAAATATCATTATTGCTGACACTGATTGGACTTTAAGAGTTGCTGAAATTAAAGAAAAAAGAAATGAATTAGCGGGGTATTTGAATATCAAAATTTAAAAAAATTGTTTATAAAAAATATTTATTAAAAACAATTATTTTTTATAAGATATTTTTATTTAATAATAATTAAGAAAAAAATCTAATAAATAATGGAAGGAAATAATTCATTAAATGAAAAATCCTTTTTTGGAGAAAGGATTTTTAAAATGGAAGATAAATCAAAAAATCAAAAAGATGGATCAAGTCCTGAAGAAGAATATGAAACGTAAATTATTAATAAATAATAAAATTTTAATTTAGTTTAAATTCAGAAATAGAAAAAGTAACCAAACAGAATAAAAATTTAAATTCTAATAATTCTTCAGATATTCTTAAACAAAATCAAAATAACAGTAATGAACAATTATTCACTGATGACATTTGGAATAATAATAAGAATTTAGTTAAAGAAGATTCAATTCAATATTATAAAAAATATAATAAATTAAGAGAAGAATCAAAAAAGAAAAGAAAGAAAAAATTAGAATTAAATATAAAAAACGAAATAAAATCAAAAAGAATAGATAGTAAAAATAAATTTATAGAAAATAGAAGACAAAAAACAAATAATTCTTCAATTGAAAATATATCAGATATAGATGAATCTCCTTTAATAAATAAAATAAATATATTTAAAATAAAATCAAATATAATGAATAATTTAATAAATAAAAAAAGCATATCAAATAATAGTAATAACTCAATTAAAAAACAACAATGTATAACAGAGCCAGATGAATATTTTTATCAAAGACCTCAATTTATAGAATCAATTCCGATAAATTATAATTTGAATAATACTTTACAACAAATAAAACCTTTCAATTATAATTATATGACAATCCCAAATAATCAAACACAATTATTTCAACAATCTACTTTCCCAAAATCAATTAATCAAAATTCTAATATTTCAACACATAACTCAAGTAAATTATATTTAAGTAAAGATGCTTCTTTATTTGAAGATGATGAAAATGAATTTTCTCTTTCTGCAAGATATAATAATAATAATTATTTAAAAAATAGAGTTTTAACTACTGAATCAAATGAATCTAATAATAGTTCTAATTATATGAAAACTTATCAAAATTCTTCAAGAGGATTATATAATTTCGATAATATTCAAAGAAGAGTTAATTCTTCTTCTTTTACTGAAAGTAATTATTATAATGCTTTTTCAATAAATACTTCAAATAATTTTTTCATATATAATAATTTTATGAGAAATAATAAACAATTAATAAATTTAAATGATATTGCAATGGGAACAGTGGATAAAACAACTTTAATGATAAGAAA
>JAEEGK010016759.1_pt1 | contig 16058 bp, 10 predicted proteins | sample 8958771 | NCBI WGS metagenome assembly JAEEGK01 (sample SAMN16246547, study PRJNA631951) | gut metagenome | biome: gut microbiome; feature: rumen; material: SC-attached | host: Bos | place: Iran: Karaj | collected 2018-10
TCCTTGTAATGTTTGTTTAATTTCATATTCATCTTCTCCTATTAATTTAATTACTTTCATTGTTTTATCATAAGAACATGTTATGTCTATGTCCATTTGGATTGTTTAATTGACATAAATCACATATAAATTTATTACATTTAAAACAATAAATAAAATCTCCTTTTATTTCTTTTTTATTTTTTCCACAATCTTTACATTTTTCCTTTAAAAGACTATATTTAATAAATATATTCATATATTCTTTTAAATAAATATTTCCTTTATATTCATTTTCACATTCATAATCAATTATTGGATTTCCTTTTTTATAATTTAATTTAAGTGAACAAATTAAATTACAATGAGGACATCTTGTAATATCATTTTGATTCAATTTATAAATAACAGATATTGGTTCATTTTATTTATTATTTGTTTATTCATTTCATAAAAACATTTACTAAATATATAAAGTAAATAATAATTTAATTTACTCATTAAACAGATTTAAAAATTTTTTTAAGAGGCTCATATATTATATTTTTAATTATTAATATAAATTTAATGACTGTAAATATCTTAATAACTTTTAACAACAAATAAATTAACAAAAAAAAATAATCTCATCATCTATTAAAAATTTTTATTTCTTTCCAGTATTTAAAAATTAAAAACAGAATTATTTATAATTTAAAACAATTGAAATAAAAAAATATATTTAAAATATGAGTGATGATGATGATATTCCAGATTTAGAAGATTTTTCAGAACAATTAGGAAAAATACGTAAAAATAGAGGAGAAACAAATGATCATATACCATCAGAAATTAAAGTTAATGTTATTGATAATAATATAAAAAATCAAAATACAAACAAAGTGAATATTCCAATTACAACAATACAAGAAGAAAAGAAAAAAGAAGAACCAAAAACAGAAAATAATCCAAAAAACGAAGAAAAAAAGCCAAAAAAAGATGATGATGATGATTTTGGAAAAGGATTTAGAAGAGGATTTTTCAGAAGACAAAATAAGCAACAAAATAAAACAGAACCAAAGAAAAATTCTCCTCCAAAAGTAAATAATAATAATACAACAAAAATAAATAATAATAATAATAATAATAAAAATAATATAGAAGATTTAACATATATAAAATCTTCTCCAGGAACAACAACAAAAACAAATACAATGAATTCTTTTAGTGAAAATTTAAAAGAAAGTGAAAAAAATTCATCAATAAATCATTCATTATTAAATAATATAGTAGATAATAAACAACAATGGTTAAATCAAGAATTATTAATGAAAATAGCACAAAAACCAAATTTAATGAAAGCATTTATGGATCCAAGATTTGCAGAAGTAATAAAAGAAATGCAAAATAATCCAAAAGAATGTATGTTAAAATATGGTAATAATCCTGAATTTTCTAATTTTATTAAAGAATTTTCTTCTATTATGGGAGAACATTTTAATAATTTAGCTAAAAATCCTATGAGTACTAATCCTAATTATTATAATGATGATGTTCAAAATATTATTAATGATCCTAAAATTAAACCTATTTTAGATAAATTACAAATTGAAGGAAAAATTGATATTGAAGAAATTCAAAGAGATCCTTATGTTGCTAGTAAATTTAAAGTACTTATTGATAAAGGAATTTTAAATATTAAGAAAATGGATTAATTATTTTTTTATTTTTAAAAAGGTTTTTTTATTTTTTAATATAAAATTTTCTTATAAAATAATTAAATAATATATAAAATATTTGATTTTATTTAATTAAGCCAATTTATATTGATTTATTGAAAAAAATTCATGTTTTTTTTAAAAAAAATATTTATGCTAGTGAAAAACTTTATTAATAATAACTAAATAAAAAAATAAAATTAACTCATTTATTTTTAAATGAAAAAACAATATATATTCGATTAAATCATAGATTAAAAAATAAATTTGGTTTTTTGATTATTTAAATCAATTGATTTTTGTTTTGAAAAATAAAGTTTTTTAAAATTATAATAATTAGAGCAAAATTTCTTTTTAAAACTTATTTTTTTGTATTTTATCGGAAAACAAAAAAAATTTTCTAAAATTTATTATTTAACATTTAATTAATTTTTTGATGAAAAATGAAAATAATATTCCAAAGTCTTTGGTTTATATTCATACTTTAGATAAAAATATAAAATATAATTTACTATCTAATAATACATCAAGTATTTGTCAATTAAATGCCACAAATTCAGGTACATTCTCATCATCAAATTTGTTAAAACCAAATTTAAAAAGAAAAAATAAAGGAAGTATTTTTGGTAATTTTTTTAAAAAAGAAAATGAAAGAACTCCTAAAAACATTGATAATGATTTTTTTTCAATTAAAAAAAATTTTGAAAGAGAAATATTAGCCAAATATGGTCCTAAAAATTATTTTAAAATTGATAAAAAAAAACATGATGAAAATAATTTTGATTCAAAAAAAATGATAAGTCCTCAATTTTTTTTAAAATTATTAGATGATATAGAAAAAAAAACTCCAGAAGGACAATCATTATATAAAATATATAAAATTCATTCAATAGTTTCAGTATTAATTTTAATAAATGTTATTTGTAGTTTTATTGATAATATTTTAAATAAAGAAAAATCATATTCTTATTTAAAAAAAATATTAGTAAACCAACCTTTAATGAAAAATGCTTTAAAAGAATTAAAAAATAGAAAATTAACAAATATTGAAAATTTTTTAAGAACAATATCAATAATAACTGCTATTTTAAATGTTATTTTATTAACGATAAAAGAATATTTTGTTCAAAAATATAATATTAATTTTCAAAATCTAAAAAGAAGAATTACAATATATATAATTTGTTCTTTTTGTTTTCCTCCAAATAAAAATCCAATATATATTATTGAACAAAATGATTGTATATATCCTCTTTTTTTAGTAGATATATATTTCCTATTAAATCTTTCTAAAATTTATATTGTAAATTATATTAATGTTGGTAATACTAAATATGGAACTTTATTAACACAATCAATTTGTAGAAATTACTCAATTAAACCTGGACATTTGTTTTCTATAAGAGCAAGAATTCAAGATAATCCTTTTATATATAGTTTATTGATTTATGCTTTAATGTCTATCATTACATTTTTTCTCTTAAGATCTTTTGAATTTGCTACTTTTATGATTTATAAAACTCAAAATGAAAATAAAGAATTAAGTTTTGGTTCTTCTATAAATGCTATTTGGTTTATTATTATTATTTCTTTTGGAGTTGCTTTTGGAGATTATTATCCAAAAACTAATATTTCAAGATTATTAACTTTTTATTTAATAATATTTTTATTTGTTATTATTTCTTTTTTTCTGAAAAAAATTATGACGTTTACTATAATGAGTGAAAATGAAAAAAAAGTTTATGTAAAAATGAAAAAATTATATTCTCCTGAAAATTTAAAATATAAAGCTGTAAATGTTATATTTTTTTTATTAAAAATTAGAGAAAGTAAAATTTTGTTAAAAGAAGAAGAAAATGAAGAATTAAAATCTTTTTTACGTAAAAAACTTTCAGTATATACTTTAATGTTAAATAGACATATAAAAAATTTTGACAATCACGATAAAATTGCAGATGCTTTTTCAATTCCAGTAGATGATTTATTAATAACATTAGAAAATAAAATAAGAGAAAATATAACAACTTTTGAGAATTCTTTTGATAAATTAGAAAAAATTAATAATGATTTAGATGATTTAAAAAATATGCAACATCAAATAAATCTTAATTTATATGAAATATTAAATAATGAAATAACATTAGGTAATTATATAGTAGAAATAAATAATAAAAGTGTATTAACAAAATTAAAACCTAAATCTAAAAAACATATTTATGGAAGATTTTCTAGAGATATAACTGTAAATAATGAAGAAATAATGAGAAAATTATCCAAAAATTTACATATTACAGTAATGAATAAAAAAAAACATCATGAAGTCATTTTAAAAAAAGGAAAAAAACCAAAAATTTTTATGAATCAAACAAAAATAACTGAACAAAAAGAAGAAAATCAAGATAATAATTCTTCAAATGTAACTAAAAAGAGTGGAATAGAATCAAATATTATTTCAAAAAAAAATTATTTGGATGATGAAAATTTTGTACAAATTGATAATGATTTTTATAAAGCTAAAAGTGATATGAAAAATAAATCATTTCCTGAGAAAATAAATCAAGAAAGTGAATAATTGAATTTATTTTTTTTTAATTGTAATATTATGAGAGAGTATTGGAATAATAAGTTAAAAAGTTTATTGTAAAAAATTTTAATAAATATAAAATTGTAGTTTTTAAATTAATAAAATTGATTATATAATTAATAAATGTTTATATCTATTCTTGATAAAATAAAAAAACATTAATTTCTAAATTTTTATTTATAACATATATCGAAGATATGCTTTATAGAAAATTTAGAAAAAAATTATTTTTTTTCTTTCTTTTTTTTAATAATATCATCTACATAATTATTACTTTTTTTATAAATTATTTTTTTTACTTTTACAATTTTTTTAAAAACACTTAATCTAGGTCTTCCTTTAATTTTTTTTAATTCCTTTCTAATATCAATTGCAATTTTATAATTTAAATCAAGGAAAAAATTTTTATAAGAAAAATTATTTTTTTCATTATCTTTTTTCTCTTTTTCAAATTTATTTAAATTATGTGAAAATTGACATCTATTACCATACATACATAATCCTTTATCAAAAAAATTAACACAAAGTCTTTTTTTATATCCACTTTTTTTACATTGATTTTCTCTTAAATTTTCTTTTCCATGTGCAAAAATACATGCTTCACCAAATTTACATCTTCCATTTATTTCATAAAAGTTACATAATTCTGTTTTAAATTTCATTTGTTTTTCTTTTTCAGTTTTTTCTTTTTCTTTTTTTTCTTGTGTAAAATAATCTTCTTCAAATTTATTTACAAATTTTTTTGAGGAAATTGATTTGTTTATTTCATTATCATATTCTAATTTCTGTAAATTTTCTTTATTTTTTAAAGGAGTGTTTTTATTTGTTTTTGGAAATTTTTTTAAAAAATAGGTATTCAAAATCATATTTAATGATAAGTATTTGATTAATATAATATAAAAATAATATTTAATAATAATTTAATTGATTTTTTTTTTGTTGTTTATATATAAGTAATTAAATTTTGTTTTGTTTATTTAAATATTATTTTTTATTTTTACAATGAATTTTTAATTTTTTGGATTTTTGTTTTTAAATTTATTATTTCTTTTGTAAATTCATCACAATTTTTTTTATATTGTTTATATATTTTTTTATAATATTCAATTTCAATGGTTAAAGTTTGAATGTATTCTTTTTTTTTCAAAGAAGGCATTAAAGAGTTTAATTTTTTTTCTAATTTTAATTTTTCTTTTTTATATTTATTAACTTCAAATCTTAAAATATTACATCTATCAATTAATAACTGTTTATATCTTGAATAGTTCATATTTATATTTTCAACATTTATATCTTTACTATAATTACTTTTATCTATTGATTTTCTTTTTTCTTTTTTTAAAAGTTTTTCACTTTTAATTCTTGTAAATTTACAATCATTTGTTTTATATTCTTTTTGATATGATATATTTTTTTTATGAATATTTTTTGCAGATATACAATTTTTTAATTTTGAATTTTCTTTTGATTCACAATAATTATTCATTAAAGTTTTAATTTTTTGTGTATAAAATAAATTTTGAGTTGAATTCTTTGTTGAAATCAATTGATTTTTTTCATCAATTTGTTTATTAAAAGTTTTTGCTTTTTTCTCTTTTATTTCATTTCGTTTTTTTGAATTTAATTTATTTGAATAATCATTTTTTATATTTAAATTTAAATGATTTAAATTATTCATTGTTTTTTGATTTGCCATAGTTTTATTAAGTGAATAATTAGTTTCTATTAGTTTTGTACTTTTTGATGAAAAAGAATCCTTATTTTTCAATGAATTTTTTTTAAGTAACTGATTTTTTATATATTTTTGAAGAAATTCTTCATCTAAACCAGATATAAAAATTTTATCTTTTGAAGTATGTTTATTATATTTATAAGGCTTTAGATGAGTTAAATTTATTTCTGAAGATGAATGACATAATTTCTTATATTTCTTTTTTAAATTTAAATCCATATTTCTTTAAATTAATTATTAATCCCTTTTTAATTTTTATAAACTTTTTATTTACATAAAATAATAAATGAAAATAAAAATTCTAATTTTTAAATATTTATAACTTTTAACTTATAATTTATATATTTATTACATTTATTTTATTTTCATAAGAAAATTCATTTTGATTATTAATTAAAGGATTAATTTCTTTAATAATTCTTTTATTAGTGTTAAAAACACTTCTACTCTTTTTTTCTGATTTATTGTCTTTATCAAATAAATGTTCCAACCTATTATTTTTTTCTCTTAAAAGATGAACATTAGTTTCGGAAATATCGAATTTTTGATTTTTAATATATTCACTAAAAGAAATTTGATTATCATATTTATTTTTTTTATTAGACATAATTAAATTATAATGATAATATAAATTATCAGCAAATTTAATTTCTTTTAAATATTGTTTAACGGTAAAAATTATATTCCCAATTCCATATCTTCCTCTTGATAAAAATTGTCTTAATTGAACCATTTTTTTAAAAGGAATACAATAAATTTCAACTTGATTCATTATTGAATTATAGATATGAAAGGTACAATTTAAAAAATTTATTGATTCATTGAATATAATTAAATTTTTTGAAAATTCATTCTTTTCATTTTTTACCATATAATTACCTTTCATTTTTGGATTAATCGGTTTTTTTTTTTCATTTTCATAAATATAATATTCATATTGTCTTATTATTAAATGTCCAATTTTCATTAATAAAGCTGAAGTAGTCTCAATTTGAATATTTAATTTTTTTATAAAATTTTCATTAATATTTCCACTTTTTATTTCTCTTGATAATTGTTTTATATAAGGATTAAATTTTTCAAAATTATCAAGAATAATCATAATTTCATTTGAAATTATTTGTTTTTGATATTCAATATCATTTAATATATTTTTTTTATTATTTTTTGTTTCAATTAATCCTTCATTAATTTCCCAATCTTTAATATATTCTACTTTAAAATTTTTAACTCTAAAATTCCTTTTGTTCAAAATGTTTTTTTTTTTTAAATCATTTTTTTCTTCTTTTGTTTGAATTTCATTATTTAAATTCAAACTATTTTTCAAATTTCTAGAAGAATTAGAATTTATTAAAGTAATTGATTGATTTAAAGGAATAGAATTTCTTTGAGTGTTATCAGTTGTACTATTACATTTAGTCATTTTAAAAATAGAAAAAGTTGGAATACTTGAATTTCTTTTTAATTTTATATTTTCATGTTTTCTCAATAAACTCAATTCTTTTAATTTTAATAATTCTGTCTTTTTAATGTAATTAGTTGAATCTTTCACTATTTTTTGACATTCAATTCTTCTTTGAGTAATATTAGAAAATAATTCAGATAATTTTTTATTGAAACATAATTGATTATAATATCTCAATATTTTATTTTTATCAATATAAGTTTCAGTATTTTCCATTATATTAATAAAAATGTAATTAATTTTTATTTAAAAATGAATAAAAAAATGAAAAGAATAAAATTATAATAAAATGAAAATCAAAAAAATAAATAAAAATGAAAAAAAGAAATAATTAAAAATTATTTTTTTTAAATATTTATTTTAAATTTTTATTAAAAAATATATCATGTTTATTTGAAAAAAACAAAATTCTATATTTATAATATAATTAACTTTTAATTTTGATTATAAGAACAAATTTGTAAAGGATATTTAATTTGAAAAGCATTTGATAAAGATTTATAAGTACAATCTAAAATATCATAATTTAAAATAATATTATTTTCTTTTTTATTTCCAATATTAAATAAATTATTTCCTATTTTTTTCCTGGAACTTTCAGAAATAAATTTTGGTCTTGGAATATAATCATATCTTCTTGAAATTTTCTTAAAATTTTTATTTCCAAATTTTTCAATTACATCAGTAATAATTATATTATTTTTTTTACTTGTTGAACTTAATATTGTATAAGAACCAATAAAATAAGACCAATGCATTCTAAAAAAAATTTCTTCTGTTTGAGTTTGAGAATTTACTAGTTTAATTTCATTTTGATTATTTTTATTTTTCCTTTGATAACTTTTTAGATCTTTTATATTTATTTTTGTAATTTGAGAAGGAATATTTACTGATATATCTAATATTTTTTTCTTATAATGTGTTGTATTATCAAAACTTTCTCTTTTAGATATGAAAATTCTTTTTTTTTTTAAATCTGAAGAAGTTTTTGAAATTTTAGGTAAATTAATATTTAATGTATTATTGTAACTATTTTGGTTGTTAATATTTAAAGAATTATTACTATTTTGGATATTAATATTTAAACTATTTATAATATTTGTATTAGTATTATTAATTTTATGATCATTTAAACTTTCTTCAGTTAAAAGATAAATTCTTTTTTTGTTCAATTTATCAATTTTTCTTTTTTTAATTCTTTTTATTTTTGGCTTAAAAGGTAATAAATGTTTTATTTCTTCAATATCAAGATTATCTCCACTAGGATCACTTTCACTATTACTTTCATTAGAACTTATACTATCATTATCTTCATTATTTTCTTTTTCATTTTCTTCATTATTATTTTTTTCTTTTTTATTCTTAATGAATTCCGTAAATTCTTTTTCTATATTATTTAAATTATTTTCAATTTTATCTTTTAATTTAGGATATTTGTTATTAAATATTTTAATTTCATTTTTTAAATTATTATGATAATTTAAATATAAAATGCCAATACAAATATCTCTTCCAATATTAGTTAATTTTTCAATATTAAAATATTGATTGGAAAATTTTCCATTGACACATCCAAAATAAGAAGTTTCTAAAGTAAAAACATTTTCAATATTTAATTCATTAAATAAATGAATTCTTCCAGTTCCTCTTTTATATTTAGGCATTTTAAAAATAGATTTATTAAAATTAATAACATCACTAATTTTCCCACAAATAAAAGGAAAAAATTTACAAGCTTCAAAATTATCTTCAATAAAATTTCCATAAAAAAAAGAATTAAAAGCTCCAAAATGACCATGAAAATCAATAATACATTCAATATCAATTTTTTGTTTTAAATTAAGAATTAACTTTTTAGTATAATAAATTTCAGGATGTAATATTTCATTAGGATTAATCCATCTTCTATTTAAATCACAACCAGCAAAAGAAGTTCTTGTATTTCCACAAATAACACCATCAACATTAATCATTGGTATAATTTTAAATATATATTTATCTCTTAAATATTTAGCTTCTTCACAATCACTTAATAAAAAATCAATTGCACCTTTTATTTTCCATGATCCAACTGTTTCACTTGGATGTTGTCTTGCTATTAATATTATTCCTTTTTTCTTATTTAATTCTGAATTATAATTTAATATATTTGAATTATTTATTGTTATGAATTCTATTTCATTTCCTCCTAAAGTTTCACATAATTTTTTTCTGTGGAAAAAAGGATATTTATTATTTTCATATTTTGTATAATAATTTAAATCTTTCATTAAATCTGTATATGTATATGGAATACAATTTGCAAAATAAACTTCATCATTATCATATTCAGAAGTGTAGTTAAATGATAATGTATAATAATTTTGCCTATTTCCTTTATTTAATCTATATAAATTATTTTTATAATATAATACTCTTTCTTTTGTATGATGCCATGATATTTTTTCATTTATATCTTTTTCTTTTGAATAAACCCATATTTTTATTCCATAACAATATTTTGTTGTTTTTCTTAACATATTCATTATTGAAAAATTTACTGTTTTACCTTTTTTTAAATTGTTTACTCTAAAATAAAACCATTGTGTATAACCTTTTGAATTAGTATCATTATGTAAAAATAATTGATATTTATCTATTTTTTCTATATTGTCTTCATCTGTTGATTTTTCTGTGAAATATACTAATTGTAAATTACCACTTTCAAATTTACTTTCAAAATGTAATGTTTCTTTTATATCAAATCCATTATTTATTATTAAATTTTCTGTAGATAATATATTTTTTCTTCTTCTAATCCTATTTTTTTTTATTTCTCTTTCATATTCTTTTAAATTAACTATATTTTCTATTGTTACTTTTCCTTCTTCATTAAAATCTTCTTTTAAATATACTAATTTTTTTAACATTTTACATGAATTAATATATAAATCTAAAATATATTCTTGTAAAGGCATTTTAATTTTATCTTTTTTTTCTAAAACAAATGTTTCTTCCTTTTCATTCTTATAATGATTAAATGGAAAAATTTCTATTAATGAATAATTTTTTCCAAATTTCGGAGGATTAATAGGAATTACTTGTCTGTCTATTAAAGGATCTGGTGGTCGAATAAAATATTGTTTTTGAGATAAATAATTTATTTTATTTAATCTGATTGATTGTTTTGGGAAATAATTAAATAAAGTTTTTGAGGAATTCTCCATATATAATAATTTTTATAAATTATCTAATTATTTATTAATTAGAAATTTTATAATTATTTTTCTAAGATAATTTTTTCTTCGATTATAAAATTTATTAATTTTTTATTGTTTTAAACTTAAAAGTTTTTTTGAAATTAATTGTTTTATTTTTTATTAACTCTTAAAATTTATAATATAAAATAGTATTAAAGATAAATCAGTAAAATTAATTTTTTAAATAAATAAAAATAATTATTTATTGAAATTATCTTTTGTATTTATAAATCAAATTATTATTATGATTATTACAAATTGATTCATTCTTTCTTCAAATTCTTTAATAATATCTTGACTTATTCATCTAAAGTTCTTTATTTCCTATTTTATCATAGTAATATCTTTTTAAATTTCACTTTTTTTCTGGTAAAGTCTATTTTATTTGAATTTATTTCTTTTTTTCTCATAAAAAATAAATTAGATCCATTAATCCATCGTCACATCAATAATTTTTCTAAATATTTTTTATTCAAATTATCATTATCTTATAATTACTTTTGAAGTTTTAACAAAAATTTTATACTTTCATTATGTTTGAGTAAACTTCTTTTTATTATTTATAGGTATTATTATTAATATGTTTTGTTTATATTTATAATAAGTTTGAGATTTCTATTCTTTCAATCTCATTTTTTTAATATTCATTGATTCTCATCCAATTAAATTTTGAATTCTGTTTTCCCTAATTTATCATGAAAAAGACATTTTTTTGATTTTTTTTATAGATTAAAAATATTTAAACTAATTTTATTTAAAAATCTGTCTAAAAAAATTAAATAAAAACAATATTCCAAATATCTCTATATTAAAAAACCTTCTTCAATAATTTGAGTGAAAAAGAAATATAAATCATAAAATATAAAATTAACAAAAAAGAACATGTAACTTTCCAGCAATTTATTTTTTCCTAGCTTTATCTTAATTAATAATACCAATATTAATAGTTAGAACAAGATTACCAAATTCTAGAAGGAAGAAATAAGTTAACCACCATTAATTTTAATATCAAATTTTGGAAAAATAACTGCATATTTATTTATTCTTCCTAAAAAATTCAATAACAACTTTTCTTCCTTTTCTGTTATCAACCACTTAAAATTTCCTATATAATTTCTTAGTATAACTTGTGTACTAAGACTCATACTTTACCTGCTCTTTCTTTATTGACAATTCTTTTTAATGTATCTCTATTTATATTGATATTCGAATTATTTTTTTTGAAATAAAATTTTTCAATTTTCAATGGTTTTAAATTTCAACAAATTATTTTTTTTTAATGTTTTAATTTCCATTCAAATTAATATGAATTCTTTAATTTCTCTAATTAATAAATTGCAAGAAATTTTAACAGTTTCTCAATTAAAATATAAAATAAATTTACCTCAAATTATATGTATTGGAAGTCAATCTTCAGGTAAAAGTAGTATAATAGAAAGTATAATAGGAAAAGATTTTTTACCAAAAGGAAGTGGAATAATAACAAGAAGACCAATAATATTACAATTAATAAATCAAAAAGAAGGAGAAGATTATTGTGAATTTTTTTTAAAACCTAATGAAAAAATAACAGATTTTTCAAAAGTAACAAAAGAAATAATATTACAAACAGAAAAAATTGCAGGTAAAGAAAAATTAATAAGTGATAAACCAATAATAATGAAAATATATTCAACAAAATTAATTGATCTAACTTTAGTTGATTTACCAGGTTTAGTTAAAGTTCCTTTAAAAGGACAACCTGAAAATATTGATAATCAAATTAAAAAAATTGTGTTAGATTTTATATCTAATTCAAATAGTATTATATTAGCAATTACTCCTTCGAATATTGATATTTCAAATAGTGATTCTTTAAAAATTGCAAGAGAAGTTGATCCTTATTTTACAAGAACTTTAGGTGTTATTTCTAAAGTAGATTTAGTAGAAAATTATAAAGAATTTGTTAATATTATTAAAAATAATGTTTATCCTTTAAAATATGGTTATATTGGTGTTACTTGTAGAACTTCAAAAGAAAATTTAAATAATAAATCTTTAGATAATCAAATTCAAGATGAAGAAGATATTTATAAAGAAATTGATGATTATAATGATATTTTAAATAATTTAGGGATTAAAAATTTGACTATTAAATTAAAAGATTTATTAACTGAAAAAATAAAATTGTCAATTCCTACAATAAAAGAAAATTTAAATAATATTATATTTAAAAAACAAAAAGAATTAAAAGAATTAGGAGATGAAATAATTTTAGAAGATAATGAAATATCAATGAATACTTTTTTATTATCTTCAGTATTTAAATTCACAACAAAATATAAAGAATTTCTCAATGGAGATATAATAAATTCAAATTTAAATAAGACTTATATTGGAGCTGCAAAAATAAGTAAAATATTTAATCAAAAATTTATAAATGAAATATTATCAATTGATCCTTTAGAAAATTTAAAAGATGAAGAAATTTTAATAGTTATTAAAAATACAAATGGTTTAAGACCTTCTTTATTTGTTCCTGAAGTTGCTTTTGAAATTTTAGTTAAACAACAAATTAAGAAATTAGAAGAACCAGGATTATTATGTATTAAAAAAGTATATGATGAATTAATAAATACTATTAATTCTATTTCACTTCCTGAAATTATAAGATTTAAAAAATTAGATACAAAAATTAAAGAATTATTAATTGGAATTATTGATAAATGCATTCCTGAAGTTAATGAAATGATTAAAAATTTAATTAAAATTGAATTAGCTTATATTAATTCTTCTCATCCTGATTTTTTAAATAATAAAGATGAATTAAATAAGAATGAAGATAATAATAATAATATTGATAAAAATTATAGGAATAATTTAAATTTTAATGAAAGGGAATTGATGGAAATTTCTATTGTGAAAAATCTAATTGTTTCTTATTTTAACATTGTTAAAAAAAATTATTGTGATTTTGTCCCTAAAACTATTATGTGTTTTTTGGTTAATAAAACTAAAGATATTTCTGAACAAGAAATTATTTCACAATTATATAAAACTAAAGAAGATATTAAAAGTCTTTTGAAAGAAGATGAAGATATCAGTCAAAGAAGAAAAGAATTAAAAGACAGTTTAATTTTTTTAAAAAATTCTTTCAATATTTTAAATATTGAATCAAATAAATGATATATTTAATATTAGTAGTCTATAAAGAAATTTAAAAAAAAATAACTACAAAAATAAATAATTATTATATATATTATAACTTTTTCTTAAGATTTATTATTAATCATCTTTGTTATGAAGACTGTTTCTATAATCTGAAAAATAATTTAATTCAGATTGTTTAACAGAAGTTTGAAATTCACTTTTTGGACTATATGATGTTATTTTATTGATTAATCCCAGACTTTCAGACCTTTTTAATTGTTTTGATATTATATTAAAATCATGATGAGGTGATAAAATTTTATTTCTAATTTTTAACTTACTTAGATTATTTCTATTCATTAAAGAATTAATTTTTAATTTTTCATTAAATTTCCAAAAATTATTTCCTGTATTATTTAAATTTATAATAGGTAGATAAGGAGTTTCTCTTTTAGAAATTTTTCCGTCATTAACTTTATAATTATATAATGTTCCTCTAAAATTATTTTTTTGATGATTAGTATTTAAATTTTTTTCATTTCCTAAATTGTGTAAATTTCTTAGTGAGTAATTAATAGGAGAAAAATTATGTGCAATATTATTCATACTTTCACTTTTAATCAATCTATTATTAATTAAACTATTTTTTTTAATATTAATAATCGAATTAGAATCTTCTTTTTTAATGTTATTTAAAAAATCTTTCTTAATTTCACCTGAAAGTTTTAGATTATTAATATACTTCATATTATCATCTTTCATTTTATTATACTTTATTTTAAGCTTACTTTCATTTCCATTAATATTATTATTATTATTATTTAAAGTAGAAGTAGTAGCATTAGTGGAAGATTTAGTGATAATATTTTTAGTATAAATATTTCCAAAATCTTCATTCTCATTCTCAAAATATATATAAGTATATCCATTAAAAATAATATTATAATCATCTCTTTGATAATAACTTTGATAACGTTCTAAAGTTTTTTGAGAAATTTTATCAGGACCTTCACAATATTTTTTATCATAATTACCTTCTTTTTTTGGAATAAAAGGTGAAGTCATAATTTTATTATACATTTTATCCCATTCAAAATTTTTAAACCAAATATGATTTTTCAATTCTCTAATTCCAAAATTATAACCTAATCTTTTACATTCTTTTCTCTTTATACATTCATTAATAAAGTTCATACTTTCAATACTCCAATTATAAGGTAAATCACTATGATTTATTTTAGCTTGTTTTCTCAAAATAATATTTTTAATTTCTCTTCTATTTTTACCTAAATAAGGTCTTTGTCCCATCATAAATTCATATCCCATAATACCAATAGCAAAAAAATCAACTGTAAAACTATGATTTTGACCTAATAATACTTCAGGTGCCATATAACCAGGAGTTCCACTAGTTTCAGAAGAATTATCTTTTTTTTTAATTTTAGCTACTCCAAAATCTGTTATTCTTATATAACCATTTTCATCACATACTAAATTTTCTGGTTTAATATCTCTATGTATAATATTATTATTGTGAATGTATTCTAAACCAAGTATTACACAAGCTATAAAAAATTTTGTTTGATTTTCTGAAAATTTATGATATCTACATATATGATAACGCAAATCTCCTCCTGTTAATAAATCCATTACTAAATATAAATTATCATAATCTTGAAATGAATATTTCATATTTACTATAAATGGATGATGAAGATATGATAAAAATTCTCTTTCAGATTTTATACTTTTTTCACTTTTTCTATCTATTATTTTTACTTTTGACATTTCTTTTAATGCATATAATTTTTTCTTCTTTTTTAATAAAACTTTCCATACTTTTCCAAAACCTCCTTTTCCTATTATATATTGAAATTCAAATAAATTTCTGTTTACTATGTTTTTAGTTTTATATTTTTTTTATTTACATTTTACTTTTGATTTTCTTAAAAGAGCTTCTTCTTGACCCATTTAAAAAAATATAATACAGAAATTATCTATTATATAAAATAAATTGAAAAAAAATATTTTTCAATAAATATTTAATTAAATTTTTTGTTAATTAAATCATATTATTATTTTTTTAATTTAAATTATGGTTAATAAATATTAAAACCATTTAAATTTGATAAAATGAATTAAGTTAATATCTAATCTTTCTCAAATGTATTACAATTAATTAAATAATGAATGATTAAATGAATCATTTAATCAAAAAAATATTATTTTTAAT
>JAEEGK010016760.1_pt1 | contig 16058 bp, 11 predicted proteins | sample 8958771 | NCBI WGS metagenome assembly JAEEGK01 (sample SAMN16246547, study PRJNA631951) | gut metagenome | biome: gut microbiome; feature: rumen; material: SC-attached | host: Bos | place: Iran: Karaj | collected 2018-10
AGATCTGGGGCAGCCTTCGCCAAAGAAAGAGAGGGAGCTCTCGGTGAATTCCTCAACGGGCAGGGTGTAAGCGAATCGTCCGGCCTGCACGGTATCAACAACCGTTCCCGACCCTCCCACACCAGCAAGCACCAGCGTGCCGTCTTTCAGAGCGGGTGAATAACCTGTGACAGTTGCTGTCTTTGTTGACTGTGCCCAGCCCGTTATTGCAACGATAGCGAGCATCATCGTAATCACATTTTTAGATAAAATGTTCACGCTCGGCCATCTGCAAACGAGTTTGCATGGCACTCTCTTAATCACATTTTTCATTATCGTTTGTCTTAATTGATTTATTTCAGATAATTTGTTTGCCATATCAAATTAATATTGTATCTTTGCAAAAGAAACATATTTAGTTGATAATTATGGCAACAACATCATTGGAACGAATAACGTTGGAGATACCTTCTATCGAGGTGGCATTTCTTCGTACATTATCCAAGAAAATGGGATGGACGATGAAGCGTCATCGCAAGAGCGGTATTCAGCAGGCTCTCGAAGACGTGGAGGCTGGCCGTGTATACGAGGCTAAGAGTGTCGAAGACTTGATGTCACAATTGGATGCATGAAATATACAATCCTTTATTCTGGCCGATTCAAGAAATCTTATAAACTCTGCAAACGTCGCGGGTTGAATATCTCTAATTTTGAGGAAGTGGTCCGTCTGCTTGCTGAGACGGGAACACTTCCCGATAAGTATCATCCACATATTCTTTCAGGCAAGTATGCCGGTATCTGGGAATGCCATATAGAACCAGACTGGCTGCTCCTATGGAAGCAGAACGATACAACGTTGACGCTGCTTCTGCTCGATACGGGTACTCATTCTGATATTTTCTAAGAACAGAATATCCGTTATTCCACCATTTTCCTCGGGAAATACTTGAACAGTTTCTGGTTGTCGCGTAGTTCCTTGATGCTCAGGTCGGACTTTACTTCACCGCTCCAGTTGGCGAAATTGGCCTTGAAGGGCTCGCCCTCAGGAACGATATAGGTGATGGTTTCGAGGTTAAGCGGCAGGGGCTCGAAGACAAGCACAATGGCAAAGTAGTCGCCTGAATAGCCCTGCACCCAGAACAGCGTGTCGTTGGGATAGTCCATCACGCCCTTGCACTTATACTGATGGCCCGACTTGTCGATGAGGATGGTGTTGCCTCCACGGCCGAAATATTCCCTGCGCCAGTTCATCTCGGTGGAAATGGCGACGTAGGTGGCTTCAGGAGTCAGCCACATGGCCATCGTTCCCTCTGGAATGGGCTTGATAAGATGGGCATCCTTGTATTCTGACCATGTGAAGAAATTGTCTTTGTCAAAATTCTTGGCCTCGGTGACGAGCGTAGGATGGTGGAATTCAGGAACCTGATCGTAGTAGTTTGCCACGCCGTAAAACACTTGGCCTGACGGCTGACGGTTCAGTTTCACGTTCATGCCTCTCAGCTGCCAGTTGGGTACGCCATAGATGGCGATGTCTGTAGTGGTCTCAGGCAGTTTGGGGAAGAATATCTTGAAGTCGAGAACCGTTCCCTTCTTGCCCTTGATTCCAAAGCGTTTGTAGTAGCAATCGGGCGCTGTACGCCGTGCCCTGTAACTGATGCCGGTCTCATTGTCGAGAATACATCCCTCTTCGTCGGTGAGCCAGAAGTTATCCACTATGTCTGCTGGCATAGGGAAATAGCAATGCAGCACGGTCTCGCCATTCTCTTCGGTCAACTTCCAAGGCATGGGCGTGTAGGGGGCATCTTTTGAAGCATTGACAAAATCGGCAAACAGATCGTCGCTAAGATTATCGACAGTAGGGACGTTCTCTACCATCAGACCAGAAGGCTCAAACCAGTCGTCCTTTTCGGTCCTGTTCCAACGGGCAACCGACTTCTTCTTTTTGTCGATGGCAACCGAAGGCTTGGCCACCCAGTAACCACTGCTTTTAGCCAGAGTTACCACATCATTCTTTGTTTGTGCCTGCATCGTGAGGCAGGCAATAGCCGTGAGGCTAAGGGTTATGATACGCTTGATCATATCTTTCTTGTTTTTAAATGAATACTATTTGTATGCATGAGCTCATTGCGATATTCTTGATAACAGGCGGAAGTTGTTTGGGCCCCGATGGGAGCATTGGTGCCGTAGAGCAGTATCCTGCCGTTGATGCGCTCGGCAATCCAGCGGTACTGCAACTGCTTGCGCTGGTCTTTCAACTCAAAGAAGAACTGTTGGTGCGAGAAGTTCAGGTGGTAGCCGGGCGTCTCGTCGCTATAACAGCAGGCCACTTGCAACAACCGTCCGAACACGTCGACTTCCTTCTTGTCGGGGAAGACATAAACCCTCGATACGACGTTGCTGTCGTTTGCCGCAGCGCACTTCAGCTGGCCCTCTTTCACATTGTGGTAGGCAGCCATCTTTTCGATGAATTCATCCACGCGGGCCGGGTCCTGATAGGGCACCGTTTCTTCCTCGGGAGCATGTGCTGCGTAGTGCAGGTTGGGGTCGTCTATAGCCCCCTCCAAACCTCCCCCCGCAGGGGAGGCTTCAGGAACTCCCCTTCTTACGGTTGAGGGGATTGGGGGAAGAGGCTTCACCGGAACTTGTTTTGGCTTAGTTTCAGACTTTGGAACTGACAGTTTCTGACTTTGGAACTGGGAGTTTCTGACTTCGGAACTGGGAGTTTCCGACTTTGGAACTGGCTTGGGCATAGTCTGCTTCACAATCATCTGCGCCGGTTTTGCCGGTTCATCCTTGGGCATCAGCGTAAAGCCTACACCACATATTAACAGTAGGCAAGCGGCAGCCCCCACCAACCTCCCCCAGAAGGAGCCCCCACCAAACCTCCCCCAATAGGGGAGGCTTTTGATTCTCCCCTCCTTTTGGGAGGGGCTGGGGGTGGGCTCCTCTTGAGGGATGGGGATGTTCCACCCCTCTGGCAGCTTGGGCGTATCGGCATATTTGCGCCTTAATGCCTCGCGCAGGTCGGTATCCTTATATTTCTCGTTCATCTTCTTTCAGTTTCTTATAGAGTTTCCTTCGTATTCTGTACAGTCGTTTGGCCAGCGGTCCGGCTTCGGTGCCCATTATGTAGGCAATCTCCGCCAGCGGGAGGTCTTCGAAGTAGTAGAGCGTCAAGAGCATCCGTTCGTCGTCGGGCAGTTCGTCCATTATTTGCTCCAGTCGGCAGATGCGCTCTTCGCGTCCTGTTGAGAGTTCCGCTTCCAGTTGCTCGTCGCTGATATCCGTCTGCCAGACCTCGCTATCCTCCATGGATATAATCTGCGGGCGCCGGCGTTTCTGGAAGTCGAGCGTCAGTCGGTAGGCGATGCGGCAGAGCCAGGTGGAGAGCGAGGCCTTGCGGGCATCGTAGCTGCCGATATGGCTGAAAGCGCGTAGGAAGGTGTCCTGCGTCAGTTCCTGGGCGTCCATCACATCGTTCACCTGACGGACAATCATGGCGAAGACGCGCTCCCCGTAGCGGCCAACCATCAGGCTTTGCCCCTCACGTCGGCCGCTTTTCACGGCTTTTGCTATTTGTTCATCTGTATTCACTCTTGGCAGATGTTTTTTGGATTCTTCTACTAGTTATACGACTAAATCAGAAAAATATCCCGCACATTCCGAATGTTTTTTTAGATTTTAACGAAAAAACTTGCCAACCGCTTGTTCTGCTCGCGTTTTCGCACAAAAATATTATGCCCAAGAAAGCAAATAAATATGTTTTCTCTTCGATTAATCGATTTTTTGCACTAACTTTTGATAAGTTACTAACGCTCGACAAATCAAATTAAAACAAGTTTTATTTGCATTTGTGCTCACTTATGCGTAACTTTGCCCGCATGAAAGAATGGAGAATGCCCGCCGAATGGGAACCACAGGCTTTTGTACAGCTCACCTGGCCGCACGCTGATACCGACTGGCAGCCGATGCTGGACGAGATTACCGAGACCTACGTCCAGATGGCGGATGCCATAACGGCGCGCGAACCGCTGCTCATCGTACATCCGCAACCCGATACCGTAAAGGCAATGCTTGCCGAAAGACTGCCGAAGGAACAGGCCGAGCGCATCAACTATTTCCAATGCGAGACCAACGACACCTGGGCCCGCGACCACGGCTTTATCAGTCTTGTTAAGAGGAGAGAGGAGAGAGGAAAGAGGAAAGAGAAAAGTGGAGAGAGGAAAGAGGAAAGAGGAGAGATTTGCCTGCTGGATTTCTGCTTCAACGGATGGGGCGAGAAATTCGAGGCCCGGCTGGATAATGCCATCAACGCAAAGCTGTTCAGCATGTTGGATTGTTATGCCAACACCTCCGCCCGCGAGAACCATCTCGACTTCGTGCTCGAAGGCGGCTCCATAGAAAGCGATGGCGAGGGCACCATATTCACCACCCGCTGCTGTCTGCAGGCTCCTCATCGCAACCAGCCGCTCAGCGAAGCGGAAATAGAAACCCAACTGAAGCGCCGACTCCGCGCCAGCCGCATCGTATGGCTTGATGGAGAACCGATGCCTGGCGACGATACCGACGGACATATCGACACCATCGTGCGCACAGCTCCCCATCACACATTATTATATAATAGTGACCTGAAGATGAAGGAACATCTGCAGGAATTGCGGACACCCGGCGGACAGCCCTACCGGCTATTGGAACTGCCCCTCCCCTCGCCTATCTTCGACGAAGACGGAGAACAGCTGCCCGCCACCTATGCCAACTTCCTCATCCTGAACGGAGCGGTACTGGTGCCCACCTATCATCAGCCAGAAAACGACAGCGAGGCCATCGGCATCATCCAGCGCGCCTTCCCCGACCGCGAGATGGTGCCCATCGACAGCCGCTCAATCATCAAGCAGCACGGCAGCATCCATTGCTGCACGATGCAATTCCCAGAAATTAAGTAACATTCGTCATAACGACATAACGTCATATCGAAAAAAAGAAAATATGAGAACAATAAAAATAGGCATATTGCAACAGCACAATGTGGCTGACCGCACCGACAACATGATGCGGCTGGCAAAGGGAATCGAAGACCTGGCGAAGCGCGGCGCCGAGCTCATCGTGCTGCAGGAACTGCACAACTCCCTCTACTTCTGCCAGGTGGAGGATGTCAATAACTTCGACCTTGCCGAACCCATACCCGGTCCCTCCACAGGATTCTACGGCGAACTGGCCCGGCAGTTCGGGGTTGTCATCGTCACCTCGCTGTTCGAGAAACGTGCTCCCGGACTGTATCACAACACGGCCGTGGTGATTGAAAAAGACGGCACCATTGCCGGCAAATACCGAAAGATGCACATTCCCGACGACCCCGCCTACTACGAGAAATTCTATTTCACGCCCGGCGACCTGGGATTCCATCCCATCGAGACCAGCGTCGGAAAACTGGGCGTGCTGGTTTGCTGGGACCAATGGTATCCCGAGGCTGCCCGACTGATGGCGCTGCAGGGAGCCGAGATGCTCATCTATCCCACGGCCATCGGCTATGCCGAAGAAGACACACCCGAAGAACAGCAGCGGCAGCGTGAGGCCTGGACCACGGTGATGCGCGGTCATGCCGTTGCCAACGGATTGCCGGTGATTGCCGTGAACCGCGTGGGATTCGAACCCGACCCCAGCAACCAGACGCCGGGCATACAGTTCTGGGGCTCTTCATTTATTGCCGGACCGCAAGGAGAACTCTTCTACCGCGCTTCCGAGAATGAAGAAGAATCGCTGGTGGTGGAAATCGACCTGGAGCGCTCGGAGAACGTGCGCCGATGGTGGCCGTTCCTGCGCGACCGCCGCATAGACGACTATACAGAAATAACAAAGCGCTTCATCGACTGATGAAGCGCTTCGCTTTTATTGGTCGGCTTGTTTCTTGCCAAATTCAGGGTCAATCTTTACCAACCGCGATACGATGAAGGTGACGATACAGAACACCATCACAATGATAAAGAACATGCGATAGCCCACAGCCTCCTGCAATGCTCCGGCAAAGAGTCCGGGAATCATCATCGAGAGGGCCATCAGGGCCGTGCACAGCGCATAGTGGGAAGTCTTGTATTCGCCCTGACTATAATAAATAAGGTATAGCATATAGGCGGTGAAGCCGAAGCCATAGCCGAACTGTTCGAAGAACACGCAGATGTTGACCACCAGCAGGCTGGAAGGCATGGCATAGCTCATATACACATAGACAAGGTCGGGGATGGTGATGGCACAGACCATAGGCCACAGCCAGCGCTTCAGTCCGTCGCGTCCGGCAGCCAGTCCGCCGAGAATGCCGCCCAGCGTCAGTCCGATGATGCCCACCGTGCCCTGCACCAATCCGTATTCCTGAGGCGAAAGCCCCAGTCCGCCGGCTCCGTGGCTGTCGATAAGAAACAGCGAAGAAACCTTGGCCAGCAATCCTTCGGGCATGCGATAGAGCAGCATGAACAGAATGGCTATGACGACTTCGCGCACAGGCATCTTGGTGAAGAAGGTGACCACCGTTTGCTTCAGTTCGCTCATCAGCTTCGCGGTGTTCAGGCTTTCCATTCCCTTGTCTTCCGAAGGCTTTGGAAGGATATAGCTGTGATAGAGCCATAGTGCGATGAACAGACCGGCCACGCCGTAGAACATCAGGCTCCACGAATAGCGGATGTTGTTGCGGAACACCACCTGCAGGTTTCCGGCAATCATCACCAGAATGCCCTGTCCGAAGATGGTAGCCAGGCGATAGAACGTGCTGCGGATGCCTACGAACCACGCCTGCTGATGTTGGTCAAGACCGAGCATGTAGAAACCGTCGGCAGCAATGTCGTGGGTGGCACTCGAGAACGCCATCACCCAGAAGAAGAACAGCGACCCCTGAAGCCAGAACGAAGAGGGAATGGTGAACGCCACGCCTCCGAAAGCGGCTCCGATGAGCAGCTGCATGGCCGTAATCCACCAACGTTTGGTCTTCACCACATCGATGAACGGACTCCACAGGGGCTTTATCACCCAGGGCAGATAGAGCCACGAAGTGTAGAACGTGATTTCAGCATTGCTCAGTCCCAGCTGTTTGTAAAGGACGAGAGAAATGGTCATTACAGCCACATAAGGCAGACCTTCAGCAAAATAGAGCGTTGGAATCCAACTCCAGGGATTCCTCTGCTTGTTGGTATTTTGTACTTCTTGCATTATACCGAATTATTTATAGATTTTCTTGATTTCAGCATTCTGGTAATAGTGGAGCAGAATCTTGTCGTAGCCATAGCCGCGCTCTCCCATCACGGCTGCACCAATCTGGCAAAGTCCGACGCCGTGCCCCCATCCCTTTCCGTTGAGGATAAACTTCTGGGGAACACCGTTTACCAAATCCTCACACTTCACGTCGAAGGCGCTGCTGAGCAGATGGGTCTCGCTCAGCGCACGGCGTATCTCCAGTTCCTTGCCTATGGTGAACTGGCGCTCCGTTCCCACAATCCGCAGTTTCCAGATGCGCCCGCTCTTTCCGCGCTCAAGCGGTTCAAGCGAGACGATGTCACCGAAGTCCATCTTCAGATTGCGTTCCAGCAGCGAGCACAGTTGTTCCTGAGTGTATTCCACCGTCCAACGATAGAAATCGCGGGTCTCCTGGTCGTAGTCGTTCAGCACCTGGCGCAACACGGCAGCATCGCTGGTGTCGCAGAAGTCGGTGTCCATGCCCAGGGCGCGGTCTTTCACGCTGACCAGATAAGGCTTGGGCGTGTCTTCCCAGCAATACTGGAACTCCTCGGTCTGTCCTCCGCAGCATTTCGAGAAACGCGCATCGCAAATCTCGCCGCCATACATGAGTATCTGTCCTTTGGTTTCCTTTATGGCCTCTACCACACGGGGACTGTTCTGCTTGGTGATTCCCTGATAGCGCTGGCAATGGTCGTCGGCACAGACATCGAAGATGGTGTGGTCCTCGCGGTCGTACCAGCGAATGAGTTCATCGTCCTTCTTGGTGAACGAGAAGAAACTGTCGTGACCTTCGCTCAACCGCTTGCGTTTTTCCATCTGAGCCAGAAGCCAGGAGCGGCTGATGACGGCATGCGCCTTGAGCAGTTCCAACGAAGATGTGCTGCTCATCTCGCTCGAGATGACACTCGTGAGATAAGCCTCCACCGGCAGTTCGTTGATGGCGCATATCTTGTCTTCCTCGACCACCAGACGGAGAGTGCCCTGGAAGGTCTGCGTTTCCTTTCGCTCCCAGTGGAAGTTCACTCCGATGGTGACGTCGCTGATAGAGAACGACGCGTCTTTTTCCTGAGGACGGAAAGTAAGCTCACGATAGTGGTTGCCGTTCCACAGCACACCGCCTTCAGAGAAACTTACCTCCTGCTCGCCTTCTATCAGCGAGCCCTTTGCCATATACGACTTGTTCAGCGAGAAGACAATCTTCTTGGCCGAGACGATGCCCACGCTCACCGTGGGTTCCTTCTCCAGCCGCATCGTATCTTCCTGACGCTTACGGTTTTCTCCCTGTTCCTTGACCAATGCCATTACTTCAGCCGTCTCTTCGTCGGACAGGCTGACTTCCTTCAGTATGGCCACGGCCTTTTCTGCCGTTATCCTTTCGAAGTCTTCCTTTCGGGGGGTAATGATGAGTCCGGCCATGTCGAGTGCTCCCGGCGAAACCATCATCTGCTCATCGCCTTCGGCTGCATAGCAGTCAGGGCGGTGTTTCTTGCGCAGGAAGACTACGGAGAGGAAGTCTTCATGGTCGCGCCAGCTCAGGATATTCATCATGGGTTCCTCGGTCTGCGACTTGCTCTGGGTTTCCATTGCCTTATAGACTTTCCCGAACATTTCCTCGTCGCCCTCACGGCTGCGGCTCTTGATAAGCAGGGCCGGTGCCGGATAGTCGCTGATAAGATAGACGCCTTCGTTCTCGTTGAGTTTGAACACCTCTTTAAGATTACGGCTCAGTCGCTGCCACTGCTGCTGCAAGGGCACTACCCCACTGGTTCCCGCCTGGAAATGAAGATGGTCGGGAGCCGAGGCACCGCACTTAGGACCGTTATAGAAAACCATCAGGTCGGGCCAGATGCCCAGCAACTTATGGATTTCAGCATAATGATCCCAAATGGCCTGCGGTTGGTGTGTCTTCCTTGGGATGGTATAGTGGGTGGAAAGTATCGGATAAGGATTCACCAGCAGTTCGTACTTGTGGTCGATAGACTTCTTCATCTGTTCCTCCGGACGGTTCTGGGCACAGAGGAAACAGGGGCGCTCGGCCAGTGTCTTGCTGTCAATCTTCGCTCCGGTGGAAACCATTCGGGCGGGATTGAACTGTGCCTGCAAGGTGGTCTCGCCAACAGGAAGGTCGCGGGTCTCCACTTGGTGAAGGTCGCGGAAATGCAGGCGGGCCAGTTCCCATGTCTCCAGCTGCCGGTTGAAGAAACGCGCCCTACTGCCATCGTTGGCCAAGTCGCTCTTGCCGCTCACCATCCGCTGGCGGGCACTGATTTCCATCGTGCGCAGCCGGTCTTTATAGAGATTATTGGCATTCACCTTCTCCACCGAGAGGGCGGCATCGCTGTTGCCTCCCCAACGGCGGCATAGATAGAGTTCGCTGAAAATGCGGCCTATGCGATAGCGACGGCTGAAAGCCAGTCCCAGCGCATAGTCTTCGCCATAGGATGTGTTGGGGAATTTTATCTGGCGGAGCAACGGCGTGAAGAAGGCACGCGGTGCTCCGAGTCCGTTGATGCGAAGGGCATTGTTCGGGCCGTTCTCGTCGGTCCATTCGGCATGACTGATCAGTCCCGGCGGCAATGTGTTCAGGTCGAAGTCGCACATCCGGTAGCTGCCCACAATCATGGCTGCCTTCTGCTTATAAAAAGCGTCCACAATCTGCTGCAAGGTGCTTTCAGACGAATAGAGGTCGTCGCTGTCGAGTTGGACGGCAAACCTTCCGCAGTGCTCATCGTCGACGGCCACATTCCAGCATCCTCCGATGCCAAGGTCGGTCCGTTCGGGAACAATGACCACCAGTCCGTTGCGACGGTCGGCATAACTTGCCGACAGGCTGGACAGGATTTCTCCCGTGCGGTCGGTGGAATGGTTATCCACCACAATCACATTGAAGGGGAAGCTGGTCTTCTGCTCCATTGCACTCTTCACGGCATCGGCAATGGTCTTTTCGCGGTTGAAAACAGGAATAATCACCGAAGCCTCGTAGGTGAACTCCTGCTCCTTGAAGTCGGGTTTCAGATAATTGTTTGTATCCACGATGGCACCGATAGCCTTCAGGTGGTCGGTGGCGGCTTTCTCCATCTCTATCTGCACCTCACGGTTTGAGGGGTTCACATAGTCGAACTGCTTCACGCCACTGGCCCTGAGGTCGCTCTCCTCAACGGTATAAAGGAACTCGTTCAAATGGAACAGACACCCCTGGCGGCTCAGGAACAGGCGCAATGAATAGAGTCCGGCAAACCGATAGCCTGCCTCGGGCACCTCCTGGGCAAACTGATGGAGCAGCGACGCACGGATGAGCATCAGACTTCCGAAGTCGAAATCGTCGCGGACGCTGCCCAACTGGTAGTCGATAACCGGATGAGCCGTCCGTTTTCCGTCGAGCATGGTGTAGTAGTCGCCATAGACCATCGCAGCCTCCATCTCCGAAGCGGCATGAATCATGCGCAGCGTGGTGTAGAGTCCCAGCAGCAGCGGAGTGTCTTTCGTATAGAGAAGCACGTAGTCGGCCGTCACGTTTCGTTCTATCTCACGGATAGTTGATTCCGACTGCACGCGGTCGATGACCACAAACGAACAGTTGGCCGGAGCCTTGGCCTGCTGAGCCATCTCCTCACTGACCATCAAGAATATATGATGAATCATTCTTGCACCGCGCATCTGCTGGATGGTGGACTCCATCTCCTCCAAATCCTTGCAGGGCAAGAAACAATCAATTCTTTCTCTCATAATACCTTTTTTATAATTGCGTACAAAGATACGAATAAGCGAGCATAAATGCAAAAAAAACTTGTTTTATTTTGATTTATCGAGCGCAAGTATCTTCTACAAAAATACGAATAAATGAGTGAAATACAAAAGGAAAGCTTGCTTTTCTTTTTATTTCCGAATGAAAGTATCTTATGCAAAGATACGAATAAGCGAGCGAAATACAAAAGAAAGCTTGCTTTTCTTTTTATTTCCGAATGAAAGTATCTTATGCAAAGATACGAATAAATGAGAGAAATACAAAAGGAAAGCTTGCTTTTCTTTTTATTTGGGCATAAGAGCAAATAAAACTTATTAAATTTTGGGATAAGAAATAAAATGCTTACCTTTGCACGCAGAAAAACTATCATGGTCCCGTAGCTTAGCTGAATAGAGCGTCAGATTCCGGTTCTGAAGGTCTTGGGTTTGAATCCCAACGGGATCACGAAAGATTAAAAGGTTTCAAAGAATAAAACTTGCCTTTAAATTCTTTGGAGCCTTTTAAGATTTTGTAGGATGGCAGGCGCCAGCCTACAGGGATATTCAATCCAACGGGATCAAATTCTGCTGCAAAAATAAAGATTATTTGATTCAACAACCATGCAAATCGGTTTCACTCCTTCACTAGCTTGTAAGCCCCTAACGTTCAGTTTGATACGGGTGAAACTGCACTTTCATTTCGGTTTCACCCACAATCACTTATGAATCCATTCCTTCACTTCGGCGGGGGGTGGGTAAAAGATAGGTTTTTGCGGAGTGATTAGGGCCTAATCACTCTTCAACCAGGCATCTTTTGCATACCGAGGAATAGGGAGATGACATCCGTAGGAAGGATGAAACCGAAGTGAAACCGCGGTTTCACCTGCATGATTCTGAATACTAATGGTTTTCAGGCTAGTGAAGGAGTGAAACCGATTTCCATATTGTTTTTTATGAAATCATTATCACAATATCATGGCTTATACAATTATCTGATACCCAATGGGAAATAGTGTGATATTGAATATCACGGCATATCACGCGCCCAAATAATAATGAAATAGGTTTTATCGTATGGCGACAAATGACATGTGATATTGAGTGATATTGCAATATCACGCGCAACCACCAGGTATTCAGCATATTACTAAATAGTGATATTGTGATATTAAAAACAGGAAGAAACAAATTATTTTTTAAGTGTGGTATTCTTCCAGATTTGCCCTTAGCTGGGTTGCAATTTTTTCTCAGGAACGGGATGGGTTGGCCGGAACACGCTGTAGCAGACGGGATGGAAGTGTGAACCTTCTTCTGAAACTCGATAGTTGAAAGCATGGCTTCCTCGGCATGTTCCTTCGTGTCGAAGAAACCTAACCGCTGCTGACAGATTCGCCGGCGAGGATACCGATGTCCCTCGATGCGAATCTGCAACAGTTCGTAAATGGGGAACGAACTGACGATGACTTTTTCCAATTCAGCCTTTTTCATTATCTTTGCTTACCTTAATTCCTATGCTACCATCTTTAATACAGCGGATGAGACGGGCTTGCAGTTGCTCTTGTTCCTCGGTCATCAAGACGAAGGGGGCGCCGTCGGCTTCTGTTTCAGGGAAGTACTTGCCATCGGTATCGTTTTTCAGATAGACGCCATTGGCCGGCTCTTCGGCTTTGTAGTAGATGCGGAGCGAGGGATATACGCTTTTCAACAGTTGAATCACCTCAAAACAGGGTGTCCAGGCTGTCTCGAAGGTCGTGCGCAGGATGTCACCCGAGCGTTCGAGTTCTGTCCATCCACCGCGGCACATCACTTCATTGGGGTCTTTACCCAAAGCTTCGACCAGCAGACCTAATCCTGTTGCATACTCCACTGGGGCTCCACCGTCCTGCAGTTTCTTCATTTTCTCATACAATGCATCAAGCTCCGTCTTCTCGCCCTCGATGACATAATTGGTAACACAAATGTTTGCCATAATCTAATTGTTTTGAAATGATTGTTTATCGTAATATAGTAATGTTTTGTCAAAAATTCAAAGATTCTGCAAATTTATTCATCTGCTGGCAAAGAGCAGGCATTTGTTTGAGGTAACCTACCAACGCATGAAGACCAATAGAACCTGATATTTGCAGTTGGAAGCGTCGGTCTTTGGCATTGGGGTAGATGATTAGTTGATCTTTGTGCCAAAGCTGATCGTATAAAACCTCGTCAATGATGATTTCTGAGTCTTCAACGGTGAAACAAGCAACGGTTTGGCGTCTGACAGGACAACTCAAACATGGGTTTTTAGAAAACGTATAGCTGACTTCCAGTTGTCTTTCCTCGCAAAGCTTCTTGAAGGGGACCTGGGGTGCAATTCCTGTTCCAGTATTGTATTTACCAGTGCGTGTAAAAAGAGATGACGAATAACCATTAACACCAGGCTCTATTTCCAGATTGAACATATAAACGAAATCTTTATATTTGCTGGTCATCTGTGCAAGATAATCGTGAATGGCCTCCATCCAGGGGTCGACAAGCACTTTAAAAGTCTCTTCCTTATCCAATCCTTTTTGTTCACTCTCCTTAATGATTCTTTCCACTGTAGCTTCATCGATAGCATCGAGCATGATATGGTCTTCGTCGAGGACGGACGTTTGCATTGTGGAAATGCGCTGTTGCTTTGCATGAAAGATGATTTCTTCTTCACGCAATTGATATTCAAGCGCGAGATCCATCAGCAATGTCGGCAGATCCAGCAAGTAGAACTCATCGTCGCGAAGGACGAACAGATTAAAGCGTTCGTCCCGTTTAAAATGTTCGGAAACATAGCACAACATCTGCTTGGCTGGCATAATCTCGAACAACCCGAAGGGCGAATCCTTGACATACCATCGAGTAATTTCCATTTCAATGCCCTTGTAGGTAAGTGTGCAGGTCTGGGTATAGACATTCTTACGTTTTTTGTATGCGACCAGACGTGATTGGCCATCTGCATCTCTTGCTGTTTCCTGCACCTCCATCTTGAACTGGCTCAAGTCGGCTCCCATTTTCTTTAAGGCTTCTCGAATGCCTTGTCCCGAAAATGAGAACTTACCATCAGCCAGACAAACGATAGGGTTAGGCTTCCCGCTGAATTTATTTGACTCACCCAAATAATAACAGAGATACTTAATCTCTAGATTGGGATTCACTTTTCGCTTGATTCCTTCAAGGCTTAAGTGATGCCCGCTAAAGACTGCGTAACGTTCTTCAAATGCAGCGCGACGCTTCTGTGCGTCTTTCTCGCTATGTGCTAAAATCTTTTTCATAATATGTGCTATTATTATCACAAAGAGTTTTATAATTCTATTAGACAGACACGTCCCGTTTTGCGCAACGCATCGTAGTGTTGCTTGTAGGATGGTTCGTTGTCAATGACCCAAAGAAGTTTTGTTTTCAGAAAGGCAGGTACAGAGGGAACGGGGGCATAACCATCAGTCATGATGATAAGGCCGTCGTAGCCGGGGTGCTCTGCCACATAATTGACGGGAGCCTGAAAGTTTGTGCCGCCACGTCCCTTCACCTCAAATGTCTGTTTGTTCTTCTGTGCTTCTTTCAGGGTAACGGGCTCTCCTTGTACATCGAAATCGAACATCAGCACATCTATCTCCTGAATACCATATTTGAAGAAGGTGGTGATGATGCGATAGTAACGTCCTAACTCGTCTGAACCTACCGACCCGCTCGTGTCGATGGCCACCAGTAGGCGGGTAGTGAATTCATAGCGGCTGCCCATCTGCTCGAAGCCAAAGCGCCGGCTGGGATACATGCGGGTGAGGTGACGTTTCTGCGAGAGAATGGAACTGCGGAAAGCACGCAAGGCATTACGATAGTCAATCTTACCTTCGGCGGCTTTCTGGATAAGTTCCACCATGTTTAGTGGCAGACTACCCCATTGTGTGGTGCTATGGATGATGTCCGTAATCTGCTGGCCCATGAATGCATCTTCTTCCCACAATGAAGTGTAGTCGGAAGCCTCTTGTTGTCCGTTTTCACCTTCTTGCCCACTTTCGCCCTGTTTTTCATTCTCTCTCTGGTAATCACTCCCCTCGCCCTTAAAGTTCCCCTCGCCCTTTGGAGAGGGGGTAGGGGTGAGGCCGGGGGTGGGGGTGAGGCTTCTATCGCCACCTGCTGAATCTTCGCCTTGCTTCTCAGAAGTTTCCGCCGAAGAAGAAGCTGAACTACCTTCTCCTTTTTCACCATCAGTACTGGAATCTCCTTCGCTGGGTGCTGGTCCATCCTTGTGGATTCCCATCGCGCTCAGTCGGTTGGCATACCACTCAAAGTGCTGTCCTGTGGGCAAATCGAAATCGTGGGGATGTGTCAGACCTGCCCAAGTCAGATTATAGGCAGGCGCAATGACCATGTCACTCGCCATCTTCAGCGCTATGCCCGGACAACCCAGTGGCTGACGGGAGTAGGGGTGCTTCAGCAGTATGCGAATCATCTCCACGCTCAGCAAGGCCCTCAACTGATGGTCAGGCATTGGGTCAATTAGTTCCGGGTTGTATTCAATACGTCCCTGTCCAGAACGCAGGGCGCACAACATATTGGGGTTGATGGTCAGCCTATGCGTACAGTAGACGGTGAAGAACAGCGGTTCGGTCAGGAACCACTGCTCTATCTCCTGTTGTATGCGTTCGAGGGCACTCATAGCGACTGGATGAACTCAATGATTTGCTTATAGGTTTCAGGCAGTTCATTGTTGATGAGCAGGAGCATCTGCTTGTAGCCCGTACCGTCGATGAGTGACACAAAGTGGGCGTATGCTTCGCGATGGTTCTTGGCCAGATAGTCGTGGTAGGCTTTCAGGTTTTCGCGAACCAGTGTGCGCTCCATCGTATCAGCTTGGTCGGTCTCGAAGAAGCGGCAAAGGGCATCGTTCACCAGCGACAACTGGTGCAACTGATACTTGTCTAATTGCCGTTTAACGCCCTTAAAGTCAGTAAGCAGTTCCTGCGGTGTGACGAGTTCCTTCTGGAAAGAGAGGAACAGTTTGGCTGCTGCCTGCACACCCACAATGCCGGCAATAATCTTCTGATGCACTGGCATCGGATTGGGAATGTTCTCCATCGCACGTGCCACTTTCTCCCAAGCCCGTCGGTCGGGGTCTTTCTCCA
>JAEEGK010016761.1_pt1 | contig 16057 bp, 13 predicted proteins | sample 8958771 | NCBI WGS metagenome assembly JAEEGK01 (sample SAMN16246547, study PRJNA631951) | gut metagenome | biome: gut microbiome; feature: rumen; material: SC-attached | host: Bos | place: Iran: Karaj | collected 2018-10
AGGAGGCCAATTACTGAGTAGATGGTACAATAGTATTATCTGTTAACGACTGCAAAAAAAAATAAAAGAATAACAAAATTGTTTTGCATTCAAAATGTTAAGTTGTAATTTTGAATCGCATTTTCAGAGTAAATCTGGAATTAAAACAACGCTAAAAAACTTAAGTACCATTGTCCCTGCGAATATGAAATCATCACATTTGGGAACATATACGTTTAATCATTTTGGAATCACTAATGTTTGTATTGATGTTTCTTTGTAAAAATTTATGATATGAAAAAATTATGTTTAATTTTAACTGTATTGTATGCTTTTGGGGCTAATTGTAGCGCTCAATCACTTAACCCTGTTCATGCTACGGGCGTAACCCTCGATAAGACATCTGCATCAGTGAAGCAGGGTAGGACTATCACTCTTACTGCCACTGTCGCGCCAGCAGATGCTGTAAACAAAAATGTAACATGGAGTTCAAACGACGCTACTGTTGCTACTGTAAGCGATGGCGTTGTTACTGGTGTGGCAACAGGTAGCGCACAGATTACTGTAACAACAGAAGATGGAAGCCATACAGCAAGTTGTACGGTGACAGTGACAACATCTTTGCCACCGGTATTAATTGCTGATTTTAATGATATAGCATCGCTTGACGGAACAATCTCTCCACATTATCCGAATGGTGTAACGCCAACAAGGAGTGAGAATATGTACATTGATTTAATTGCAGATCCATATAATGATGGTAAGTGTGTTGCTGTTTCGGATGGTAATCACAAAGATCAAGAATATTGCACAATTAATCTTAATCTTCCTAATACTGTGAATATTCAAGACTATGGTATTCTTGCATTCGATATATGTTATCCAAAAGGAAGTAGTGATACTTATGGATCACATGAGGATATGAACTATAAGAATATACCTATTTCTCTTATATACACCGACGGAAACAGTACTACACAGACTGTTTAGCTTGCACACTTCAATACACCTGTATTCCCAGCACCTGTATGGGATACTAAGATGATAGGTCTTAAATCTCTTGCCGATAAAGATTTCGAAGGTGCATCAAATTTCCAGATAAAAATTGGTCCTATTAATTCCTACAGGTGTATATATTACCTTGACAACATCCGAATAAAGGAAAACGTCGATGATGTAGAAAATTTTGAGCAGGATGATGACCTCTCTGATATTTGGTGGAAATATGATGATGCAAACGAGACACTCTATATTAAAGGAACAGGTCCTATCCCTGCATATACAGGTAATAAAAAATGCCCTTGGAAAGATTTGGGTGATGACAGAACACGATATATAAAGCATGTAGTTGTCAGCGAAGGCATTACTGGTATAGGAGACTATAGTGTTGGCAATTCTCAGCTAAATGATGTAGATATTACTCTTCATTCAATACCAGAGTACTTTGGTGAGAAGTGCCTCAAAAGAGAATATGCCGAACATCTCACCCGCACTCTTCACCTCCAACTATGGGATGCCGAGAAGCCTTTCATCGCAAAGAGCAAGTCAACATATTTCCCTAAATTCAATACAGCAAAGTACTTCCGTGATGTGACAAATACATATTCAACAGTATGTCTGCCTTTCCCTGTGGCAGAAGAAACTGTAACTGGTGCTGGTGTAGAACTGTTTGATTTCACTTCTATAAAAAAGAATGGAGAACAATACACACTCGCATTCAGCAAACACTCTGGCGATATGGTGGCTGGTCAGACATATCTTGTAAAGAATCATAATATAGAAGGTACGCTCCAGAACACGGATGTGACTGAGCAACATTTTAATCTTACTCCATCAGTTTCTACAAACATTGTTGATAATAGCGATCCTTTGTTCTCAATATCTATGACCGGTGTGTTCCAGCCATCCGTGTTTGGTCCTAACCTCGGAACAGAAGATGCCCCTGTATACGCATACGGTTTCCTGAATGAGAAGTTCTATATGAACGGTGCCAATATGAGCGTTCGCCCAATGCGTGGCTACTTCAAAGGCTCACAGTTATACAGTGCTCCTGGTTATGGCGAGCAACAGCAGTCTGGCGCTAAGCAGATGCCGAAGATGTTTAATTTTGAGATAGTTCCAGATAACGTAACACATATTTCGTCCCCAGCTTTCATTGCAGAGGACTTCAATATTGAGGAAGTGTATAGCCCAAGCGGCATGAAGACCGAGTCGCTGAATAAGGGACTCAACATCATTCGCACCTCTACAGGCAGAGTGCTGAAAGTGATGGTGAAGTAAGAGAAACAAGCATTAAGTCACAGTCATCCCTTCCCCGCATACGGGGTAGGGGATGTAGTGAGTGAAGAAGAAAAGAACGTTTAAATCAAGGAAAAATAAAGATGAAAAAAGAATATACAAAACCTATTGTAGAGGTGACGACGTGCTGCAATTCAGAAAACATCCTCTCTGCCTCAAGACCCGAAAAACCTGTAAAGATTGAGGTTGATGAGAAAGAAGAAGAAAACCCATGGGGCGGTATTAATTATGACGACTGGGAAGTGGATTAATCAGAAAGAAACAAATCAATATAGTCTTGCAAAATATCTATATAATACTAACACAATGACAAAGAAAGCATTAACAGTAATTGCAGCCCTCGCTTTTTGCGTCGGGATGCAAGCTCAGACCCTTGAGGCAGAGACAATGACCTGTGGCGGCCAATATGCCGGGAAGTGTAGCAGTCCGTTCCCGGGAGTGGCTCTCTATGGCAATGGTGACAATGCTACCGGTGTGGTTAGCCTGACCAACGGCAGCGGAGTGTATAACATAAAGGTGACGGGCGCATCAAACAACGGCACGGCTGCTGGAGTGGCTCTTTACGTCGGTGGAAAGAAAATGGCCGACATGTCGTTCAGTGGCACTGCACCTTCTGTACAGCAAGTGCGGACAAAGCTGTATCTGGACGCACCTTCTGTGGAGGTGAAGCTGAGCCTGGAGAATGATAACGGTTCTAACGATACTTACATTGACAAGATAGAGTTTGAATTTGTCAAGGCACTGGCCGTAAGGCCAACTCCGGTGCTGCCTCAGCAGAGCGTATGGCAGTCGGGACAGTATCGCAACATTCTGCAGGAGGCTGGTTACTCACAGGAGGAGATAAACAGCAAGCTTCAGGCAATAAAGCAACAGTTCTTTGAGGGCGACGCAGAAAACGGACGCCTGTACTACGAGTTGGGCACCGACGAGGCATATATCCTCGACACAGGTAATAGTGATGTACGTACAGAGGGCCTTTCATACGGCATGATGATCTGCGTACAGCTGAATATGCAGACGGAGTTTGACAAACTGTGGCGCTTCACCAAGAACCACAGTATGCACAAGTCGGGAGCAAACAAGGGCTACCTCGCATGGCAGTTGAATACTGACGGCAGTATCAAGGATGGCAATGCCGCACCTGACGGTGACGAGTATATCGCTACAGCCCTCATGTTTGCAGCAGGCCGATGGGGCAATAAATCTACCGGTATCGACTACTGGAAGGAGGCAAACTATATCCTCGACAACATGCTGAGCAAGGGACACTATATCAACTCCTCGCATGTCAACATGTTCAATGCAGACCATCAGATTGTCTTCGTGCCATACGCACAGTCGGCAGTACACACCGACCCATCATACCACATGCCTGCATTCTACGAGCTCTGGTCGAAGTGGGCAAACAACAACCGACAGTTCTGGAAGGCATGTGCAGACAAGAGTCGCGAGATGTACCCTCTCTTTGCCCACGAGACAACCGGTCTCATGCCTGACTATGCAGAGTTTAGCGGCGGCCCACGAGCTGGTGAGCATGCAGGTTTCCGCTATGACGCATGGCGTTGCGCTATGCACATGGCTACAGACTATATGTGGTTCAAGGGCAGCGAGAACGAATACAACCAGACAAAGAAACTCCTCGACTTCTTCAATGGCGTTGGCGTGAAGAACTATGTAGCCCTCTATGAACTCAACGGTAATCCAGTATATGGTGCCGACCACTCACCAGGCCTTGTTGGCTGTAATGCTGTTGGTGCGATGATCTCCGACCAGAAGTACGCATGGGATTTCGTCGATGACTTCTTTGAGATGACTTTCCCTACCGGTCGCTTCCGTTACTACGACGGCTGCCTATACTTCCTTAGCTACCTGCACGCATCAGGCAACTTCAAGATGTACAAACCTGCAGAGGTCCTCACCACAGCTCTTGACGAGCAGTACAAGACTGACAGCAATGGTTACCTCGTCATCGACGACTTTGAAAATGTTCCTGAGGGCAAGGAGTACTATATGCACTGCAGAGACAATTCGTCAAGTGCGGCTACTCTGGTTGCCGATCCAAAGAATGGTTCTAACCATGTCGTCAGCATAGAACCTAAGTCGTATGACGACTACTACTATCATGCATTCCGTCTGCCTCAGGGCAAGACTCTCGGCGGCAACTACAAGAGCATCGAGTTTGACATCCTCTATGATGGTACAAGCTATGATAATCAGACGCTGAAGGTTTTCCTTAACGACTACGACCAGCCTATTCACGAGGAAAGCACAGGCGCAAAAGCCGAGCAGGGCACATGGAAGCATATCTCTGTTGAAGTGCCTGCTGGCAATACCGACAACGAGTTTGTCCTTGGTCTCGGTGTAAGAGCAGGTAGCGGCATCTGCTATGTGGACAACCTCAAACTCAGACCTAACGGTGCTCCTGAACCTGGACCTGGTCCTACACCTGGCGATACATCTGACTCACGCAACGGTACTTACTTTACAGAGAATAGCGTGAAGTACTACATGATTGAGGACTTCGAAGGCAAGACTGTAGGCACTACTACTGATATGCAGAACAACGGCGGTAAAGCTACAGTAAGCGGAGAGCACAAGATGGAGGGTGAGAAGGCTCTCAAAATCAACATCGGAGATGCATACCAAGCTAATGGCTGCTACGCTATCGATGTGACACTGCCAGAAGGAACAACGCTCTCCAGCAACAAGTTCACTGCTATAAACTTCACTATCTACTATGAGGCAGGTTCTATCCAGTATAAGGGTGCTGAGTACAACTCTGGTGTAAAGGTTTGGCTGAACGACATAAACAATATGATCATCCAGCATGACACAAAGGATTGCATTGGAAAGACTGAGAATATTTCTGTTCCTCTGAATGGTAAGTTTACTGACACCAACAGCTTCAAGCTTCTCATTGGTGGCCTCTGCAGCGACAATGCCAACGATGGTATCTATTACATCGACAATATCCGCCTGGTATGCGTCAACGAACAAGGTGATGGTCCTCAACCAGAGACTTATCCAGCAGACAACATCCTGTCTGAAGGTGCATGGGGATTTGAGAATGGCCAGATGAACGGTTGGAACTCATGGAGTGAAAACTTTGAGCGCACTATCGTTGAAGGAGGATATGCAAGCAACTACTGTCTGAAGGTGGAGAATAAGGTTGCTACAGACAACAGATGGAACAAGCAGGCTGCCTACATGCTGAACAGTACACTCACCGTTGGCAGCACATACACCATGACGTTCAAGGCGAAGGCTGATGTGGAGTCACAGGCAGGCGTTACGCTAACAATGGGCGAGGACCCATACACAGCAGAGCAAGAGCAGGCCATCGACCTGACAACAGACTGGGCTGAATATACATACGAGGTGACCATAACAAACGAGGGTGTCAACCGCATCATCTTCAACCTCGGCGAAGCTGCTACTTCATACTACTTCGACAATATCTGCCTCGTCAAAAAGGCTGGCGACAATCCTGGTGGTGGACAGGAGGGGCCTGACTCTGATGCAAAGAAAATTGTGCTTGATGACTTTGAGAAGTATGGTGTAGGTGATACTCCTTACACTGTGGAAAATGCAAATGGTGGTTCTGCTTCTGTAGTATCTGCCGATGCAGACAACAAGGCGCTGAACTTCACTACAGGCAGCTATAAGAATGAAGAATATCTGGCTCTTACATTCACCCTGCCTCAGGGCAAGACATTGAGCGACTACGATGTACTGACATTTGACTATGCATTTGCAGCCAGTGGCTATGATAATAAGTATAAGGAAATCAAGGTCTGCATTGACAGCAAGAACACTGCTGTGGGCACTATCCAGAGTCAGGATGCTCCTGCTAAATGGCAGACAATGAGTATCGCTCTGGAAAATGTACAGGGTGGCAACTCCTTCACACTCTATATCGGTGGCATCAATGCCAGTGTGCTAAGCATGAATATAGATAACATCGTCATCAAGACGAGCGATGCAGATACACCTACCAATATAAATCTACAGAGCATTTCGAATCGCAATGCTCAGGAGAGGTTCAGCATAGGTGGACAAAGAGTGAACGGCTCTTATCACGGCATCGTGATTATAAATGGCAAGAAGGTAGTTGTAAAGTAAGTAATTTCTGAACTCAAGAATTGTGCTCCGAGAGAAGAGATGAGATTACAGGATGGACTACACATGAATATCTGGAAACAGACAAGGCCAGACTGCATGCCAACATGACTAAAGAAGAATACGAAAGTCTGTTGCCGTACAGAATAGCAAAGGAACTAAAGAAATAAGTCGGCAAATATCAATAACTATACAAAGCGGCATCATAGGATCAGAGATGAAACTATGATGCCGCTAGTTTTTAACCTCCAACGGTGGAAGTGGGATGGTTACAAAACATGGCGCATACCTTCCACCTGTTTCCAAGGAATCTCCGGGTGACTTGCCTTGAATTCCTTGGTCAGCATATAAGCAGCCTCGCCTACTATCTCTATATTTTTCATCGTTGCAAAATAGACTAAAATATTTGAGGAAAACTCCTCAAACTCTATCCCATCAATGATTTTGAGTACGTTGGAAGAAAACTCCACAATATCTTCCAGTCTTCCTTTATCCCTAACTAGCTCTCTCATATACCAAGATTTTATCTCGTTCCACACTCTCCTGAGCATACGGACGCAAAGAGCCATCAACTACCAAGTCAACTTCACGACCTAGCAGTTGCTGCAAATCCTCATACATTCCTCCATGAGTAAGCAAAGACAAGTCCTTCTTGCTGTAGATAATCAAGCGTGGACGCAAGTACTTTTTCCAAACCTGGGGGATTGTTCGGAAAAGTTCGCTGAAACGGATGCTTTCCTTTTCGTATTCCTCTATACGGAGCATCACGACCAATGCCCACTTCTGACTCATCCATTCCAAGACAGGAGCGGCTTGGCAATAATCATAATTGTGTTTCTTCTTCATAATCTTCAATACTTACCTTTTGGTTAGGGGCATAAAGCCAATACGATGATTTCTTTTGTCGGCATCTCCTTACCTTTGCACCATCAATTTTGATGATACCATTATAATAACGTAAAAAAGAAAGGAAATAGTAGACACTCCTTATTTTTTGTTTCTATTTTTATAGACACAATAAAAAGAATCGTACTATTTTTGTAGATTCTCTACAAAATCAGTACAAGGCAATCAAGACTATCACATGAACATCAAGCAAGATTGGGCATCAGCATCCATCTCCATCATCTATAAGATAGGCAAGTACAAGGAGAAGAGAACCAAGGACGTGGATACTTCCAGAATGGGAGTAAACTAGCGAAATTCTTGAAAAATCGTCAGTAAACAAGCGCACTTTCTTAAAAAATCTTCTATAAACTGCTCTTTTTTCTGATAAAAGCAGTATCTTTGCACCATAATTGCATTTTAACTATAAGACGACAATGAAAATAGCAATCATAGGGGCAGGTGCCATGGGAGGTGCTATTGCCGAGGGCCTCATCAAAGGAGACTATGTCAAGAACGAAGACATCACCGTCAGCGACCCAGTAGCCGAGACACGGAAACGCTTTGCTGACATGGGCGTTACTGCCACTCCCAGCAATCAACTGGCCGCTCAGGGGGCCGATGTGGTATGTGTTGTCGTCAAGCCCTGGCTTGTGGAACAGGTTCTGACCAGTTTGCGCGACGTACTGGACTATAATCAGCAACTGTTGGTTGTGGTAGCAGCTGGAGTGAAATCTCAGGACATCACCACATGGCTGACAAAGGATGGCAAGATGATTCCGTTGTTCCTGTGCATTCCCAACATTGCCATTGCCCAATTGCAGTCCATGACATTCCTGGTGCCGGCAGCAGAGGCGCAACCTCAGCAGACAGAACAGGTGAAGGCGCTGTTTGACTCCATGGGACACACGCTGTTGACCGACGAGCAACACCTGGCAGCCGGCACAACGTTGGCATCCTGCGGCATTGCCTACGCCATGCGCTATATCCGCGCAGCCTCAGAAGGAGGTGTGGAGTTAGGTTTCAAGGCCGACGATGCCAAGCAGATTGTGATGCAGACCATGCGTGGTGCCGTAGAGTTGTTGGAGGCCACGGGGTTGCACCCAGAGGCAGCCATTGACCTGGTGACGACTCCCGGTGGTGTTACCATCAAGGGATTGAACGAGATGGAGCATGCCGGTTTTACCAGTAGCGTCATCCGCGGACTGAAGGCCGGAGCGAAATAGAATTGAAAGATTAAAAGGTTAAAGAATTGCAGTAAATAAAATATGGACGAACAACTAAAACAGATTGGCGAACGTCTGCGCGGACTGCGTGACGTGCTCGACATCCCCGTGAGCGAGATGGCAGACACTATTGGCATCAGCTCGGAGAAATATGAAAAAATTGAGGCCGGAGAAATAGATATCACCATCTCAAACCTCATGAAGATTGCCCATAAGTATGGCGTCTCGGCCGAAGAACTGATGTTTGCCGAGTCCCCGAAAATGAAGTCATACTTCGTAGTCCGCAAGGGTCAGGGCATGTCGGTGGAGCGAACCAAGGCATACAAGTACCGCAGCCTGGTCAGTGGTTTCGTCAATCACAAGGCCGACGTATTTATCGTTACCGTGGAACCAAAGCCCGAAGCACATACCATCTACAAAAACACCCATCCCGGACAGGAGTTCAACCTTGTGCTCGAAGGAAAGATGGAGCTGTTCATCGGCGGTAAGACCATCGTGCTGGAAGAAGGCGACTCCATTTACTTCGACTCTTCCAAGCCTCACGGCATGCTGGCAGTAGGCAACAAAGCAGTTAAGTTCTTAGCATTCACCGTAGAATAAGCCATGATAGAAAGATTTTTAAAGCAGACGACATTCACGTCTGTAGAAGACTACAATAAGAACCTGAAGTTTATCATCCCAGAGAATTTCAACTTTGCCTATGACGTCATGGATGTCTGGGCAGAGGTAAAGCCTGATGGTCTTGCCATCCTGTGGACCAACGACCAAGGCGAGGAAATCCGCACCACCTATGCTACGCTAAAGGAGCAGACCGATCAGGCTGCCAGTTACCTGCAGACGTTAGGCATTGGCAAGGGCGATCCCGTGATGCTGATTCTGAAGCGCCGCTACGAGTGGTGGGTGGTGATGCTGGCGTTGCACAAGATTGGTGCCGTCGTCATCCCCGCTACCCACATGCTGACAAAGCACGACATTGTCTATCGCAACACCCGTGCCTCTGTCAAGGCAATTATCTGTGTTGATGATGCTTACGTGGTCAGTCAGATTCAGGCTGCCAAGGCCGAGAGTCCTACGGTGAAACAATACGTCACCATTACCGATCACGGGAAACCCATTCCTGAAGGATTCCACGACTGGCAGGCAGAATGGCAGCAGGCTCCGAAGTTCCAGCGTCCAGCCTTTGTCAACAACAACGACGACACCATGCTGATGTACTTCACCAGCGGCACCAGTGGCGAGCCGAAGATGGTAGCCCACGACTACCTCTACGCCATGGGCCACTTGACGACCGGTGTCTTCTGGCACAATCTGCACGAAGGGTCGCTGCACTTGACGGTGGCCGACACCGGTTGGGGAAAAGCCGTCTGGGGCAAGTTCTATGGCCAGTGGTTTGCCGGGGCAACAGTCTTCGTGTTCGACCATGAGAAGTTCAATGCAGACACCTTGCTGCGCCAAATAGAGAAATACAAGGTAACGTCATTCTGCGCGCCACCTACCATCTACCGTTTCATGATTCGTGAGGATCTGTCCAAGTACAACCTCTCGTCACTCGAATACTGCACCACAGCCGGTGAGGCACTGAACCCCGCCGTATTCGACAAGTTCAAGGAGAAAACCGGCATCCAAATGATGGAAGGCTTCGGACAGACGGAAACGACCATGACCCTGGGAACCTTCCCTTGGATGACTCCAAAACCCGGTAGCATGGGCATGCCCAATGCGCAATATGACATTGACCTCGTACGTGCTGACGGCACCAGCTGCGAAGATGGTGAAAAGGGGGAGATCGTTGTCCGCGTAGGCGACAGGAAACCCATTGGTCTGTTCAAGGAGTATTACCGCGATGAGGAACTGACCCGCGAGGCTTGGCACGACGGCCTGTACCATACGGGTGACATGGCCTGGCGTGACGAGGACGGTTATTACTGGTTTGAAGGCCGCATTGACGATGTCATCAAGTCCTCCGGCTACCGTATCGGTCCGTTCGAGGTAGAGAGTGCACTCATGACCCATCCCGCAGTTGTGGAATGTGCCATCACAGGCGTACCCGACGACATCCGAGGCATGGTGGTCAAGGCCACCGTCGTGCTTGGTAAGGAGTGGAAGGACAAGGCTGGTGACGACCTTGTCAAGGAACTACAGCAGCACGTCAAGCGCGAGACGGCACCCTATAAGTACCCGCGTATCGTGGAGTTTGTCGATGAGCTTCCGAAGACCATCAGCGGTAAGATACGCCGCGTAGAGATCAGACAAAAAGACAACCAGAAATGAAGAGAAGAATCGTTGTAAAAGTGGGTTCCAACGTGCTGACGCGTCAGGACGGAAAACTCGATGTGACCCGCATGTCGGCACTGGTCGATCAGATTGCCGGGCTTAGGAAGCAAGGCGTAGAGGTTATCCTCGTCTCGTCGGGAGCCGTGGCTTGCGGCCGGCGCGAGCTGAAGGTGGACCACGCGCTGGACTCCGTTGAACAGCGACAGCTGTATTCCGCACTCGGACAGGTCAAGCTCGTAGGCCTGTACTATGACCTGTTCCGCGAGTTCGGCATCCATGTAGGTCAGGTGCTCACCATGAAGGAGAACTTCGAGCCCGGCGAACAGTACCGAAACCAGCAGGCATGCATGACGGTGATGTTAGAGAACGACGTACTGCCCATCGTCAACGAGAACGACACCGTGAGCGTCACCGAACTGATGTTCACCGACAACGACGAACTGTCAGGACTCATCGCCCGGATGATGCAGGCCGACACGCTCATTCTGCTCTCGAACATTGACGGTGTCTATAACGGACACCCCGACAACCCGCAGTCGGAAATCATCCGTACCGTAGCTCCAGGCACTGACCTCTCGCAATTCATCAAGGAGGAGAAAAGTGCCTTCGGACGCGGCGGTATGCACTCCAAATACACCACAGCCACGAAGGTTGCCCAAGCCGGTATTCGCGTTATCATAGCCAATGGTGAGCGCGAAAACATCCTGACCGAACTGATGGAGCATCCCGATACAACACCTCATACAGAATTCCAACCATGCAACTAAAAGAAACCTTTGAGAAAGTGAAGCGGGCCAGCAAGAGCCTTGCTCTGCTTAGCGACCAGCAGCGTAACGACATTCTGAATGCCGTTGCCGACTCCATTGTCAACAATAAGGAGCGTATTCTCCGTGCGAATGCCCAGGACCTCGCCAAGATGGACAAGGCCAATCCGCTTTACGACCGTCTGATGCTGACGGACAAGCGACTGGACGACATAGCCGGCGATATGCGCAATGTGGCTACCCTACCCTCGCCTCTCGGACATATTACCAAGCAGAAGACACTGCCTAACGGTCTGCGCCTCTGCCGCATCAGCGTACCCTTCGGTGTCATCGGTATGATTTATGAAGCACGTCCCAACGTCACCTACGACGTCTTCTCGCTCTGTTTCAAGAGTGGCAATGCCTGCGTGCTGAAGGGTGGCAAGGATGCCGATGCCAGCAACCGTGAGGGTGTGGCCCTGATTCATGAGGTGCTGGAGCGCTTTGGTGTTTGCCCTGACGTGGTAACCTTGTTGCCAGCTACCCACGAGGCTACGGGCGAGATGCTGAATGCCGTAGGCTATGTTGACCTCTGCATTCCCCGCGGCGGTCGCAAACTTATCGATTTCGTCCGCGACACAGCCCGCATCCCCGTCATCGAGACAGGTGCCGGTGTGGTTCACGTTTACTTTGACAAAGACGGAGATCTTGAAAAGGGACGTGCCATCATCAACAATGCCAAGACCCGACGCGTCAGTGTATGTAATGCGCTCGACACGCTGCTCATACATAAAGACCGCGCAGCCGACCTTCCCCAACTGCTGGCTCCAATGGAAGGAAAGGTGGAATTCTTCTTCGATGATGAGAGCCGTTACGACACAGAGTTCATGGACTACAAGATGAATGTGGTTACCGTCGATTCCCTTGAGGATGCCTTAGACCATATCGACCGACACGGCAGCGGACATAGCGAGGCGATCGTCACCGAGGATGAAGAGGCCGCCCGCCGCTTTCAGGCACATGTCGATGCTGCCTGCGTCTATTGGAACGCCCCCACATCGTTCACCGACGGAGCCCAGTTTGGGCTTGGTGCAGAAATTGGCATCTCTACCCAGAAGCTCGGTCCACGCGGCCCCATGGCGCTGGAGGAGATCACCACATACAAATGGCTCATTGAGGGCGAAGGACAAACACGTCCGTAGTATAAGCCCCCTCAATTAGGGGGCAACAGAGGTCTGAACAAGCGCAGGCCTCCACTATAATTATAAATGGTCTGATTTCGCTTGTTCAGGCCCCCATCCCCCTAACTTAGGGGACTTAAGAATATATGAAAAGTTTTATCAACGTACAGGATATCGGCCCGCTGGACAAGGCGCTGGCCGAAGCAATGGAAATCAAGAACGACCGTTTCAAGTATCAGCATCTGGGCAAGAACAAGACGCTGATGATGATTTTCTTCAACAACTCACTTCGTACACGCCTTTCTACTCAGAAGGCCGCTATGAACCTGGGGATGAATGTCATTGTGCTGGACGTAAATGCCGGTGCATGGAAGTTAGAGACGGAGCGCGGCGTCATCATGGATGGTGACAAGAGCGAGCACCTGCTGGAGGCCATTCCCGTCATGGGTTGTTATTGCGACATGATTGGTGTCCGCTCGTTTGCCGGATTGACCGACCGCGAATACGACTATGCCGAGACAGTACTCAACCAGTTTATCAAGTACAGCGGCAAGCCCGTCTTCGCCATGGAAACGGCAACGGTACACCCGCTGCAGGCTTTTGCCGACTTGATTACCATTGAAGAATACAAGAAAGTGCAACGCCCGAAGGTCGTACTGACCTGGGCACCCCACTGCCGCGCCCTGCCGCAAGCTGTTCCTAACTCGTTTGCCCAGTGGATGCGGGCTGCTGACGTGGACTTCGTGGTGACTCATCCCGAGGGTTATGAGCTCGACCCGCTGTTTGTTGGTGACGCCCGTGTGGAATACGACCAGCGGAAGGCTTTTGAGGGAGCCGACTTCATCTATGCAAAGAACTGGTCGAACCCTGGTGTAACAAACCTTGCAGACTACGGAAAGATTACCAGCAAGGATATGTCGTGGACCGTTGACACGGAGCACATGTCATGGACCAACAACGGAAAATTCATGCATTGTCTGCCCGTACGTCGCGGACTGATTGTCACCGACGATGTCATCGAGTCAGCCAACAGCATCGTCATTCCCGAGGCCGCCAACCGTGAGATATCGTGCTCAGTGGTTATTAAGCGGATGTTAGAAGCTTTGTAAGCAGAAAAACCTCGTTCAAGACATATTCTACCTTTGAACATCCCTGCATAATGGGGAAGTTCAAAGGTATTTTTATTTCCTTACGCCAAAGTCCTTACGGTACTCATTGTTGATGGCACGGCTGGCCTGCTGGCTATCGAAATGAGTAGGTCCTATGATAAAATCAGGCACATTGAAAGACAGGAAGCGGTCCTGATAGAAACTTCGTGGGTCTCGCTGCGGCAACATAAAGGGTTTGGTGACAACGCCTTTATCACTGACGTGACAGAAATAGGGCCGTGTAAAGAGTCCGTCGTCACGACGGGAGCTGAATACGAGCCAGCGCGAGTTGGTACTCCAGTTGTGGAACGATTCTGTGTCCTTGGAATTAGCTTCTGTCATAGGACGGCTTTGTCCGGTAGAGAAGTCAAGCAGGTAGAGGTCTGCCTCATGATGCCAAATGCTGAACTGTCCATAGTCAGAGAGTGTATAGCAAAGGAAGCGTCCGTCGTATGAGGGACGTGGGAAAGAGATGGACTTATGTTGAGCCTCAGCATCGATGACGACGTCTATACGATCGCCATAGGTTCCCGTTTCAGGGTCAAAATCAATGCGACAGAGGTTATAGCGGACGGAGTCTAACTGGTGGCTGTCCTTGGGGAGGGCTCGGGCCGCACAGAAATAGAGCGAGCGACCATCGGCAGAGAAGACAGGGAAGGTCTCGTAGATGGAATCCTGCTTGAGCAAGGATGAAAGAATCAGTTCATTCTTCTCAACATCATATACTTGAATGTCAGATGCTTCATCGAAGACCTCGATGCGGTTATAATCGGCACTATGGAACAACTGCCTCGTGGTATTGGTGGAATAAGCTATGTAACGGCCCGAGGGATGCCAGTAGGGATAAACGCAGAGGCCGAGCGTCTGATCGGTCTTAGTGTTATAAGCGTTAACGGTGCCATCGTTCTGACGAAGCAGCGTGGCACCATGCGGGCCACGGATGTGCAGGCTCATTTTGTCTGTATTGCCGCGATTGAAGCTATGACAGTTGACACAACCTTCGAACTGGGTATTCTCAATCAACGCACACTCATCGAACGAAGAAAGGTCGCGTTCGTAGATTCCCATTTTACTCCATACCTCGTAGCCTGGCTCAATAAGCCGATAGCAGATGCCGTAGTCAATGCTGTCCGTGCTTACATGGATGGAGAAAGGGCGATAGGTATGCCATCCGTCTTCATACTTAGCCGAGACCGTTACGCTGAGCGAGTCGCCATGGTTTTGACTAAGCAAAGCATGCCAGTCGTCAAGGTCGAAATCAACGGCTTCCTCCCCTTGGCTGTGCAGACTGTTTCCGTGGCGATCTGTAATGACAGCATCAATACACGATGCCGACTCGTCAGCCATGCAGAAGTTGAGAGGTGCTATGTTCACCGGTATGGTGACGCCAAGGTAGTCGGGATAGATATCAGGCCGCGTTGCTTCCTGCTTCGCGTTGCTGACCGTCTCGGTGCATCCCGTCAGGCCTATTAGCACCGTCAAAATATATAGAATCTTTTTCATCGTTTAATAGACATGAATTGATTTAAGCCCTCACGGTCACCCGTCAGTACATAGTAGGCTATCAGGTATTGATAAGCCAGGCGATTATCGGTATTAACGAAATAGAGATTCTGAAGCATCTCTGAAGTCACATGGTCACTGAAGTAGAAGTCGTCTTTGTAGGCCATCTTTCGCAGGCGTCCATATTCCGGATGGTTGGCTATGGCCTCTTCATCGCCCAGCAGAGACAGCGTTTCATTGGCCCATTCTCGATAGAAAAGGGTTTTCTGTAGAGCCACGAGGTATTTTCGGGCCACTTCGTAGTTGCCGTTGATAAGATTGGTCTGTGCCAGTCGCTTATAGCATCGGCCACTCTTTTGGAAGTCAAGAATAGCCTCTTGCGCCTCGAAGACTGTTCGTTGGGCAACATTAATCATACCCAAATGATAGAATGCCTCAGCAGTGGGTAAAGGACTGGTGGCATCTTCCTTCACATCAGGCAGGAGCCCAGCAATGCCATTCTGGTTATAATTGAACATCTGATTCAGAAGCATACCACGCATCGCCAAGGCGAGGTTCTGAACCGTTACGCCAATCTGGTTGTTAGGTTTCTCTACATTAATGGTTTCTAATATGCGGTTCCACTGCTGGTGGCAGGCCATGAAATCATACTGCATCACCTTTTCGGCTTTGATATTAGTATTTCTCCAAACGAGAATCCC
>JAEEGK010016762.1_pt1 | contig 16056 bp, 11 predicted proteins | sample 8958771 | NCBI WGS metagenome assembly JAEEGK01 (sample SAMN16246547, study PRJNA631951) | gut metagenome | biome: gut microbiome; feature: rumen; material: SC-attached | host: Bos | place: Iran: Karaj | collected 2018-10
CTTTACACCGCAAATGACAGAGGATACGCAGAGACATATAAGCTTTTTGACATGATTCGCGATTATGCCAAGGTTCATGCCCGCCGCCATAAGGTTTTGCTTGATGCGCACACCCACGGAGTAAACGTGGGCGGGAAACTTCTTTTTGATTATCACGCCATGCCCTTCACCAGATTTGCCTTAAGGGATCGCCCGGGCGACAAGCTGGTTCTGGTGCGGGAGGGCTTCAGCGAAGGGGGATTAAACCCCAACGGATGGTCCGCCAACACCATGCCTTATCTTATGGAATACGATAACTGGGGTGGCAAGATGATCGATGATTTCTCCACGGTTTCCGTTGAAGACAGAGCCGGTATGGACTGGTGGGGTTACGATCAGATCGCCTGGTTTGCAAATCAGGACAAAGAATCGAGGGACAAATTCCTTGAGTACACCTACAGGTGGGTGGCCGTAAACAACAAAAACGCCTATTTCGAGGTTCCTTTCTGCAGACGCTTAAGCAGCGCCAAGATGATCGTTAAAAGAGCCGACAACGGCGAGTACGGAATCCAGGGAAGATATCAAATGAACAACCCCTCCGCCGCATGCCCCATGGGCTTCGGTCAGGAAGACACGGTGGAAAGACTCTGGCGGGAGGGTGACGACGACCTTCGAAAGAACATGTCAAATCCCGAGGACCTCATAAGATACGGCGCTTTTGATAAATACGATCTGAAGACGGGCCTTAAGTTACCCGAAAAGATAGTTTTGTACGGAAGTTTCCAGCCCTTCGTGGGAGCCGCGGCAAACGACTCCAACAGTGAGATCACCAGAATGTACTATATCGGTGACAATACCTATTCTTTGTCCTTTATAATGCCCTATGCGGGTGAATACGATTTCGCGGTATCCCTCTACGGAACCCTGTCGGCAACCTACTGCCACGACAGGTTCCCAAGAAGCGGTTCCGCCCACAAACGAAAACTTATGATTCCCCAGGACAACACAGTGGTGAAAATCACCTACAGATTCATAGATAACGAAATAAATGTAGAAACTCTCTAGGAGCAGAATTTGAGAAAAACAAAAGCCTCCTCCAACAGCATATTCAGGCAGCTTGTGGTCAATTCGCTTATTATCAGTATCATCCCGATTGCGGTTGGTGCGGCGATAATATTCAGGATTTTCATCGGCATGGCCCAAAAAGTGGCGATTACGTCCTATGAGCAGGTGGCTTCGCAGTACATTTTCGACCTGACGGATAAGATTTCGCAGGCGGACGTTAGATTGAATCACTTAACCGTCGACAGCACCATCATCGATGTGCTTCGCGGTAAGGTAGAGGCTAACCCCATTGTTGCCGGAAATATCATCACGGACGAACTTTCAAAGGTACTTCAGTTAAATTCCGGGCCTCCGTATTATAACTGCATGGTCTACTCAAACGAGAGCAACGTCCCTGTTTACGGTAGATTCGTAACCTCGATAAAAGAAGCCGAGAATGAGTCCTGGTACACAAAGGAACGTCTTAAAGATCAGGCGATGTTCTACTACAGGAATGCGGCCGAAGATACCACAATCTTCTCGACGGTAAGAGCAATCAGAGACGTAGACTCGGTCAATCTTAGAACCGATATTCTCGGAGTTATAAAACTCGATATAAACGCGAAGAACTTCTTTAAACCGGGCGGATTGGCAGATCAGGGCTCAATGTTTGATGTAATGGTCATCGGAACCGACAACAAACTTGCTTTTTCGACGCGGAATATCTCCGAAGACGTGCTTTCGCGTGTGCTTGAGAAGGACATAAAGAAGGGCGAGTTCATTTCGTTAAAAGGCAGGCTTCTTTACATAAACACTCTCGGAGCGATGAACGGCATAAAGGTGGTCCTCGTCTTTGACAATAAGGCCTACTCAACCAGCAGACGTAACGTCATTTTCCCGATAATCCTTACGTTCATCCTGCTGATAATTACCATCGTGTTCTTAAGTTATTTCTTTGTACGAAGGTTCAGTAACCGGATCACGCTTTTGGTAGATAAGATCATTCAGGTTAAGAGCGGTGACTTTTCGGAGACGGAGCCCATCGGCGGAAATGATGAGATTGCGGAACTTGATAATGCTTTCCGCGACATGCAGAAGGAACTTAACCACCTTATCGATAAGAACTACATTCAAACGCTTATTAACAAAGAATATGAGCTTAAGAACCTGCAGCTTCAGATAAACCCGCACTTCCTGTATAACACCCTTGAGTCCATAAGCTCACTTTCGGCGGTAAACGGACAGTTTGAGGTCTGCGAGATCTGTGAGAAGCTTGGAGAGGTATTCAGATACAGTCTCGGAAGAAACTACGGAAACTATGTTTCTTTGAGCCAGGAAATAAAGCATATTCAGAACTATGTGTTCATTCAGAAGGTTCGTTTCGGCGATAAATTCGAGGCTTACTACAATATACCCGACGAACTTCTCAACTGCCAGATCTTAAGATTTATTTTGCAGCCTATAGTCGAGAATGCCATCATTCACGGGATCATTCCGAAGAACAAGTCCGGAAACATCGAAATCAGCGCTCTTCGCGAGGGTAATGATTTAATTATCATCGTAGAAGATGACGGTGTCGGAATGACCGAGGAAAAGGTTAAAGAGCTTAAGGAATTCATTCACGGAGATTCCTCCGTAGGCGGAGAGGATTCGGGCAGCATCGGAGTCAGAAACGTGCACAAGCGTATCGAACTTACCTGCGGCATGAACTACGGAATCAATGTAAAGAGTGAGCTTAACAAAGGCAGCAGATTTGAGATAAAACTGCCTTACGTAGAACGGAGTAAATAATTTATGAGTTTGGGACTGATGATTGTCGATGACGAAGAACTGATCCGCCAGGGAATCAGGGCAAGACTTAACTTCCTTGGATATCAGTTTGACAATATAGTCGAAGCGGACGATGGTGAAACGGCCCTGAAACTGTACGAAAAGGGCAAATTTCACATAATCCTGACGGACATAAAGATGACCAGCGTAAGCGGTCTTCAGCTTATCCGCGGCATAAAAGAGCAGGACGAGAATGTCCAGTTCGTTATCATCAGCGGTTATGATGATTTCGTTTATGCAGAGGAAGCCATTCGTCTCGGCGTCACCGCTTATCTTTTAAAGCCTATCGCAAACGAAAAGCTTAAAGAGGTTATGGATAAGGTTCTGGGTAACATCGCAAAGGCTCGTCAGGCACAGAGCGATGATGTAAAGGCCATCGCTTCAAACAAAGAAAATGCGGAGCTTAAGTTCGAGCAAAGAATCAACGAACTTTTGAACGCGGAAAAAGAAAGCGATGCGAAGTCTATCATTGCTTCCTCCGAGAGCCTGGCAAAGCTTCGTTCCGACGATTGGCTTTACTGTGTGGGCATAATCAGTATCGACATGGAGACCTACCGCGAGAAGAACATGGAGTTCGCGGACGTTAATCTTATAAGATTCGTTATTAAAAACATTACCGGTGAGGTTTCGGAAAACCAGTGTCTTATCGCCAACAACCTTTCCGACAACAAGCAGCTCTACATCATCTTCTTCGGAACAGACAAGGTTGCCATCAGATTAAGGAGCGAACAGCTCTTTGAGAAACTGCAGTCCTGCCTTTGGAAGTATGCGGGGATGGGCGTCACCATCGGCGTAAGTTCCGTAAGCGAGCAGCTTTTTGCGGATCGCCTTCAGGAAGCAAAGGAAGCATTCCTGCAAAGGATAATCCACGGAAACGGCAATCTGTTTTATTACGACGATATACCCGTGCTTGGTGCAGAGGAATTCCCCGCGTCCGAGCTTACACTGCTTAAACGCTACACCCAGGCCCATGACATCGGAAACGTGGAGGCCATCATAAACAGCCTGCTTTCCGACGAGAAGGTGCTTAAAAACAACGTAAATTACATCGGAGTCGTGTGGATCCAGGTTTTGAGTATCCTGCTTCATTCTTTAAGCATTTCCGACAACGACGGCGCCAGAAAGATCGAACACGAGATGTACAACTTTTCAAGGATAATCAAGACCGGCGATCTGGCGGAGATCAGAAAGCGCTTTACCGAAGTCGTGCTTGATGCGATGAAGGGTGAAGTTTCGCCCGAATCAGACTCCGACAGCAAGATTATCCTTGCGCAGAAATACATCGAAGAGCATTACAACGAGGACATTTCCGTGAGTGACCTCGCTGAGAAATTCTACATGAGTCCCAACTATTTTTCCACGGTATTCAAGAAGCAGACCGGCGAATCCACCATATCCTACATGAACAGGATACGTCTGGAGCGCGCCAAGAAAGAACTTGAAGAAACCGACAGGAGCATAGCCGAGATAGCCGAGCTCATCGGATTCAATGACAGCCACTATTTCTTTAAGCTGTTCAAAAAAGACACGGGAATCACACCGCTTCAGTACAGGAGAAACAAACAGTGATCATAGTATCGTTTAACGTAAGAAGAGAATTTGAGGATGACGGTGAAAACCGTTTCGAAAAAAGAAAGGACCACATAAAGGCCACCATCGAAAAGAGGCGCCCGGATATCATGGGTTTTCAGGAGGTGCTTCCGGAGGCCCTTGCCTGGTTTAAGAAAACCCTTAAGGATTACACGGTGGTAGGCACCGGCCGGGACGAAGACTTAGGAGATGAAGCCACCGCCATAGCCTTTGACAGAGATAAATACGACCTTATCAGCATGGATACCTTCTGGCTGTCTCCGGAGCCATTTAAGCCCGGTTCCAGGTACGAAGATCAGAGCGATTGCCCCAGGACCTGCACCATGGTACTTTTGAACGAAAGAGAAACGGGGAAAGTCTTCAGGGTTTACAACACTCATCTTGATCATATCGGCCCCGCCGCGAGACTCCACGGCGCCGAACAGATAGTTAAACGAATCTCCGAAGAAAAGCTCTTTCCCGATGCACCCCTTCTTGTCATGGGGGATTTTAACGCTTTTCCTTCCGATTCCGAAGTCAGATTTTTTTCCGAAAAAGCAGGGCTTAGGGATCTTACCGCGGAGATCGAAGGAACCTTCCACGATTTCGGAAATCTTGAAACTCCCGAAAAGATTGATTACATCTTTGCTTCAAAGCAGTGGGTTTCGACCGCCGTGGGCATTTGGGACGACATGGACGGAGAACGCTTTGTTTCCGACCATTTTCCGGTATTCGTAGAAATGTACCACAAATAACGTAAAAAATACCATTGTCCTCTCTCTTTCTTTTTCTTATAGTTGGTATCAGAAGAAGTACCGTCTTAAGATGAGGAGAGAGAACAAGTGAGTAAACGAAATCCTTCCGTCGCGTATATCCAAAAGAAGCCTTTGGGCAAACGACTTTTAAAATTCTGGCCCCTGTATGTTATGCTGGTGCCCTGTATCATCTATTACATCCTGTTTTGCTATATCCCCATGGGCGGAATAGTGCTGGCCTTTAAGGATTACTCTTTCAAGAAGGGTATCTACGGCAGCGACTGGGTAGGTTTTCGATATTTCAAGACCTTCTTTACAAGTTACGACTGCGGGCGTCTTTTAAGAAACACCCTTACGGTCGGACTGATCAAATGTATCCTTGAATTTCCTTTCGCCATCATTCTTGCTTTGATGCTTAACGAGATCAAGAGTTACAGATTCAAAAAGATCTCACAGACAATAACTTATCTTCCTCACTTCCTTTCTTCGGTTATCATCATCACCATGATGCAGAGGATCCTGGCACCGAATAACGGCGTTTTAAACCAGGTGATCTCGGCCATGGGCGGAGACGGAAGCACCTTCTTTTTGATGAAAGCCAAGTACTTCTACCAGATCCTGTTCGGAATGGACATCTGGAAGAACATAGGCTGGGATTCCATCATGTACCTTGCCGCCATCGCCGGCATAGACCCTACTCTTTATGAGGCCGCCGAGATTGACGGCTGCAACAGACTCAAACGAATGAGATATATCACCATCCCCGGAATCAGAGGGACCATCGGACTCCTGTTTATCATGGGCGTCGGCGGACTTCTTTCATCCGGCTTCGATCAGATATTCCTGCTGCGTACGCCCGGTAACATGTCCGTTGCGGATACCCTTGATACCTTCGTCGTAAGAGTCGGACTTCAGAACGGTCAGTTCGGATACGCAACATCCATCGGACTTATCCAGGGTATTGTAGGTTTGATACTGGTGGTATCGGCCAACAAGATATGTAAGAGAATGACAGAGGTCAGCCTCTGGTAAAATATTCTAAACCAATCAAGGAGGAAAATTATGAAAAGCACAGTTTTCAAGAAAGCAATTGCACTCGTAGCAGCTATGACGCTTACAATGGGCGCACTTGCAGGATGCGGTAAAGGCGGTTCTTCAGGCAGCTCAGCCAGCACACCCGCATCAAACGCAACTTCCCAGGGCGGTTCCGCTCAGACATCCACAGACGGCAAGCCCGATACATGGATCGCAGACAGAAAGGTAACGATCCAGGCTTACGTTGACGATATCGGATACGCACTCCCCGAAGATACGGCCAACAACCCCGTATTTCAGGAGATCAAGAAGAGAACCGGTATTGAACTCGAGATTCTCTACACTCCTTCCGATTCAGACTCCAAGACCCTTGCAGCTCAGCTTGCTGCAGGCACCATTCCGGACATGATTGTCTGCTACCTTAACAACTCCGTAAGAAAAGAGTTCCCTATCCTTTACAAGGCAGCTAAAGAAGGCATGTTCGCAGATGTATCCGAATTCATGAAGAACTCCAAGGTTTACAAGAAGTACATGGAGCCCGGATATCTTCCCGACGATACCTACAAGAACATCGTATTCCGTGAGGATTTTGACGGTGTATATCTTATGCACCTTTCAATCGACGCTCAGGACCATTCCACCGAATTCGATCCCAACAAGGACTATGTCGGCGGTCTTATGATCCAAAAGAAGATTGCAGACGCCCTCGGCGTTGACGTTAAGAAGGTTCGTACCCTTGACGATTTCTACAATCTGCTTGTTGCAATCAAGAACGGCGGATTCACAGATGATAACGGCAACCCCGTATATCCTCTCGGACCGAAGTACTGGGGCGGATCTGTTGATACCATCGACAATATCTGCAGACCTATCGACTGGGGTGTAAGCGATGGCTACAACCTTGATGAGAACGGTAAAGTTAAGCACGAGATCGAAACCGAATATGCATGGAAAAAGGTTGAGTTCATGAGAAAACTCCTTGCAGAAGGCCTTATGAACCCCGAGTTCTTCACCATGGACAGCACTCGTTCCGAAGAAGTTTCCAGAAACCACAACTCCGCAATCATGGCTGACTGCCACAACTACGTTGACCTTGTATACGAGACCAACGATTGGGTTCCTCTCGGAATTCTTAACAACATCGCAGGACAGCAGTCCAAGGTTACCAACGGTAAGAGCGGTTACGGTTGCTGGGCAATCTCCGCAGAAGCAAAGAACCCCGAAGAGATCTTCAAACTCTTTGATTACCTTGCATCCGAAGAAGGACAGCTTCTTTGCGAATACGGTGTTGAAGGCTTAAGCTACAACATGGTTGACGGCAAGCCCGTTCTTACTCCCGAAGTTCAGCAGCACCTTGATGCCAGCGATCACGAATGGCTCATCAACAACATCGGCGCAGGTTTCGGCGGCGCAGGATGCGTATTCTTTGACTTCATGATGACCGACATCGATCCCGAGGTAAGATTCGGCGAATCCAGACCCGGCTCAGGTACCGCTACCGTTTATGAAAATGCGGTTAAGCTTGCAAAGGAATATCCTGTAACCTACGTACTTGTAAAGGGACTTAAGGCTTCCGCATTCCTTAACGCTACCGAAATGGCAGACGTAAAGGCTCAGATGTCCACCCTTAACTACAAGGAGACTCTTGTTCAGGCTACATACGCAGACTCCGAAAAAGAAGCGCGCAAGATCCTTGATTCCTTCAAGAAGCAGCTTGAGTCCGCAGGTCTTGCACAGCTCGAAGAGTATGTTCAGAAAGTTTATGATGCAGACCACGACGCAGTTCAGTTCTACAAATAGGTAATTCATTCGGGCGCCGCCCTCTTTAGGAGGGGGCGGCGCTTAAATTAACGGTTTCAGAGGGTTATATGAAGACTTCTCATATCAAATATTCATTATCGGATCGTATCGTCAAGTGGACGATATACACAATTGTAATTCTTATATGCGCGGCTATTTTGCTTCCCTGTTTAAACGTTCTTGCGCTGTCTTTCAACGACGGAGCGGATGCGGCAAAGGGCGGAGTATACTTTTGGCCCAGGATCTTTACCCTCGGAAACTTTAAAGAGGTTTTCAAGGACGGAAAGATAGTAAGCGCATACAGGATTTCGGTTGCAAGAACCGTGTGCGGTACGCTTATAAGCCTTATTGTTACTTCTTTCGCCGCATATTCTTTGAGAGAGAAGAATCTTCCCGGAAGAGCTGTGATAACTATCCTTATCACCTTTACGATGCTTTTCTCCGGCGGACAGATCCCTACTTACATTCAGTACAAGAATCTCGGTATCTTAAATACCTTCTGGGTATACATCCTTCCCGGAACCGTTCATGTTACATACCTTATAATGATGAGAGCCTTCTTTGAATCTCTTCCCGAAAGTCTGGTGGAATCCGCACAGATCGACGGCGCAGGATATTTCAAGATCTACAGGCGGATCATCATTCCGTTAAGTAAGCCCGTTATCGCCGTTGTCTCTCTTTACACGGCGGTTGGTCACTGGAACGACTGGTTTGCGGGTGCCTTCTACATGAATTCCAGTAAGCTCTGGCCGGTTCAGACTGTACTTCAGCAGATGTTACAGCGTGCAATGGCGGCGCAACAGGAGTATACTAATGTATCACAGATAGTTGCGCACAACGCAAGCACCGTTACATCGGATTCGCTTAAGATGGCTGCGGTCGTGATCACCACGGTACCCATTCTTTGCGTATATCCGTTCATCCAGAAATACTTCGCACAGGGTGCAATGCTTGGTGCGGTAAAAGAATAATACGGTTGGTAGAAAATGAAAGACGTTTATATTTGCGGTGATGTGAACATTGATCTGCTTATTCCCAATGTCACCTGTATGCCAAAGGGCGGTACGGAGCTTGTTGTGGACAACATGTATACCGCAATCGGCGGAGGTGCGGCACTTACGGCCCTCGGCCTTGCAAAGCTCGGAATAAGCGTTGATTTTGAAGGGAATATTCACTCGGACATGTATGGCGATTACATACTGTCGGAGTTTAAAAAAGCAGGTGTCGGTATCAAACACCTGCATTTTAGTGAAAAAAATAAAACCGGAATTTCCTTAAGCTTTACCAATAAGGACGATCGCGGTTTTATAACATACAGGGGAACCAATGCAGAGATCGATCTTTCGAGTGTTTCCGTGGAGCATGCAAAGGAATCGAAATTCATGCATGTTACAGGATACTCCGGCGATAAGCACGCTATGTATCTTGACCTTTTAAAGCGCGTCAAGGCAGCGGGCGTTAAGGTTTCCTTTGACCTTGGATGGGACGATTCGGGACTGTGGTACCGGGGTATCACGGAACTTTTTGAATATATCGACGTTCTTTTTATGAACGAAACGGAAATACTGCATTATTCGGGGTGCGAAACCCTTGATGAAGCAATTGCGCGTTTCAAACGTGATGACATGATACTTGCCGTTAAATGCGGTAAGGACGGGTCTGTAGCCTGCAGGGGCGCAGAACTTGTCAAAAGGGGCGGCCTCAGCGTAAAGGCCGTAGATACCACCGGAGCGGGAGATTCCTTTAACGCGGGATTCCTTTGCGGAGTTCTTAACGGTCTTTCCCTTTCAGACTGTCTTATGTACGGAAATATAACAGGGGCCATGAGTGTGACCGCATACGGCGGAAACACAGCATTCCCCGATAAAGATACATTACTTAAAATCTACGAAAAAGAAACGAGAGGAGCAAAGCCATGAAGATCGCTGTTATCGGCGGTGCCGGAGTGAGGACCGTTATTTTCACAAACGGGCTCTTAGACAGATACCGCAAACTCAATATAGACGAGGTTGCTTTGTTCGACATAGACAAAGAAAAACTTTCCGTCATCGAAAAACTCTGTAAATATGTGGTTTCCCGCAAGAACGAGGCTTTAAAGGTCTATTCCGCGGATTCCGCAAGGGAAGCCGTAACGGGTGCCGATTATATCGTAACCACCCTGAGAGTGGGCGGAGATCACTCAAGGACCATGGATGAGGAGATAGCTACAAAATTTGGAGTTATCGGTCAGGAAACCACCGGTGTGGGCGGATTTTCCATGGCAGTCAGGACCATTCCGATCCTTTTTGATTATTGCAGGATGTTTAAGGAGGTTGCTCCCAACGCCTGGATATTTAACTTTACGAATCCTTCGGGTCTTGTGACCCAGGCCCTTAAGTCTGAAGGGTACGACCGCGTAATCGGAATCTGCGATGCCCCCAGCAGCATGAAATTCCGTATGGCAAATTATCTGGGAGTGGAAGAAAAGGACCTTTATATCGAACTTTTTGGTCTTAATCATCTGTCCTGGGTAAGAAGCGTTAAAAAGTACGGAAAAGAGATTCTGGAAGATCTGTTAAATAACGATGCGTTCCTTAAGGATGTGCAGGAATTTAAGATGTTCGATCCAAAGCTCCTGCGTTACCTTCACATGCTTCCCAACGAATATCTTTACTACTACTACCACAGAGAGCAGGCTCTCGATCATATGCTAAAAGCTCCCTCCATGCGCGGAAAGACCATTGAGACCGTGAACAGGGACATGTTTGCGGAACTTAAAGATATGGACATTGACGACAATCCAAAGGATGCTCTTCAGACTTTTCTTTATTACATGGAAAAGCGCGAACAGAGCTACATGAGCGTTGAGACCGGCGCAGAGAGCAAATTCTCTGCCGAAAGGGGCAACCTTGAGGTGCCCGACGGCATGGGATATGCGGGAGTCATGCTTGATTGCATCGAAGGAATGCAGTCCGATGAACCAAAGACCCTGGTGCTTTCCGTATCCAACGGTGATTGCATGAAGTGCCTAAATCCGGAAGATGTGGTGGAAGTAACCTGCGAAGTATCAAAGAAAGGAATCATTCCCGTTAAGATCGGTGATGTTCCCGAGCACACAAGAATTCTGATAGAGAACATCAAATACTACGAGAAGAAGACCATCGAGGCCATTAAATCCCGTTCACTTGAAAAGGCGGTTGACGCTCTTATGCTCCATCCCCTTATCAATTCCTATTCTCTGGCAGAAAAACTGGTAAAAGCATATGACGAAGCATACGGCGGTTTATTTAAGTAAGATTGATATAAGACAGAAATTCGAAAGGCTCGGGCGGCGCTTTGCTACCGAGGTTTCACCGGATATTTCGGGCGTGACCATGCCCGAAACCTTAGAAGAATGTTTTCTTGCGGGAGAAGCCTTCGCGGTGGGAGCCTACAGTTTTAACAAAGAAGAACTGAAAAAGCCCGGGACTTTCGATGCATTTAAGAAACGGGACGCCATTTCTTTGACCGTTCCGGAAAAAGTGGCGGATTTCCCGAAAGACCCTGAAAAAAGAAAGGCCTTTTCCGAAGGGGTCACTTTCGGAAAGTACGTAAATTACGCCCGGACTCTGGGAAATCTTCCCGCGAATTTATTCAGTACCGACGAGATGGTCGGATACATTAACCGGGTATTTGAAGGTTCTAAAGTTGAGGTTTCAATTCTCAGGAACAAAGAGCTGAAGAAACTTTCGGCCAACGGCATTCTTTCGGTTAACGAAGGAAGCGATAAAGAAGCCGCAGCGGCCATCCTCCGGTACAAGGGTGATGAAAGCCTTCCGCTGACGGGACTTGTGGGCAAAGGCGTAATGTTTGACACCGGCGGCCATCATCTTAAGGACATGTCCTCCATGTACGGCATGAAATACGATATGTGCGGCGCAGCCACGGTCCTTGAACTGGTGGAGTACTTATCGGTGAAAAGGAAAAGAGCCAATATAGTCGCGGTTTTACCCCTTGTTGAAAATTCGTTGGGTCCCAAGGCTTCAAGGCCCGGGGATGTAATAGTGACAAATTCGGGGTTAAGTGTAGAGATCATGAATACCGACGCCGAAGGCCGTCTGATCCTCTGCGATGCAATCTCCATTGCCGCATCCGAGGGTGCCAAGACCATAATCGATCTTGCCACGCTCACCTATTCCTGCAGGGAGGCACTGGGCGACGAAGTTACGGGCATATTTGCAAACGATGAAGAGGCTTATGGGTGCTTTTTGCAGGCTGCCGAAAGTTCGGGAGAGAAAATCTGGAGGCTTCCTCTGGGAACGCCCTACAGCGATTATGTACGAAAGAGTGATTTCGCAGATCTGATAAATTACGGCCCGGGATTGGGTGCGGGCGCAAGCTTCGCAGCGTGCTTTTTGGAAGCTTTCGTACCAAAGGGAATTAAGTGGCTCCACCTTGATTATGTGGGACCGAGCACTGTAAAGAATTCCACCGAAGAACTGGCCGCAGGCGCCACAGGGGCCATGGCAGGCAGTATATACCGCTATCTGGAGGGATCAGTTTAATGAAGTTTATAAAAGACAGGATCGAAACGATTTTAAGCCAGTTAAAGGATCGGATTATTATTCAGTCCGTGCCCATCACGAAGTGGCAGATGAAGGAAAAGTGCTTTGTGGACGTAAAGGAAGCAAGCGAGGATCCTTCGGAGTTTGCAGAGTTTGACAGTACCGCCATGCGCTGGTACGGGAAGGATAAGCATTACTGGTTCAGGACCGAAGTCACCGTTCCCGATTCTTTCGAAGGAAAGAATCTGTGGCTTCATATCCGCACTCAGATCGACGAAAGCGAAAACTGCAGAAATCCGCAGTTTCTTTGCTTTATTAACGGTGTTCCCGTGCAGGGAATGGATATAAATCACAGCGAGGTGCTTCTTACAAAGAACGCGAAGGCCGGAGAGAAGATTAAGATCGATCTTCAGGCTTATACGGGCACGATTCATGACGAATTCAAGCTCCTTGCGAATCTGGAAGAAAGAGATGAGCTTATCAAGGACCTTTATTACGACATTCAGGTGCCCTGGTGGGGCATCGATATTATGCCGCAGGATGACAGGACCACACTGCTTCTTCTTAATGCTCTTAACGAGACCGTAAATCTCATCGATTTTCGTAAGGTTTACAGCGAAAGCTTTTATGCTTCTGTCAAAGCAGCACGGGAATATATTCGAAAGAATCTTTACGAAAACAGCGAACTTGCGGGCTTTGATGATGTGCTGGCAACCTGCATAGGGCACACCCACATCGACGTGGCCTGGCTTTGGACGGTTGCGCAGGTCAGACAGAAGTCCTGCCGCAGCTTTGCCACCGTGCTTAAACTTATGGAGGAATATCCCGACTATAAGTTTATGTCCAGCCAGCCCCAGCTCTATGAATTCGTAAAAGAAAGACATCCCGAACTCTACGCAAAGATCAAAGAGCGGATAAAAGAAGGCCGTTGGGAGCCCGAAGGCGGCATGTGGGTCGAAGCCGACTGCAACCTTACAAGCGGTGAATCATTAGTCAGACAGTTCATGTTCGGAAAGAGATTCTTCAAAGAAGAATTTGACAAAGACAACGTGATCCTCTGGCTTCCGGATGTATTCGGTTACAGCGCGGCACTTCCCCAGATCATGAAGAAATGCGGCATCAAGTATTTCATGACCACCAAACTTGCCTGGAACGAATACAACAGGATTCCCATGGATTCCTTCTGGTGGGAAGGAATCGACGGAAGCAGGATCTTTACGCACTTTATCACGACTTCCGATCTAAAGCAGCCCGAAGATGATTTCTTCTGCACCTATAACGGACAGATCCATCCCGATTCCATCACGGGCGGCTGGAAGAGATACAGACAAAAGGATATAAACAACGACATCCTCGTTTCCTTCGGATGGGGCGACGGCGGCGGCGGCCCTACCAGAAACATGCTTGAAACCGCCGACAGGATGAAGAAAGGCATCAAGGGAATTCCCAGAGTAAGACAGGAATTTTCAAGGACATATTTTGACAGACTTCTTAAGAAGGTGGACGGAAACAAGAGACTTCCTTCCTGGGTCGGAGAGCTGTATTTTGAATTTCACAGAGGAACCTACACCTCCATGGCAAGAAACAAGAAAAGCAACAGAAAGAGCGAGTATCGCCTGATGGAGCTTGAACTTTTAAGCGTTCTTGCCGCAGATAAGCTTTCCTATCCCACAAAAGACCTTAACGATATGTGGAAGCTTGTCTTGAGAAACCAGTTCCACGATATCCTTCCCGGTTCCTCCATCCATGAGGTTTATGAGGTTACAAAGGAAGAATACCGAGAGATCGACGAAAAGAGCAAGGCCCTTCTTGATGCGCGTATAAAGGCCGTAACCCCCGAAGGAAACGGCGTAACGGTATTTAATACTTTGGGCTTTAACAGAAACGATCTGGTAAACCTTGGGGACATGGATGCCGATGCTTTGTGGGACGGAACGGAAACGATCCCTGTGCAGAAGACTGAAAACGGAGCCGTAGCATACGTTAAAAATGTGCCTTCCAAGGGGTATAAGTCCTATGATGTGGTAAAGGGCGCCGCAGAGACCGAAAATGTCTTTTCCATCGACGAAGAAGGCATCGAGACTCCCTTCTACAAGGTGAAGATCGATAAATTCGGGCAGTTTACGAGCCTTTACGATAAGTGCGCCGATAGAGAGATCCTTATTGCGGGACGCCCCGGCAACGAGATCCGCGTTTACGAGGATAAGCCCAGATGCTTTGACAACTGGAATCTCGACGAATACTATACCGAAAAGTCCTGGCCCGTTACGGATGATGCAAAGTGTATCTGGGAAGAAAAGGGACCGGTCCGCGCAACCCTGCTTGTTACCAAAAGGATGCTTGACTGCGAGTTTGAGCAGAGGATCCGCTTCTACAAGGACGACAGACGCATCGACTTCGAAACGCAGGTGGACTGGAAATTAAGCCAGCACCTTTGCAAGGTTCATTTTCCTGTGGACATTCACACGGATGAGGCTACCTTTGATATTCAGTTCGGTAACCTGACAAGAAAGATCCACAAGAACACCTCCTGGGATGAAGCAAGATTTGAGTCCTGCGCCCACAAGTTTGCGGACATGTCGGAAGGCGGATACGGTGTGGCTCTGATGAATGACTGCAAGTACGGATATTCCGTCATTGACAGGGCACTTTCCGTTACGCTTTTGAAGGCGGGTATAGATCCCAACGAAACGGCCGACATCGAAAAGCACTCCTTCACTTACTCTTTGCTGCCTCATTTGGGCGGCTGGCAGGATGCCGGCGTATACAAAGAAAGCTTTAACCTAAACGTTCCTTTAAAGGCTGTTTCCGGAGGTTATGCGGGCAAGAGCTGTTCCTTTATGAACATAGATGCCGATAATGTGGTACTTGAGACCATTAAGCGGGCCGAAGACGGCAACGGTATCATCGTTCGCCTCTATGAGACCGAGAACACCAGAAGCAGGGTAACGCTTAATACAGCCTTTGAGATAGCAGAGGTTAAAGAGACCGACCTTCTTGAAAAAGAAACCGGATCCTCAAAGCTTGAAGTATCAAAGAATAAGCTTTCCTTTGAGATCATGCCCTACGAAATAAAGACCTTCAGGATCGTTTCAAAGTAGGAATTTTGTCAAAACAGAAAAATAAACTCCCGTAATTTAAATCTGCAAGGGTTTTAATTTGCGTGTGCTTGTTATATATTAAGATCACAAGAAAGAAATGAACGAACAAGCAAACTTGAATTACAGGAGGACGAAAAATGGAAATTAACGGAAAGAAGTTATACAGACTCAGAAGTGACAAGAAGCTGGCAGGCGTTTGCGCGGGTATCGCCGAATTCTTCAATATGGATGTATCCCTTGTGCGTCTTATCACACTCCTGCTTGTATTTGTGGCAGGAATGAGCATTTGGGTTTACATCATCGCAGCAATCGTTATTCCCGAAGAGCCGTTATACAGAGATGATGACCATCAATATTCCGACAAACCCAATGACAATCCTTTTATGAGAAACTGACCAACAGAACAAAGCAAAGCGAAGC
>JAEEGK010016764.1_pt1 | contig 16054 bp, 12 predicted proteins | sample 8958771 | NCBI WGS metagenome assembly JAEEGK01 (sample SAMN16246547, study PRJNA631951) | gut metagenome | biome: gut microbiome; feature: rumen; material: SC-attached | host: Bos | place: Iran: Karaj | collected 2018-10
GATGGCCGATGCGTTCTTGTTGAGCGAGCGCGGTGTGGCCACCGATTTGATGTGCTGCTGAATAATGTCCCAAGTCTCGCGGTTGCTGTATTTCTCGGTTGTGCGCACGTCGACCACAAACTTGCACTGCGCGGGAATCACATTGTGCTGCGTGCCAGCCTGAATCTGCGTCACAGTCATTTTCACGTTGCCCAAAAGCGGACTTTTTTCGGGGAACTGATAGCTGTGCAGCCACTCAATATCCTTCATTGCAATGCTGATGGCGTTGATGCCGTCGGCGCGGGCGGCGTGGCCAGTCTTGCCTTCGGCTTCGCAGTCGAGCACCAGAAGCCCTTTCTCGGCAATAGCCATTTTCATGCCCGTCGGTTCGCCCACAATGCCAGCCGTCACCATTGTTTTTAGTTGTGGCAGAACAAGATACATTCCGTTTGGTCCCGAAATCTCTTCTTCGGCCGAAGCCACAAACAGGCGGTTATATGGCAGCCCCGTGTTGTCGGTTGCCAGAAACGCCGATAGCAGCGACACAAGGCTTGCGCCAGCGTCGTTGCTGCCAAGGCCGATAAGGTTGTCGTCCCGTTCAATTGGTGAGAATGGGTCCGATGCCCAGCCCTGCGCGGGTTTCACGGTGTCCAGGTGCGAGTTGAGCATAAGCGTTGGGCGGCCTTCCACAAAATCGGTGCAGCGCACAATCAGGTTGTTGCCCACCCGTTCGGGTTGGTAGTAGCGGTTGGCCAGTTCCTTTGCCACAATGTCTGCCACCCGTTTCTCGTCGCCGCTGAGCGATGGCGTGGCAATCATTCGCTTCAGAAGGCCAACGGCAGTGTCGGTTATTGAGTTCATATTTCCCATTTGGTGGTAAAAATACAACTTTGGCGGAAACAAAAAACAGCGAAGTTTTTGCGCTGAAGTTTTTCCATAAAATGGAAATCATAAAATGGAAATCATAAAATGGAAATCATAAAATGGAAATCATAAAATGGAAATCCATTTTTCAGTTTTCCGCCCTGCAACTTTACAAAAGTGCCGTTTTTCTTTCTTTATGTCGTTTTTTTCTTTTTTTTTGCGAACGCGGAAAATTGCAACTATCTAATTTATTAATAATGAGAAAGAAAAGATTATTTAAAACATTGCTCTTGTTTGGCTTGGCGGCCTTGTCGCTGACTGCAACGGCAGGCGACAAAGACAAATCGTATTACCCCACCAAAGGCTATCGCGGGGCATTTGACGTAGTGTGGGCGGATAATTTCAAGAGAGTGTATAGGGATGAATATGATAAATCACAATCTATGTCTCAAAAATCCTATCTTGTTCTTCAGTTTTCCACAACTCACGGCTACCAAATTGTACCGGAACTTTATGCAGGTGTTGGTGCAATGATTGATGGTGGTGGAATAATGTTTGGTAGTCATCCGGAAGACAATAACACTGATTTTGCTTATGTCACTTTTACACCATTTGTTACTGTTCGTTATGATATTCTTCGGAAACGAATCTCGCCATACTTAGAAGGACGAGTAGGATACAGATGTGCGGCAATACATGAAGAGTGTGACTATGACAAACTATATGCAACACCAATGATTGGTGTTCGTTTTGGAAACTTCAATCTTGCTGTATCATATGAATGTACTACGTTCGGTGGCGAGGTCAAAAAAAGTCAGACGTGGGATGACACTTATTATATGACAAAGCGTTTTTCTGCCATAGGCTTTCATGCCGGTTTTGATTTTGGTGCACGCAAGAAACAATAACTAAAACACATACGAAAATGAAAAAAACAATATATCTCTTATTGATGTCGGGTGTTTCAATAATGCTCAATTCTTGTATAGATGAAGTTGACCCAGATCCAGTTCCTACAACACCTATTATGCATATCCGCGATGGATTCATTACTCAAGACACTGCAATTAGTCTTAGTGTTGGTGGAAGCTATTCCAATGACGATGTCGCTATCGGTTATGATTATTATCTCAGTACTGATAATTCTAACTTTGAAAAGATTAGTCCTAATAATGTCAAACTTCAACCGTATACGCAATATTGGTGGTACGCTGTTCCCAATTCTTACTATGGTAAAGAACTTGTTGCCACAGGCGAACGGACTGAGACGCGTACATTTTACTGCATTCCGCCATTCGATATTGAGAGCGACAACGGCGAAGGCGATTGGGCAGCCATTATCCGTTTCAAAAATGTGGGCAATATTATGGGCGGCAAGGTTACAGCCAAGTCCGACTATGGTAGTTTTGAAGTGGAAATTCCAGCAGGGCAGGATAGTTGCTATATAAAATATGAGCGCTATTTTGAGAGTGGTTCGGAACCTGATAATAACGCATACGTACATTGGTGGGACGATGCCCATGGTGTTTATTATGAGCCTATTATATATACATTTAAGGTGGACCTTACACTTAGGGTAGGTGATAAAGACACTACTTACACCAAAAGCATTAAAGAGATAATCCTTGATAAAAATGATGCCGTACGCGACCACGAGTTCAATGTCTATCGTGTGGTGAAGATTGGCAACCGTCAGTGGCTCGTCGATGACTTGCGCACAAAAAGTTTCATTTACAAAGGCGATACAATCAAACTCGATGACGTAAAGATTTTCAATTTCGATAAAGAATCGCCTGTACCGTATAAAACAGTTAAGTTGTCTGAATCGGGCTCTACGGGAATTGTTTATTGTATTGGGGATTGGAGAAACAGGGATGTTGATTTCAAGGATAAGAATGGGAAAACTTGTTCATTGGGAATGCAAAGTTTAATACCGCTTTTGGCCCCCAAAGGATTCCATATCTCAAATAATGCGGATTGGGAAGATTTGGAAAAATACTATGGGGTTGAATCACCAGAAATTACAAAGTTGGAAAGTGGGTATTATCCACAAGGATATGTTTATGAAGATAATTATGACGATCTGCGTCAATATTATACTAAATATTTTCAGGGAGGTGATATGTATTTACGTCGGCAGCTTTCGTCAATGTACGATTGGGTTTATTATAATAATGAAGAAAACTCAGTTGGTATGCAAATGCCGTTTAACGCTAAACCATTTGCAGGTGAAGGCCACGGGTGCATATATTATACATTGATGGACGAAGAACACAAGTACAGTCTCGGTTTGTTCCGAATACTATCGACTGTTGATAAAGGCATTTTCAATTTTGGATGTTCTAATACATGGCAAGGTCTTTATCACTATGCATCACTTCGCTGCGTGAAAGATTAAAGCAAAAAACAATTCATAGGCAAATAGAAAAGGCGCAGTATGGCGCCTTTTTTTGTGGTGTTAGTTTGAAAGGCGAAACCGCCGTTTCGGAAATAGCGTTTTCGCAAAAAAAATCCCGTCCAAAAAAACTTTTTAGACGGGATAAATCTCTAATTATCAACTTCTAACTTCTAAATCCTAACTTTTAAATCACCAGCCTTGTCCCCCCGCCGTTTTTCAGGCCGTCGGTGTTTGTGATGACCACGCTCGCAACGCCGGCGCGGATGGCGTCGAAACCGTTGTCGAGTTTCGGAATCATTCCTTCGTTGATGATGCCAGATGCCTGATACTCTTTGAATTTGTCGTAGGTGAGCGTGCCGATGACCGAGTTGTCGTCGGTGGCGTCCATAAGCACGCCAGGCTTCTCGAAGCAATAGACGAGCGTCACACCGCACGATTTGGCCAGGGCGCGCGCCAGTTCCGACGCGATGGTGTCGGCATTGGTGTTGAGCAGTTGGCCGCGGCCGTCGTGCGTGATGGGCGACACCACAGGCACCGCGCCTTGCTCGATGAGCGAGAAGAGCACTTCGGTCTGCACGCTGTCAACGTCACCCACAAAGCCGTAGTCGATGGTTTTCACGGGGCGCTTGTGCGACAGAATGATGTTCAGGTCGGCACCAGTGAAGCCGAGCGCGTTCACGCCGCGCCGCTGCAGTTGCGCCACAATGTTTTTGTTCACCAGACCTGCGTAAACCATTGTCACAACGTCGATTGTCTCTTTGTCGGTGATGCGTCGGCCGTCAACTTTCTTGATTTCGACGCCCAGGCGGTTCAGCAGTTTGTCGGCAGCCCGCCCGCCACCGTGCACAAGCAGTTTGTTGCCCTGCATTGCCGCAAAATCGTCGAGCAGAGTGTTGAGCGTTGTCGGGTCTTCAACAACCGCACCGCCAACTTTTACTATGGTGAGATTTTTCATTGTTTAATCGTTTAACTGTTTAATCGGTGAATCGTAATTCGTAATTCGTAATTCGTAATTCAAAATCCTACCTACTAAATCCTACTTGTTACAAGCACTTCTTAAATCTCTCGATAAAGTCTTGTGCTTCAGCCATTGACAGGCTGAGCGGCGGCAGCAGACGGATGGTGTTTGCGCCCGCAACGCCCGTAAACACGTGCTGTTCCATTAGCAGACGTTGGTTGCGGATTTCCTTTATCGGCTCTTCGAATTCGATGCCAATCATAAGGCCGCGACCGCGCACTTCCTTGATGCGGTCGATTTTCTTCAGTTCCGAGAGCAGATAATCGCCAACTTTTGCGGCGTTGTCAACCAGATTCTCTTCTTTGATGATGTCGAGCACGGCGCAAGCACCAGCGCAGGCCAGATGGTTGCCGCCGAAGGTTGTTCCGAGTTGGCCCACAACAGGCGTGAAGAACGGCGCGATGATGACGCCCGCCATTGGCAGTCCGTTGCAGATGCCTTTCGCAACTGTCACTATATCAGCCTTGATGCCAGCGTATTGGTGGGCGAAGAATTTGCCGCTACGTCCGTAACCCGACTGAATCTCGTCCAGAATCAGCACCGTGTTGGTGTCGGTGCAGGCCTGACGCAGGTCGCGCATAAATTGGTCGTCGGGCACCTGAATGCCGCCAACGCCTTGAATGCCTTCAATTATCACCGATGAGTAGATGCCTTTCTGCAGTTCGGCACGCATTGCGGCGGTGTCGTTGAAATCGATGAAAGTAACTTCAAGTCCTTCATTTACAGGGGCAATGTACTTTGGAATGTCGGTCACGCGAACGGCAGCCGATGTACGGCCGTGGAACGAGTGGCGGAAGGCCAGCACCTTGTTGCGGTTGTTGTAGAACGATGCCAGTTTCAGCGCGTTCTCGTTGGCTTCGGCGCCTGAGTTTATCAGGAAAAGCGAGTAATCGTCGTAGCCCGAGATGGGGCCAAGTTTTTCGGCCAACTTCTGTTGCAACTTGTTAATCACCGAGTTAGAGTAGAACCCAAGCGTTGCCACCTGCTCGCTGATGGCCTTCACATACTTCGGGTGCGCGTGCCCGACCGAAATCACAGCGTGTCCGCCGTAAAGGTCGAGATATTCCTGCCCGTTGGCGTCCCAAACGTGGCAGCCTTTTCCTTTCACTATTTCAATGGGAAATAGTGAGTAAACTTCAAATAATTTCATCGTTTATAATGTTTTATGTTTCTGCTCGCAAATCGTACGCCTTTGCGGCGCGTTTTGTGTTTTCTGCCTTTCGGCGAAGACCGGCAAAGGTGCAAACCGTTAATTCACACCCAGTTGCAATTGTCCGCTGTTCCGCGAAAGCGAAATGCGAAGTTATAATTAAATGTGCAAAATTTGTCGCGGCAAGAAGAAAAAAAGCGACACGCCCCTCCCCGCCCCAATCATTTACGCATAACTGTGCATTCCGCCAAGGAGGAAATTCACGCCGAAATAGGTTATCAGCACCGATAAAAAGGCTACAATCAGGAAGATATGAGCGGCCATCGGTTTTTGCAGACGCGGGAATAGTGACGGGTGCAGCGGCATTGCGTAGATGAGCATTGTTATCAGCGCCCAGACTTCCTTGGGGTCCCAGCCCCAGTATCGGCCCCACGATTGGTTGGCCCAGATGGCGCCAATGAAGATGCCTGTTATGAGCAGGAACAGTGCTGGATAGAGCATCAGTTTGCTCACAACATACAGCATTTCAGTCTGTTCGGTGTTGCCGCGACGGCCAACCGCAACAGCCGCAATGCCGTTGAGCATTGTGAACGCAAGCAACGTATAGGCCAGCATCAGAACGCAGACGTGGATACTCAACAGCGGCGAGGTCAGAACCGGCATCAGATGTGTTATCTGCGGATTCGACTCGCCAAAACCGGCAACCATCAGCGTCAGGCCGGAAACAATGTAGCCGAAAGGCACCATCAGCGCAAAGCGACGTTGAAAGACCAGCGTGAGGGCCATTGCGCAAACCGACATAAACTGCATTGTCTCAAAGCCGTTCGACAACGGCAGATGACCGCTTACAAAGCCGCGTAACACAATGGTTGTCAGGTTGTAAGCAAGCAACAAACCCAACACAACATTGAGCACAATAGTAACCGGCCGGCCAACCGGCTTGCGGCGCATCAGTTTGAAAATGAAGAAGATAAAGATAATAATGCCGGCAGTGGTGAGGCCCATCGAGAGCATCTTTGTAATATTCAATGAGTTGTAAAGACGCTCGGCTCGTATTTTGCCAGCTGTGGGCAAAACAGAGGCGGCTGTTTTCTCCTGATAGCGTTTGATTTTGCCGATTGTGAGATTGAGGCTGTCGTAGCTGCGAGTGAACGCCAGCTCTCCAATGTAATCCATTGTTTTCTTGATAAATAGCCATTCGTCGTTGGGCATATCGAGTGGCAGATTGTCGGCCGGATTATACCAAACAATCTGATTATCATCGGCATACGGGAATAATTTCAACAATTGGCCGTTGAGCAGCATCATCACTATGTTCATCTTCTCGTCGGCCTCGCGGAACGATTTCGCTCCAGGCACGTCCTTGCCGCTGAAAATGTCGGTCATCACCTCATCGAGGCGGCGGTTGTTGGCGATGAAATCGTTGTACGACACATACTTACTGCCGCCACCAATGACATTCCGGGCTTCGCCTTTCAGTTTTATCATCGGCTCGTCAGCCCATCCGGAAGGATTGAGCAGCCAACCCATAAACACTTGTTCAGCGCTCATTCCCTTATAGTTAGCTTTGCCGTAGAGCTTGATTGTGAAATTGCGCGCCACTGTCTGCATTGGTCCGATACGGCCGTTGCTGTAGGCGTAGAGCTGCCCGAACTCCTCCGCCACATTGCGTGGCAAGGCTTTCGAGTTGTTTTGCGCCGAAAGTGTTTGCGCCTGCAACCCAATGCACAAAAGCAAAACCGCAGCGGCCAATTTGCTGCTAACCAGTTTTTTGAGCGTTGTGCGGAATCCGCAGTTTGGCATAATAAGAAGCAGAATCATCGCAATAAGCAACATTGCGTAACCGGTATAAGTAATACCAATGCCAACAGGGTCGTGTGATACCGACAGATAAGTGCCGCCGCCATCGGGGTCGTAGCCCGACTGATAGAAGCGGTAATTGCGAAAGCTCGCCACATTGTTCATCGACACATTGGCAGTCTGCGAGTCGGCTCCACTCTTGAAAATCAATGCGCTAACATAGTCCATCGGCGACTGAGTGCCAGGATAGTTCACTGTTTCGAAACCTTCGAGCTCAACACTGAACGGCATTTTGCAAATCTCGCCGTTGTTGTTGATAATGAACACATTAGTCTGCTCGCCTACGCGAATATGCGTGGTGCCTTGTTCGCCGAAAATGTGCGTAATGAGCGCCCCGACCAAAATCATCGCGAAAGCGGCGTGAAGAAGAAAACGCGACGGATTGCTGAAAAGACGTTTGCGAAGAATGTAGGCCATTCCACTCACTCCGATAATCGCCCAAATAATTGTAAACCAGACCGAACCATAGATGTTGACTGCGGCGAAACGAGTGCCGTAAAGTTTCTCGATTATTGTGGCCGCAGCCATAATGGCAATTATCGCCACATACGAGGTTATGACCGTGATTCTCAACGCTTTCATTCCGTTTAAATATTGATGATTTTGTTTGAAAGTGCGTAAATTGTGAGTCCCGACTGCGTTTTGATGCCGGTTTTCTGTGTGATGTTTTTCCGATGGCTGATAACCGTGTGGACGCTGATATTCAGCTTGTCGGCAATCTCTTTATTCATATTTCCCTGAGCCAGCAGACGCAACACATCCAATTCACGGTCAGATAGTTGCATCGATGAATCAGTGTCTTCGGTCGGTTCGTCGTTCAACTTTGAATTTATCGCCTCAACAATTTCGCTTGGAACATCGGTGATGGCAATCTGCAAATCGAACTGATTCAGATATTTAGGGTCGAAAAACGCGTAAACAAGCGCGCACCAGACCACATTGGGATTTTTTTGTTTCAGGTGCGCCAATTCCCGGCCATCCTGTTGCAGAAGTTGGGGATTGATGATTATCAACTGCAATTTGTTGGCGGTTATAAAACGCTGCATATCTGCAACATAATCGATTTTATACAAATCGAATTTGCCGGCTTTGAGCAGAATGTTGCTCAATCCGTTGACAATTATGGCCGAAGGCTCAAGAATGCCAACCCGGAATACTGTTTTATCTGACTGCCTCATAATTATTTAGCCTTGCTTAAAGAACGCTCAACTTTCATAACGAGCGGCATCAGTATCTGTTCCTCAATGACCGAATGGGCGTAGAGATTGCTTTCAACATCGCACAAACTCAATAGCAGACGGCGACGGATTTGTCTGTCCTCGCGCACCGATATATATTTGATTAACAAACTTTTCAGCTCGTCAAGCTTGTAGTTTATGTCGGTGTGGTGCTTGCGGTACTGCTTTGCCGAAAAACTCTTGTCAAACGAGTCGCTGTCAACGCCTATGTATTTGTTATACAACGCATTGATATAAGGAAAAGCAACTCGGTCCTCGTAGTCGAGGTGCTCGTTCACCTCAGCATAATACTCTTTGAAAAACTTCTCGACAATGCTGATTTCAGTCGAACTATTGACGTTGCGCAACTCGTTGATAATGTTGCGGATTTCGGGGTATTTCTCGTTGAGATAATAAGCGTGAGTATTGTGCAGGAATTTGATTATCAGCGGAATGTTCTCGACACCGAACTCAAGTTTCGATTCAACCACAAAGCCGTTGTAAATGTTTGAAACCGTGGTGAAAAGGTTTGTGTCGATATTGTGTTCGGTACAGAACTCGGCCACGGTTTTGTCCTGCAATATGTAGTCAACTTCAAAATATTCAAGCACATAGAGCAACGACGGACTGTTGTAAATCACATCAGCAAGTTTGCTAGCCGGTTTCAGATATTGACGACTTTCGTTATACATAACATTTTGCTTTTCAACGATTAAACATATTTTTGACAGTTGTGGGGAACGCTCCTCACAGCTGTCAAAAATAATTCATCGTCGGCGAATTTTAAAAGTTTTTCTGACTTTCAAATCGATTCAATAAACTTCACAATCGCGTCGCGGTCGGCTTTGGGCAGGGCGCGGAAGTTCTCGACTGTCCAACGGGCGTCGCTCTGGCTGCTTCCGTGCCACATTATGGCTTCCATAACGTTGCGCGCGCGGCAGTCGTGCAGACGGTCGTCGGCACCTGTGACGAGACGCGACAGGCCGCGGCCCCAAAGCGGTGTTGTGCGGCACCATCCCGTGCGTATGTCGTTAGCCATAAACAGACGGTGCTGAACCATATCGGTGTAAGGCCAAATTTTCTGGTGCGGATAGCGCGGCATATCGGCGTTGCCGAACATTCCGTTGGGGTCGACAATGTTGTCGTCGCCTGTGGTCCACGACGGACGGTGGCAGGCGGCGCAGCCAATCTGGCGGAACAAATCGTGGCCGCGAGCCACATCGGGGTCGTCAAGGTTGCGGGCGGCAGGCACGGCAAGTCCGCGGTGCCAAATCATAAAGTTGCGGTAGTCGTTGTCGCTCATTTCGGGCTTGGCAATGTTCTTCGGTTCGCCGTCAACTGTCTCTTTTCCTGTTAGATAGCGATAAATATCGTACTCAACGCCCTTGTCGGTCTTTTCGGCGGGGAAGTAGTTGTAGAATTCGGCCTGAACGTCAGGGTCCTTCGACGCTGTAGCGGCGTAGGCGGCCGTCATATAATGGTAGCGGCGGTCGGAACGCGTCACGTTGGTAATGTTCCAAATGGCGTTGGCGCCTGCGGCGTCGAGCAGCGGACCGCGCGACAGGGCGTAGGTGAACCGTTTGGCGTATTTCTCGCCCGTCAGGCCCGAATACTGGCTGGCCCAATCGGTGCCGTTCCAAATGGCGGGGTTCAGGCTTGCGCCGACGGCTGTCTCTTTGATATACTGCGCTTTAAGCGAATCGTCGGGAATGGCGTCGAGCAGCCCCGTGCCATACACGCCAATGGTCGATTCGAGACGGATGCCAACTTCGCTGATGTCGATATTGACAATCTCACCATCGCGTTTGGCCTGAATCGGCACGTAGAACGCGCTTGCGGGAATCTTCACTTCGGGGTAGATGAGTTCGTATTGCTCGCCATCGTCGAACTTGTTGCCCCACTCATCGGTATAGGTCAGCCAGTCGATTGTGATTTGGTTCTCGTCAATCGGTGCTTTGAACGGCGCCACGGCCAGTGTCTGCGGCATTCCAGTTACCGATGTTAGATAGCCGTTTGTCGTAACATCATAAAGCACAAGCAAATATCCATTGCCCATATCGGTGGCGCGGTAGCGTGTCTGCCGTTTGCCGTGTCCGTACGACGGGTGGCAGTAAAGGCAGCCGTTGCGCACCATCAGCGGGCCCAAGCCCTTGAAAGCGCTGTTGGTGTCTTGTGTGAAATCGCGCTCAAAAAAGTACTCGCCCAATTTGAACGCTTGCGCGAAATTGCCTGTGTTGCAGGCAGGTGTGGGCTGTTCGTAGGCCGACGCGCCCGCGTTGAAAACCGTTCCCAAACGGCCGCCTGCGTAGTACTCATCATTATCGACGGGCACGGGTGTCGGCTCGTCTTCGCCATTATCGCGGCAGCCAATCAAAATTGTTGTCGCCGCCAATGCAAGTGTCAATAAATCAATGTGTTTCATATTCAGATAAATTTAGGTTCCATTATGCGCGACAAGCACCAAAGGTTTCCCCGTGGTGCCCATCGCATTCGACTTTAAAATCAATATAAATTCTTGGCTTTTCCGTTTTTTGGTGAATCGGTGAACTGGTGAATTGTTGAACTGAAACTCAATCAATTAGCCGATTGACCGATTGACCGATTCAACATTATTCAATCTTTCCCTTCAGTGCGTCAAGTGCCTCGTCCAAATCCTCGAGCGCCTTAATGGCCTCACCTGCCGAAGCGTCGGTGTAGTTGAGCACGAACGGACGTTTCATTTTGTCAACCTTGTCGAGTGCGGTCTCGAGAGCCGACATTGCAGCGTTGGCCTCGCTTGCCGCAACGCTTTGCAGATAGGCCATCAGCGACTTCTCGGCTGGCACTGCGCCCGAAACGCTCAAACCGCCGTAAAGTGCGTGTTTACAACTCATTACGTTGTCGTAGAAGTCCTGAATCGAGTTTTGTGCGTTAGGCGATTCAATATAGTTCGCGTCCTCGCCTGTATGCGGTGCGCCGATTTTCGAGTGAGCCACCTCGTCGATAATGTCCTGGCAACCCTCAATTATTTGAATGGCAGCCAATTCGACGGTTTTCCAACGCGAGCCTGCGTTTCCTGCAGTGCGGAATTCCTCACCGAAGAAATCATCGGGTTCCATTTCGTTGTCTTCCAAAACTTTAGCCTTTGCAGCCGTTACATTTTCAGTTCCTGCCCAAGCAGCCTCAAGACGGCAGGCCGAAAGGAACAAATCGGCGGCCACAGCCTGGCAGTAGTAAACCTCGTCGGCGGTCAGGTCGGCAGCGGCGCGCGGCTGTCCGTTGCGGAAAATCACATACTCAAGTGCGTGAAAACCTGTCAGATTCTGGCCTGTGGCAACGTTCTGGTCAATCACTGCGGCGTCGTCCTCGCTGGTGGCAGGGTGGTACTTGCTCATCAGGTTGTCGAACACCGTGACATCGAACGGCCAAGTGTCGATATGCGGGTCGATTCCGTAGCCCGAAGCCGCACCGAACAAAAATGCCTCTGACCATTCCCAATACTGGCGCGAAGTCTTCCATAAATCGCAGACAGTCTTTAATTTAGCATCGCTCTTGTCGGCAGCGAAAGCATCAATGGCGTCCTGCATTTTTGCACACTCATCGGCCAATCCCTTGTAAGTTGGGATAACCGTCTGGTTTACAAACATTTCGTTCGCCGTTTGCAACTCGCTGTTCAGTTTGTTGTCGTCTTCTTCATCGTCTTTGCAGGCCACAAACACCGTTGCAACCATTGCCAAAGCAATAATACTTCTGAATTTCTGTTTCATTTTTTTTGTAATTTATTGTTTATTAAAATGATAATTCGTTTTGTTTAATCGGTCAATCGGACGCACGCAGTGCGTCCCTACATTCGCAATCCGTTCGTAATTCAAAAAATCCTAAATCATAATTCCTAAATCCTAACTCATTTGAACCACCCGCAATACGCCACGCCCACCGAAACCGACGGTTCGTTGTTGTATGGCGATTGGTAGAATCTTTCCGAATATTCGGCTTTCACAACAATCTCGGGCAGCGGGAAGTAGTTCACACCCAACGCGATACGCTGTTTGCCGCACCACTCGTAGGCGGCGGCGTTGGTGCCTTTCAGCATCGAGTCGTACCACTCATACCGTCCGAACAGGATAAGTTTCTGATTTTCATCCGCAAAGCGACTGAAATGGCCGAAAACATTGTAGCCGATTTCGCCACCTGCTGTGGCGGCATCGCTGGCCACAGGCTGGTGCTTGCTGGGGCTGCCGTCCTGCCCGACGTGTGTGGGGAAGTTCTTGTTGAAGGCCGTAATCTGGTCGGCATCAGACAAATGCGCCCACAGAGCGTTGCCGCGAACGGTCAGGTTGGCGGCGCGGTACTGAAAATCGAAAGTGCCAATGGCGAGCGCGCCTTCAACACCGTCGTACTTCGCGCCAATGCTTTTCTGCGTGTTGCGGAAAGTGAGTCCGTAGTAGCCGCTCACCGACAGCCGCAAGCCCGCAACCGACTGATTGTCAATTCGTGCCGCAACTGCGTATTTGTTTGCAATCTTAAACTCGTAGGGGCTGCCCGCGCCGTATTTCACAAAGCAGTCGGCGCCAAAACGCTCGGCATCCAATCCCGACAGAAACTGCGCCTCGTAGCGCCAACCTTCGGCTTTGCCCCAAACGCTCACACCCGTCTGGTGCCACGTGCAGGGAAGCATAGCGCTCTCACCTTCAGGACGATAGACGGTGAAAAACTCAATCGGCATATGGTGCTGATTCACAGCGCCCACAGGCACAACCAACTCGCCAACGCGAATGTTCAGCGCCTTGCCGAAACTCTTCTGCAACCAAAACTGCTCAAGCGCAACCTCGCCGCCGCGCTCAATCTCGGCCTCGTACTCACCCGACTCGTCGGCGTCAATCTCAACAGCCGACTCGGTTCCGCCGTGCTCAAACTCAATTTCAGAGCCCATCGTCCAACCGCGGCCGAAGTCGTAGCCAATATTGAGCACCACGTGCGGCAGGTCGAACTGCCCGTGGCTGCCGTCGTCTTTGTGCTGCTCGGGGAATCGGTAGCGGTTGAAATGGTCGCTGTAGAAGTTGCGCGTCATCACCGCCTCGCCGTATCCGCCAATGGTCAGGCGCGGTGCGTTTTTTGTTGAATCTTGCGCCGAGGCTTGCGAGCCCATCAAAACCAGCGCTGCGGCCACCATTGCCGCAATCTTACAATTGTTCATTGTCCGTAAAATTTACAGCGCAAAGTTGCCCACGCGGGGCCTGGCGGTCAATCCCCACTAATTGCCATTTTGGAGTGTCGGCGGTAGTGGTTTGTTATTAGCTAAAAGTTGGGATATTGGGAGGTGAAAAATCCCTATTTTTAGTGATTGAATTGAGTTTTTTATTACGCTTTCGCGAAATTTTTCACCAAGCTGTTTGCCCGTTCCGTGCGTTTGCGGCTCGTCCCTCGCCGCAGCAAAATCCAAGAAATTTTGAGACGACTTTCCCGGCATATTATCCGTGGAAATCGCACAAATTTTGGCACATTTCCGCAGATTATAGCCCATTTTCGGCTTATAACTTGCGGAAATCTCATTTTTCTAGACACATTTCCGCAGATTATCCAATTAATTTTGCATATTTGCGAAAAATCTGAAAAAGATAGAATTATGTTATTGGGGCGCGAATACGAAAAGGAACTGCTTTTGGATTTGTTGGACAAAGACGAATCGCAGTTTTGTGCCGTTTATGGGCGGCGCAGAGTGGGAAAAACGTTTCTGATTAGAGAAACGTTCAACCAAGAGTTTAGTTTTCAGCACGTTGGACTTGCCAACACAGCTGCCGAGGGCCAGTTGGACGAGTTCTGCGAGTCGCTCAAAAAGTACGGTCTGAGGAAATTCAAACCGCCCAAAAACTGGCGCGAGGCGTTCCGTCTTTTGGCCGAATTGCTTGCGCAGTCCGACAAAAAGAAAAAGGTGGTTTTCATCGACGAAATATCGTGGATCGATACGCCTAAATCGGGGTTTATCAGCGCATTAGAGCATTTTTGGAACGCGTGGGCCACGGCAAGAACCGAAAAAGACATTGTACTGATAGTCTGCGGCAGCGCCACATCGTGGATTATCAACAAGATAATCAAGAACCACGGCGGCTTGCACAACCGACTCACGCGACAGATTTATCTGCAACCGTTCGATTTGCACGAATGCGAAAAACTCTCTGCGGCATCGGGTTTGGATTTCACACGCGAGGATATTCTTGAAACATATATGGCGTTGGGCGGCATACCGTATTATTGGAATTTTTTAGACCGACAACTATCTGTAAGTCAAAACATTGACAAATTATTTTTCAGTGAGTCGGCTTACCTAAAAAACGAATTCGACAACCTCTACGCCTCGCTTTTTAAGAATCCCGAGCCGCATTTGGCCATAATCAAAGCGTTGGGAATCAAAAAGGCAGGAATGACGCGAAACGAGATTTTGGACGAAACCAAACTTTCCGACAACTCCGTCTTCGCGAAAGCGCTTGAAGAATTGGAACAATGCTCGTTTATCCGCCGTTATTATGCGTTTCAAAAGAAGACAAAAGGCATTGTGTATCAACTGATTGACAATTTTACATTGTTCTATTTCAAATTTGTGCAGCAAAATACGCAGCGCAGCGAGAATTTCTATTCCTCAAGCGTCGATTCGCCGACGAGAAAGGTTTGGAGCGGTTTGGCGTTCGAGCGGGTGTGCTTCAGGCACATTGGGCAGATAAAGCGCAAATTGGGTATTTCGGGCGTCACAACAAGCGAAAAATCGTGGTTTACAAAAGGTTGCGACCTTTATGACGGCGCGCAGGTCGATTTGCTAATCGACAGAAATGACAATGTTATAAATCTCTGTGAGATAAAATATTACAACGGCGAATTTGCCATTGACAAATCGTATTCCGAAGCGTTAAGACAAAAAATCACATCTTTCAAAATGGCCACAAAAACAAAAAAATCTGTCCGTTTGACAATGATTACTGCACACGGATTGAGGAAAAACAAATATTCAGGCGAGGTCAATTCGGAGATAACAATGGACGATTTGTTCGAAAAAGCGTGATTTTGCGCCATAACCCGTGGAAATCGCAAAAATTTTGGCATATTTCCGCAGATTATAGCCCATTTTCGGCTTATAACTTGCGGAAATCATATTTTTTTAAGCACATTTCCGCAGATTATAAGCTTTTGTATCATCTGTGAAAACCAAACACTCTTTCAATCAACTATCGTCAGCCCTTCGATTTTCGAGAGTTTCTGTCGCAGAGTTTCGCCTTGTGTTTTGCGGATTGAAATGTCGATACTGCACTGATTGTCAAATTGTTGGTTCGATTGCTGCGGATTCTCGTCCTTCAGCACACGCATCACGTCGTTCATTACCGCGTAGCCAAAACGAATTGTGAAGCGGTCCTGCTCATATTGCTCAACAATCTGGTTGTTGGCAATAGCGTCGGAAGCGGCTGTGCGATAAGCGTTTATCAAGCCTGGAACGCCCAATTTGGTGCCGCCGAAATAGCGCACAACCACAATGAGCACGTTGGTCAGGTTGGCCGACTGAATCTGCCCCAAAACAGGTGGTCCTGAGGAATTTGCGGGCT
>JAEEGK010016765.1_pt1 | contig 16054 bp, 13 predicted proteins | sample 8958771 | NCBI WGS metagenome assembly JAEEGK01 (sample SAMN16246547, study PRJNA631951) | gut metagenome | biome: gut microbiome; feature: rumen; material: SC-attached | host: Bos | place: Iran: Karaj | collected 2018-10
GGACAACGTCATGTTAAAGAGAAATAGAATTTCTAGTATCTCTTTCCTGAAGAAATTCTTTGATTATCCAATCTCTATGCAGATGAGAACATTCGTCAACATGGGTTTCTTTAGAAGCATGCATGCTGGCTTCGGCTATATCGGTAGTGCGATTCATAAAAGAAAAGAAAAATCATTAGAGGATTTCTATATCAATAGATTTGGTAAACCTTTATATAGACTTTTCTTTGAAAGCTACACCGAAAAGTTATGGGGTGTCCATCCATCCAAGCTAAGCGCGGATTGGGGCGCTCAAAGAGTTAAAGGCTTATCTTTAATGAAAGCTTTCTTAACGGCGATCACTAAACCATTTAAGAAAAAGAATAAGAAAGTCGAAACTTCCTTAATTGAGTCATTTGAATATCCAAAATATGGTCCAGGACAACTCTATACCTTACTCGCGGAAAAACTCGTTAAAGAAGGCGTTAATATCGTTTATGACGCGGAAGTAAATCAAATCGTTCTCGATGATAAGCACAATATCGCAAAAGTGGTGTGCTCTAATGGTCAAACCTATGAAGGCGATTATTTTGTCTCCTCTATGCCAATTAAAGACTTATTCGTTTCTTTAGGGGAATCTAGCGTTGATAAAGAAGCTTATGATACCGCGGTTAATCTTCCATACCGTGATTTCATCACCGTTGGTGTGCTCCTTGATAAATTAAAAATCAAAAATAAAACCAAGATTAAAACTTTAAACAACATCGTTCCAGATACTTGGATTTATGTCCAAGAAAGAGATGTGACCATGGGTAGAATGCAGTTATTCAATAACTGGTCACCATATATGGTCAAAGATCCAGAACATACAGTGTGGATGGGTTTAGAGTATTTCTGCTCCGAAGGTGATGAGATGTGGAATGATTCTGATGAACACTTCATCGCTAATGCGGTGGATGAACTCGTGAGAATGGGTATCATTGAAGCTAAAGAAAACGTCTTAGACGCCACTAGATTAAGAGTGAAGAAAGCCTATCCTGCCTATTTTGGTAGTTATGATAACTTTGCGGTAGTTAGAAAAGAAATCGATTCCATCGCTAACTTATATTGCGTTGGTAGAAACGGACAACACCGTTATAACAATATGGATCACTCCATGTTAACGGGTTTAATCGCCGCGGATTACATAAAAGCAAACAAGACCGATAAAGAGGCCTTATGGGAAGTGAATACTGAAAAAGAGTATCACGAAACTAAAGAAGAGAAATCTAAATAGCGGTCAAATAGAATAAAGTAGTGGAGATTAGTAATAATCCACCCACTGAGAAAGTAACGATTGAGTAATATTTCTTCCAATCGTTTTTCTTTATAAAGAAATCGATGGCTAAAACATCTAAAACCATAAAGCCAATAATGATTGGGACGATATATCTAAAGTCCATCGTACAGCCATATGGCATCTTAATATTGAAATATAGCTGAGCGAGTAGTTGACTAATCACTAAAACACCCGCGATAATCTTTACTTCTAAGTTTTCTTTCTTGGAGAAGATGAAATATAGAATCATTAAGATTAATGATAAATAGACGAATAGATAGTTAAAAGCGAGAGCGAGGACCGCTAAAGAGTCAGAACAGATAAATGAATACTCACCAAATAAAGCGGACTTAATTAAGAAGTTAGGAACATTGTAGTTCACAAATGTATTGCCCCATACCGCTGTAGTCATATCTTTAAAATCAAAGATATTAATAAATCTTTCAAAGAAATTATGGTCACCAGTATATAAATTGCTATTTAAATTACCGAAGACAAAACCAAATGGTTGATTGAATTTGACTTTGGCGTAGATATGGAACCATAAACCTAATGGAAGAACTAAAGCGGCGATCACCGCTCCTTGTAGGAAGTAGTGAGCAAACTTCTCTTTCTTAACGATGCCTTGAATAATGCTATAGATATAGGCAACTACCGCTGGTAAAGCAATTAACGCGCCACTTAACTTAGCAAACATTGCTAGTCCAGTGAATAAACCAATCATAATCGCGTTGAACCAAGAACGGTTTTCCCACCAGGCAAAAGTGAAGTACATAACGATAAAGCAATTCATAATGCATAACGGGTCATTATTTTCTTGTGCCGCTAAAATGATTAACGCTGGGAATAAAGCAATAAACAAAGCACCAAATACTTTGAATTTGTTATCGACTTTTAATCTATACGCAATTTTAATGCCAAAATAGATAGCGATATTCATATAGAATGTGGATAAGATTTCACTAGTTTGGAACAAACTATTCATATCATTCACATCGTAATAAGTGCTATTAAAGATAGCGTTATACGCTAGCATAAATGGCTTGCATATATGCATAAACACGGCTTGCATAATCGCATTAAATGGTGGGTGATAGAACTGATAATCTAAATGTCCTTGAGCGTCCACTTGGGTTGGTAACTTACCAGTGCTATATAACGTCCAAGCATAGCCTTCATGCCCAGCGTTGTTGTGGGAGAAGACATCGTGTTGACGATAATTATATGGAGTAATAAGCATGTAATTTAATTGCATTACCACACCTAATAAAAATATAAGGAATAATAGTGTTTCAAAAGTTAACTTATTTTTGATTCTTAAGACTAAACCAGTAATTCCAATCGCTAAAATACAAACAATAGTGAACATTCTCGCTGGCACCCCGTCAACAGAACCAAAACCATATGTTGATCTTGAATAAATTGGTTTAAAAAGAAAATACGCAAAAAAGACAAATAAAAAGACGCCAAATAGTACGGCTATATCAATTAATAATCTTTTATGTTTAATAGCGAATTCTTTCATGTATTGATAATGATAGCACATTTGTTATACAAAACAAAAAGAGTGGTGCATGTGACCACTCTTAATGTCTGTTTAATTATTATTCAGCAACAACTGCTGGTCTACCGATACCTTCTCTAATCTTGTTGAGATCTTCAAGGGCAGCAGCATCTTTAGCGTCTTGTTTAGCTTTCTTTTCAGCTTCTTTCTTGGCTTTCGCTTGTTTTTGCTCTTCACTCATCGCGTCGAGTTTAGCTTGTTTCTTATCTTCAGCAGCCGCTTTCTTATCAGCGGCTTTCTGATCCGCAGCAGCTTTTTGTTCTAAGAACTTAGCATTTTCGGCATCGAAGTCTTTGCCTTTCTTTTCGCAGTCGATCTTTAATTGTTCGACTCTAGCTTCTTCAACTAAGCGAGCATTTTCTTCTTCTTCAAGTTTGGCTCTTTCTTCTGGTTCAATCCATTGACCACCAGCAGCAAGAACTTCGGCTTTTTGGTCATAAACGATAGCCTTGTTATCAACGTTAGTGAATTTTTCCACGTTCATGAAGATGAACATAATTGCGATGATTAAGTAGCAAATACCTTCAACACCGAACGCTAAGAAAGTATGTAATAATGGTCTGCTTTCAATTGGGCAAGCGGCGTTAAGACCAACGATGATACCATTACAGAGACCGCTCATTGCGACCATGATAGAACCATAGACCGCCATGGTGAAGCCATCGGTACGAACACCGTGAACAGCTTCTTGGTGATCTAAGATGTTAGCCATTAAAGCGATAGAGATGTACATAGCAGGAGCAGTACCTAAAGCTTTAACACAGAATGAGGCAACGGAGATACCAGTAATAGCACCAACGTTATCTGGGTTACCAGCAAGTGGTAAGACTGCAAAGGCAGCGGAAGCAGCAAGAGCGGCTACGACACCACCTAAAGAAATAGTTTTTGATTTTGTTAATTTCGCGGCAATTGGCCAAACAATGACCATACCTAATGCGGTAGGAACCGCACCAACTGTATTAATGACAGAGGAAACGGTGAAACCACCAGTTAAGGCATCGGAGAAGAAGGACATACTGTTGTTCTTCATCATGCCGCCGAATTGATATAAGAACCAGAAGATCATGAGCATCCACCAATATTTGTCTTTTATACAAATCTTGATTTGTTGACCCATGGTAACTTTCTTTGGTTCGGCTTTGGCTTCGCCGTTCGCGGCAGCAGCTTCAGCGTTTTTGATATTCTCTTCAGTAATTCTTTCACGTGTGAAGAAGTATTCTAATAAGCAACCAACCACCAAAGAGGCAATCATAACAATCATTAAGATTGTCCATTTAGAGTTGGCGTCAGCACGGGAAATAAGTGTGTTGTAAGCACCAGCAGCTTGTGCTTCGGCTAAGTCACTAGTGGTGATGGTCTTAAGAGCGCCATCAACTAATTTCGCATATTCGTATTTTGGTAATAAGCCTAATAAGTCAACTAAGAGACCACCGAACATGCCAGAAACACCAGCAGCACCTAATTGAGCGGCCATAATCGCAGTACCTAAGAGACCACGTTTACCACCGTCACGAGTGGATAAGTTAACTAAAGCACTGTGTGATGTGTAATACATTGGCCATGCGAAGGCATAGTATAAGTTGTAACCAATGGCAATGAAGATAGAGGCTAATAATCCGCCATCAGCGAAATTACCGCCATTGACTTCGTCAGCAGCACCTGGGAATGGTACTAAGAATAATAAGAGCATCGCCACTAAAATAAATGGAATACCAAGTAAGATAAGTGGTCTTGCTTTACCAGCCATGGATGGCTTTCTTTCCATCATTCTGCCAACCAAGACGTTACCAATAACGATGATGACGGCGGAAAGGATTGGAAGAAGTGTTTCAAATAATGGGGCCCATGTGCCTAGGCCTAAAACTTTATCCCAGTATTGGATAAGCCAAATGTTAATGACACCGTTACCTACTAAGGCAAGGATAGGTCCTAACAAATAACCTAAGCCAGCTTCTGGGAAGAGAGAGACTGTGCGACTTTTGATTTTTGTGCGCATCAAAGGAGTTTCGAAAAAACTCTTTTTCTTTTTTTCAGCCATAAAAACCTCCTGAGTATTATATTATCGTAAAGATAAGTCTCTTTTATTATAAAGCACTAAGGTAAATCACATAACACTTTTTAATAATCTTATTAATTTACGTCGCAAACTTATGATAAATGTGCTATTTTCCACGGCATAATCGTGCTTTACTAGTGAAAAGCAATGAAAAATATTATAATATTCTAAGATATTATGAGAGATGATGAATTTACCAACTCGAAATCGAATAACGAGTCGTTCATAAGTAAGTCTGAATACGCTAACTTGCCAGATAGCGAATTTTCTGATTCTGGTGAGATGAATCTTCATAAAGCGGCTTATGATGCTTCTTTGATGAAATCGCAAAACTCTAAAACAGTGGAAGACGTCACCCAAGGAGCGGGAGCAGAAGCCACAGTCGCTAGTAGTGCAAGTGCTTCTGGTATTGCCGCGGGCACAGTTTCAACAATTGTCGCGGCCTCTTCGGTGGCGGTCGTGGCTATTGGTGTTTTGACTGGTATTTCCGTTGCTTTACACGATTATAGTTTTAGCTGGAACTCTTTTATCGTCTCTTCTAATCAACTTCGTTATGATTTGACAATTATTGATAACGAGATGAAAGAAGATGACTATGAACATTGGAGTGATCAAAATCCTGATCATCCAGAAGAAAGTTCGTTGCCATTTTTAATCAGAGTCTATAACAATAATTATGATTCTTCTCAAGAACTATATTATTTCTCACAGAGTGGTGTATTTAGCAATTTAACATTGGGCGCTAAATATCACGTTACTGTTTCAGAGAATAAATTCAACGGACAAATCATCTATGATGATACTTTCATCACCTACGTTAATTCCTCTTTAATTGATTTTAGATTTAATGGTGATAGTGACTTTGAAAATGGGACGTTTGAAATCTATATGGATGTCATCGATGAAAAAGACATCATGGATTCTTATAAAATCGATTTATATGAGCCAGACGCTCCAGAAAAGATCCTCGCTTCCTTTGACTTAGAAGAAAAAGAAGGCTATCAAAATATTTCATATCTCGGTTCTAATAATGAGACATTAATCGATATCACCAAAGAATATGGCTATACATTCAGCTATATGTCTGATGGTGAACTCGTCGAATATAAAAAAGATAAAGTTACGCTCTTTGATATGTATGGAAGAGTTTCTAAATTCAATGGCTTTATCTTTGATAAGACATATAATTACAAAGAAGGAACGATGGATGTAAGACTTGACTATCAAGACTACTTTGGTTGGTATGATAACTTTGTTTTAACTCTTACCGCTCACTATGTCGAAGGTGATCCAACCGGTTCTGATGGAAGCCAAACTTGGACTGATGATCGAGAAATTGAGCTCCAAACCACAACAGATGTCCAAACAATTGATGTGATGGGACTCGACTTGAACCTCATGGATCCAAATGTCACGTTTACATATGTCTTAACTGCGAATTACCGTGGTGTTAATACAACACTTGCTGAAGAAAGCGAACCATTCACGCTTACAGATAATAGTGGTGCTAAATCTGAATGGAATAGATTTATTTTTGATAAGACCGCAAACTTCTTAGATGCAACATTTGAAGTACAGCTCGACTATGTCGATGACTTCTATTATTACGATGACTTTACCCTCACGCTCCTTCCAAGTGGTGTGAACGCTCAATATGATTTCCATTTAGATGCAACCACTGATGTGCAAACCTGTACATTTGATGCACAACAACATTGGAACTATTCATTTGATTATGAGTATTCATATTCATTAACTTGCACATATCAAGGCGCTATAAGAACATTAGACAGTGGAGAAAACTTCAAATTCACCGATACCAGCGGCTTCCTTGGTTTAGACTTTGATGGAACATATGACTATGGTACTAATGACTTTAGTCTTAAACTAAACTATGAAGATCCAGATAATAACTTCTCTAACTTTGTCTTCCATCTGACTTATGAAGATGAACCAAGCGAACCTTCTATTGATATCTCTTTAGAAAAGACTACAGAAGTTCAATCATTTGATTTGGATGATTATGGTCTTTATACCGGCACTTGGTATATGTATAACTTAACTTGTGATTATAAAGGTAATGCAGTTACTCTTGTCACAGGCGAAGAATCATTCCAATTCTCTGATCCAGATTTAGTGCCTACTACATCTATTACCTTTGTTAATAATGAAATGAACTACCACGATGGCACAATGTGGGTCCAATTTGATTACACCGATAAATACAACATGATTTCTAGTGCTTGGCTTGTTTTCTATGGTAAGAATAGCGAAGAACAAGATGATTACATCAATGAATCAAGCGAAATCTATTTAGAAGTAACTAAAGACCCACAACAAATTAATATTGCTGATATCAATACTGGTGAAGAAGACGGCATTGATTTCACTAAGTATAATCTTGCCTACGATCTTTACTATGAATATTACACAGACACAGATACCGATACTAGTAGCTTATATGGTAGTCCTCACCCAATTACTTTAACTAACTCCGCTAAAACAGAAGTCAGCGGTTATGAGTCTAAATTCCAAGTCTTCCCTGAAATGGATAACGCCGCCGGTTATGAAAAATACCGCATGTGGATCAACTTTGATGCTATAGATGAAAACAATATGTGGAGTTCTTATAAAGCTTATTGGGAAGGTGAAAATGAAAATGGCACAACTTTCCAACAAGCCGTTATCGAATTTGATGAAAGAGAACTTGGCGGTTGGCACAAAGTCACCATTCAGTGCGAAGGTGAAAATGACGCCATATTTAATGGTGAAGGTTGGGATCTAGTCATTATTGCCGATGTTAACAATCCATATACCGATTATTCGGCGGTTGATGAAGAAATCTATCGCATTGAAAATACTAAACCAGTTTATGTCGAAGCTCCTGATCCAGAAATCTTTGATGTTGGCTTCTCTGATACCGTCATCAGTGGTGGTGATGATAACTATTCTCTTACCGCCTTCCCAACATTCGCGGGTGATGAAACACAATTTACGGACTTCGCTATTATCTTCGAACAAGAAGATGGAACGACTTATACATACTCCCTCACATTCACCAGTTACTTTGACTTCTATGTCAATGATCCAGATGAAGGAGAAATTGATGTTAATGTCTTTACGGATGTGCCGTTTAAGATTAGCATCAGATATCGCACTGTCGTTAACGGAGTCACCTCTGAACTCATTACCAAAGTGGTGGCGACCAACAAATCATTCGGTCTGTCAGTTTAGTTAATCTAAACTCAATATAAATAAAACAATTAGGAGGTTGTTATTTATGAAAAATGAAAAACTAGTTAAGACCATTGTCAAATGGTCATTGTACGGTCTATTAATGATCGGTACCATCTTAGTATTTGTCTTTGCAGAACAAATCTTTGGTGGACCACTCGTTGAAGTGACTAACACGGATGGCACAATTTCTGAAGTCCGTGATCCTGCTTCAGTATTCCAAATTGAAACCAATAGTGGATTCTTGAAGTATGTCGTTGAAACTGGTATCCCAGCTTTATTAGCCACAGTTAGAATTGCAGGTATCGCCATCACACTTGCTATTGGTGTTCATTACCTTGCTAAAGTCGTTTTCCATGGTAAGAAAGCTGTCACAATCGCTAGATTAATGGTCTCTTTCTTAAAATGGGTTATCTTCTTATGCGCAATCTTCTTCACATTAGATGCGTGGGGTGCTAATACAACAACAATGTTAGCCAGTGCTGGTGTCTTAACTCTTATCATAGGCTTAGGTGCTCAATCTTTGATTGCCGATATCTTAGCTGGTATTTTCATCGTCTTTGAAGGTGAATTCCAAGTTGGTGATATCGTTATCATTGATTCTTGGCGTGGTGAAGTGAAAGAAATCGGTATGAGAACCACTAAACTCGTTGACGCTGGTGGTAACATCAAAATCGTTAACAATAGTGAAATCAGAACCATTATTAACCAAACTCAAGAATTATCCGTTGCTAAGACATATGTCTCCATTTCTTATGGCGCGAGAATTGAAAAAGTTGAAGCGGTTATTGCCGATAACATCGACAAGATGAAAGAAAAGATTCCAGGCATAGTTGAAGGTCCATTCTATAAAGGCGTTAGCGAACTCGGTGAATCCGGTGTTGTCTTATTATTCATCGCTAAATGTAAAGAAGATGATTACTATCAAGTCGGCAGAGACTTAAATAGAGAAGTCAAAATCATGTTTGATGATAACGGTATTGAAATTCCATTCAATCAAATTGTCATTCATCAAGAAGATGGCACCGAAGATAAAGATCCAAAGCCTTCTAAAAAAGAAATTCAAAAGGCTGAAAGCTTTAACGACGAGCAAAAAGAATTATCTCCTGATATCGTCGAATAATAACCTCCTCAAATATAAAAAAAGAACCCACCTTATCGGTGGGTTTTCATTTTACCTTAGAAATTAAATACAAATATCAAAAGTATTAAAGCGGTGATGTGAATGGCTAAACCTAATAAGTTAACCGCGGTGAAATACCAGTGTTCCGCTTTGGTTTTATGTCTAAAAATGAGCATCGCTGGATAGCCACCGAAAGCGCCACCTAAAAATGATAAGAATAATAGTGTTTTCTCTTTAGTTCTATATTTACCATCTTTGGCTTTCTTTTTATCCGCGCCATAGGCGATAAAGGTAATGATTGATAGTAAAACAAGATACGCTGCATAAGCGATAATAACGATTTGTTTCGTAGTCAGTTCTGGCATAAATAATCTCCTTATAATTTATGAACTTTTTCAATCTTCAATTCATATTTCTCGTATCCTTCTCTAGTGATTGAGACAATATGTTTATCAAAGATAAATGTTTGGCATTGATAGTCTTTGCCTTTGTATGTTTTGACCCCATTAAATGGTAGACTTGGGATTTCTTTGATATGACTTATTGAACTCCCCATACATTTAATCAAACTTTCTTTCGCACACCATAAGTAATAGAAATCAGCGTGTTCTTTAATCATTTTAGCTTCGGCTTCATTGAATATCTTGGTTAATAAAGACATGTCTTTTGGAATGTTTTCTTCAATATCGATACCGATTTCCCTAGAAGAGACCGCCATCATGACATATTTTCCCGAATGGGAAACATTAAAATATGGTCCGTTTTCATAATACGGTTTACCCATTTCATTAAAGAGAAGTGGTTCATTAGATAATTGATTCATTAGATATGAAGATAATAGAGATCTAACTTGATCTTTTTCGTTTTTAAAGCGAAGAGCTTTTTCTTTTTGTTCTTCGTTTACTTTCTTTAATAATAGATGCTTATGAGCATTACCAAAATCTAGATCGGCGATTAATAATCTTACTAATTCCATGCCTCTATATTACCATTTTTGTAAACAAATTGATAAAACGTAGTAGAATGATAATTGATGATTAAGAAAAATGTCGGTGTATTACTCCCAATATCTTCTTTACCTGGTAGACACGGTATTGGTGATTTTAGTGTACACGCTTTTGAATTTATCGATTGGTTAAAGGAACATCATTACCGTTATTGGCAAATCTTACCACTTAATCCAGTGGGACCAGGTAACTCGCCATATATGACTTTATGTAGTGAGGCCATTGATGTCCGTTACATCTCTTTAGATGATTTAGTAGATCAAGGCTTATTAAAGAAAGTACCTGATTTCCATCCAAAAGCGGGCATGGTTGATTATCAAGCGGTTTTAGCTTTTAAAGATAAATACTTAAGAAAAGCTTTCAAAAAGAGCACCTATAATCTCTATAAATTTAAAAAGGAAAATCCTTGGAGCGTGGAATACGCGAAGTATTTGATTTTAAAGAGATTAAATGACGGTAATGCTTGGAATAAGTGGTGGATTAAAGAAGTTCCAGAAAAAGAATTAAATGAAATCGATTACCATGTCTGGTGTCAATATATTGCCTATAAGCAATGGAAGAGAATCTTTAAGTACGCTAATGCGAACCACATTGAACTTATCGCGGACTGTCCATTCTATGTCGGTCTCGATAGTGTGGACTGCTATTTAAATAAAGATGAATTCCTTTTAGATGAATACAATAACCCAACAGTGGTGTCAGGTTGCCCACCAGATGCTTTCTCTGATGATGGTCAATTATGGGGTACACCTATCTATAACTTTGAAAAGATGAAACAAAACGGTTATCGTTTCTTAATTAACCGTATTGCTTCTTTAGCAAGCCATTGTCATTACTTGCGTTTAGACCACTTTAGAGCGTTTGACACGTACTGTGTCATCCCTGCGGAAGATGAAAATGCGAGAAGAGGTCAATGGTTAGTGGGCCCACGTAATGATTTCTTCGATGAATTATATCGTAGATATCCAGATATTAAGATTATCGCGGAAGACTTAGGCGAAATGTTTGATAGTGTCATTGAACTTAGAGATCATTACAACCTCCCAGGTATGAGAGTGTATGAATTCTGTATCTTTGATAACTTACCAGAATCCACTAAGTTTGTGGCCTATCCAGGCACACATGATAATGAAACATTATTTGGCTGGTATAAGAACTTAAGCGAATATAACATTGGTCGATTAGAAGAAATCTTAGATCACCCAAAGAACTTATATAACGCAATCTTTGATTACATTTGGAATGTGCCAAGTTTAATGACCATCTTCCAATTACAAGACTTATTAAAGCTCGATAATAAAGCAAGAATTAATTCTCCAGGTACAATTGGTGATCCAAACTGGTGTTGGAAACTAAAGGATATGTCCTGGATTAATAAAGTGAAATACGGCCAGTAGTCGTATTTTTCTTTTAATATAATTTGACAAGCATATTTTATTATATATAATATATCTAGTTAGTGGCGACTAACTCTATAGTGGTCACTATTATTTTTAAGGATAAGTTAGTCATTACTAACTGGAGGTAACATTATGCCAATCGTCATCGCCCCAACAGATACTGAATTAACAATCGTGAAAGTGCTCGCAGATGAAAAAACCAAAAGACATCTCGAATCTTTAGGCGTGGTGGCTAATGGTAAGATCACTGTTATCTCATCCAATGGTGGTAACACGATTTGTGTTGTCAAAGGCATACGCTTAGCCTTCAATCGTGAAACCGCTAGCAAAATTCTAGTAGCGTAGAAAGGAAGGAATCATGCTAAAAAAACTAGATCAAATTGAAAAAGGCGAGACTGGCCTTGTTAAGAATGTCGAAGGAGACGGTAAGATTCGTCGCCGTTTATTCGATATGGGTGTCACTCCTGGTGCTATCGTGACATTAAGAAAAAAAGCGCCAATGGGTGATCCAATTGAAATCACTATCCGTGGCTACGAACTTTCACTTAGAAAGGCCGAAGCTTGCTTAGTAAATATCGAAGTTAAGGAGGCTAAATAAATGAGAAAATTTGCATTAGCCGGCAATCCTAACTCCGGTAAAACTACATTATTTAATTCTTTAACAGGCGCAACAGCGCACGTAGGTAACTGGCCTGGTGTTACCGTTGATAAAAGAGAAGGCCAATATCGTAAATTAGGCGAACCTATTTACATCGTTGACTTACCTGGTATTTATTCTTTATCTCCATATACTCCAGAAGAAGTCATTTCTAGAAACTATATCCTAGATGAAAAGCCAGATTGTGTTATCAACATCGTCGACGCCACTAACTTAGAAAGAAACTTATATTTAACCACTCAATTACTTGAAATTGATGTTCCAGTCGTAGTGGCACTCAACATGTCTGACGTCGTTAGAAAAAACGGCGATCAAATCGATGCGAAGACATTAAGCGAAAGACTTGGCGTTCCAGTCGTTGAAATCTCCGCTTTAAAACAAGAAAACTTAGATGAATTAATGGAAGCAGCCGTTAAAGCGGCCAACCAAGAACGTAAAGGCTCAACCATTATCGGAGATAAGGATTTATTACATTTAATTAATGATGTGCAAATCGCTTTTGAATTAAAAGGCATTGAAAATCCTTTATTCCACGCGATTAAGCTCGTGGAAATGGATGAACTTGAAGTAGAAATGCATCCAGATGCGGTTGAAACAGTTAATAAGTTCAAAGCGACATTTAAAAACGAAACATTCGGTAGCGACTTTGAAGCTTTAATCGCTGATAACCGCTACGAATATATTGCGAAGAATTACGCAACCACATTCAAAAGAGCGAAAGCGGAAGATAACAAAGAAAAATTAACTAAATCAGATAAGATTGATAAAGTTATGACTCATAGAATTTGGGCTATTCCATTATTCGTGGTCATTATGTTCTTTATTTTCCACTTCACCTTCTCTGAAGACCTATTCTTTATGAATAGAATCTTTGGTTTAGAAATCCAAAACGAAGGATTCATCAACTTCTTAACCGGTATGGGCTATGAAGGCGAACCATTAGGTGGTGTTCCATCTCTTGGTGTCTGGTTACAATCTTGGTTTGGTTGGTTAACTGGTAGTGTGATTGATTTATTTGCTTCATTTATGCCAGCGGGTAAATGGTATACATCACTTGTTTGTGATGGTATTTTAACCGGTTTAGATGCTGTCTTATCATTCGTCCCACAAATCATGATTCTCTTCTTATGTATCGCTATCCTTGAAGATAGTGGTTATATGGCACGTGTCGCCTTTATCTTAGATAGAGCGTTTAGAAAATTCGGTTTATCTGGTAAAGCATTTATTCCAATGTTAACTGGTTTTGGTTGTAGTGTTCCTGCCATCATGGCCACAAGAACATTAGAAGATGAAAGAGAAAAGAATAGAACCATTAGATTAATGACCTGCTTCTCTTGTGGTGCTAAAGCACCAATCTGGGCATTACTTGCTGGTGTTGGTGCGATGGCGGGTTTTGCGGGTGATATCTTTGTCTTTACTATTTATTTAGGCGGTATTGCTTGTGCGGTCATCTTCGCTTTATTCATGAAATTATTCTCCAAAGATCAATACGTTTCTCCATTTATTATGGAGTTACCAGCCTATCATATGCCTCAAGCACGTAACGTGGGCGCTCACCTTTGGGAAAAATTCAAACATTATTTAATTAAAGCCGGTACCATTATTGCCGCTTGCACAATTGTCATTTGGTTCCTTAAATCATTTGGTTGGGAAGAAGGCAAATTTAGCTTATTACTCTTCGAAGAATTAAACGAAGAAAGCGGTGAAATGGAATGGGTCCTCCATATTGATAATTCCATCCTTGCTTATATGGGCAAAGGCTTAAGATATTTCTTCTATCCATTAGGTTGCTTAGAAGGTGGTTGGACTAATAATGTTGATGGCTGGAAATATGTTGTCTCAACATTAACTGGTTTAATTGCTAAAGAAGACGTTGTTGCCACAATGGCAGAACTCGGTTTAGCTGAAGATACAGTTAGCTTATCATTAGCAGGCGTTTATAGCTTTGCGGTTTATAACTTATTCACCGTTCCTTGCTTTGCCGCAATTGGTGCAGCATATGGTGAACAAAAAGGTAAAGAATTCTGGCTTACCATGTTATGGTGGTTTGCTATGTCCTATGGCTTTGCCTTAGTAGTTTACTGGTTAGGCACCTTATTCGGTGTTGCTTGGTGGGCCGGTTTATTAGTCTTATTAGTGGTCGCTGGTGGTGTTGTTGGCGCTGGTATTGTTGTCAGTAGACGTCACAAACTCGCCTTAGCGGAATAAAAGAAAGTGAGTTACATTGCATGGCCTGGTTTGAACCATTAATTATTATTGGAGCAGTCTTATTCGTTGGATTTGTAATATTCCTCTCCTTTTACATGAAGAAAAAAGGTAAGAGTTTAGGCGGAGATTGTGGTTGTAATTGCTCTGGTAATTGTTCAAGCTGTGGCCAGCAATGCTCTAATTATTCAAAAATGTATAAAGAATATAAAAGTATGTATTCTAAAGAATAAATATGGAATTAATTGAATACACTCTTTCAGTAAGAGGAATGAGATGTGGGATGTGTGAATCTCATATTCAGGATGTGATTAGAAGAAACTTTGATGTTGTTAAAGTTAAAGCTAATCGCCATAAAAAAGAAGTACAAATCATCTCTAAAATACCATTTGATGAATCTAAACTTACAGAAGTGATGAATTCTACAGGCTATCCATATTTAGGAATTATTGATAAAAAAGTTGTTATAAAGAAAGGCCTAAAGGCCTATTCATTAAATGAAAGATTACGTATACGCGATAATAGGTATATCTTTAATCTTTTTGTGCACTTCATTAGGTGCGCTTTTTGTTTTCTTCTTTAAGAATAAGTCTATCTCAAAAAGACTTAATAAAATCTTCATCGGCTTTGCCGCTGGAGTGATGCTTAGTGCATCTTTTACATCATTAATCGCCCCAGCGCTTAGTTTTGAAACTACTTATATGCCTATTTGGGTAATAGTGGCAATTGCTATAGCGCTGGGAGCCGGATTCCTTTGGCTTATTGATAAACTGGTCCCACATTTCCACGCTAGTGAGAACAAAGAAGAAGGTTTACCAAGTCGAGGTTTATCTAAAACCTCAAAAATGTTTTTAGCGGTTACAATCCATAACGTACCAGAAGGCTTGTCGGTCGGTATTGCTTTTGGTGTAGCCCTTGCTAATACCGGAAACAATGCTTTATTAATGGGTGCTTTATTACTCGCTATTGGTATTGGATTACAAAACATTCCAGAAGGTGCAGTAGTAGCTCTTCCAATCAAAGGGGAAACAGGTTCTTCTTTTAAAGCATTTCTATTTGGTGCTTTTTCAGGAGCGGTTGAGCCAATCGCTGCGGTATTAGGACTATTTTTAGCGATGCAAATACAAGCAATTATGCCTTGGTCACTCGCGTTTGCAGCGGGTTGTATGTTCTATGTCGTAGGCGAAGAGATGATTCCAGAAATGAAAGGTGAAGGGCACGATCATTTCGGTGTTTGGGCGTTTATTATTGGCTTTGTCATCATGCTTATATTAGATAGTATTCAATTATAATATATGAATATATTAATTAAGGATATAAGACACGCTGATGTGTCTTTTTATATGCTGTTTACGATTTTTTACGAATATTCTTGAATAGTTATGTATAAATATGTATTATTATGTTGAAGGAGGTAAATCCGCATGATTAAATGGTTCAATGTTAAGGATCGTACAGGCGTTGCGTCTTTATATCCAAACAACATTACTCTTAACACCGCTGCTATGTC
>JAEEGK010016767.1_pt1 | contig 16053 bp, 16 predicted proteins | sample 8958771 | NCBI WGS metagenome assembly JAEEGK01 (sample SAMN16246547, study PRJNA631951) | gut metagenome | biome: gut microbiome; feature: rumen; material: SC-attached | host: Bos | place: Iran: Karaj | collected 2018-10
AAGTAGTAGCATAATATTCTGGTTTTCTAATAATATCAGATGTTTTAGTAACTTTATCTAAAGCACTAAAAACATGATAATAAGCATATCCTTTAAAATCTTTTGTTTTTGAGACATCACATTTTTCTATTGCTTTCATTAAACCTATTGCTCCTTCTTGAACTAGATCTAAAAAGTCAACACCTTTATCAATAAAACGTACTGATAATCCAGCAACATAATTTAGACTGGTTTTAATTAACTTATTTCTAGCCTCAACATCACCAGCTTGAGCCTTCTTAACAAGTTCTAATCCTTCAGCCTTACTTATTTTTTCAATTTTATCAATCTCATCTAAAAATGTTAACTCAGATTTTGAAAAATATCCTTCTTGTCTTAATCGTTTAATATCTTGTTTCATAATATCCCTCCGAACAACGCACATTATACCACAAAATTAAAAAAAAGCAAATTATTTATTATTTGCTTTTCTTTTTTATCTTAATGTTATTATCAGTATCATTAGCAAAAATCCAATAAAAAAGAACTAAATTATACATAATTTAGTTCCCTTTTTAAAAATATTTACTAATTTTATTATTGAATTTAGGTGCTCTAAGTTTTCTAATTGCTTTACTCTCAATTTGTCTAATTCTTTCTGCACAATAACCATAATAATCCCCTACTTCTTTTAATGTTTTAGGAACACCATCATCTAACCCAAATCTTTTTATTAGTACAGAAGTTCCGAATTCATCATAGCTACTTTCTGAAAGTTTTTCTAATACTCTATAAAGTTCATCATGAAGTAAAACATTTTCTATATCTTTTTGATAATCTTCTTCTATTGGAATACAATCCATTAATGTTTCTACATCTTCACCATCAACTGGTTCATCTAAACTGACAACTTCTATTGATTCAGCAAGTTTATTATTAATAGCTTCAGGTGAAAGATTCATAGCTAAAGCAATCTCTTCCATATCAGGTTCTCTATGTAATTCAGAAGTCAAAACATCTTTTGCTTTTGCAAACTTTTTACAAAACTTTGCACACTCTAACGATTGTTTTATTAAATCAGATCGTTTAGTAGCCCTATCTAAAGCATTATATACATAAGAATAAACATAATTTCGAAAACTTTTTTTATTAAAATTATAATTATCAATAGCCTCAACTAAACCAACAGATCCTTCTTGAATTAAATCCAAAAAGTCTACTCCCTTATCAATAAAATTAATAGATAAATCAACTACTTTCATTAAATTAGATTTAATAAGTCTATCTCTAGCCTTCAAATCTCCAGATTGTGCTTTTATAATTAATTCTTTTTCTTCTTTACTATTAAGTACTTTGATCTTTTTAATTTCATCGATAATTTTCATATCCGATTCAGAAAAATAATTATCGATTATTAATTCATTAATCTTATTATTCATAATGAATCCCCCTCATTTCAATGAACGAATTATACCACAAATGTCCAAAACAGTCAATTATATCAATAAAAAAGGAGATAATGTATCTACTAATAACCATATCTTAATACTTCATATTTGATATTACTTACACCATATTTATAAGCATTGGCTTCAGTACCAACTAAGATATCAAATAAGAATCTTCTACCAGCACCAATAGCTCCCCCTCTATCAAGAACTATTCCTGTAAAAGTTCCAAGACCTGTTCCACTGATTCTAATAATTGTTCCATATGAGAACTCAGGTCCAGCAGCTAAACCTCTAACATATCCAAATTTAGGATCTTTATAGAATGAACCATTTACGATTCTTTTACCAGATCCAACTTGCCCAGAACATCCAACACAATCAAGTCCATAAAATGATGCTCTACCTGTACCAGTTTTTAAAGTTTTAGCATTAACATTTTTACTCTTTAAAACCACATTAGATTCACTAACCATTCTAGCTTGAATCTTTTGTTCTTGTTTTTTCTTTTCTAAAGCTCTTTTTTGAGCTAATTTTTTTCTTCTTATTTCTTTTATACTAACGGTATTAACATAATTACTCTTTAATGACTTAGTCATCATCGCAGTATTTACTGTCTCCATATTATAATTTGGTTTTTTTAATAATACACCAGTACATATTAAAACTAAGGAAATAATTATCATATAATAAACATATCTTTTCATATAAAAACTCCTCAAAAATATACTACCATATCTTTGGGAAGCAATCAAGTTTACGAACTTTTACGTAAATTTACATTAATCTTTAAATTTCTTTATTAATAAAGGTTTTAAGAACTCATAAATAAAGAAACTAAATACATTGAATAATACTACCATTAAAACATTAGTAATACTTAAAGCCTCAATACTAATGACTGATCCAACAGGTGTTAAGAAGAATATCAACTCTACTATTATTAATATTATTAAACTAATATTCATAGCTTTATTTGAGAATAAACCTTGATTAATAATAGTAGTTTTTAGATTTCTACAAGTAACTGCATAAACTAATTCTTGAATAACTAATGATAATAATGCTACTTCCATCGCTATAGTTGGACTAATATGTTTATAGGTATAGAAATATACAAATAATACCATAATACTTTCAACAATAGCCGAAGTGATAATACAAGATAAAATGAATGGTGTAAATATTGGTTTATTAACGCTATTTGGTTTTTCATTCATAATACCTTTAGCAGCACCTTCAAATGATAATGCAATACTAGGAATAGAATCTGTAATCAAATCTATAAATAATATATGTATAGGTAACAAAATAATATTACCTGTAAACATACCAGTAATTACAATTAATAATTCTGCTATGTTAGAAGATAGTGAATAAACTACATTATTTCTAATATTAGCAAATATTCTTCTACCTTCTTCAATTGCAGTTACAATTGTACTAAATGAATCATCTAATAATATAATATCTGCCACATTTTTAGTAACTTCAGTACCTGTTATACCCATACCAATACCAACATGAGCATCTTTAATTGCTGGTGCATCATTTACTCCATCACCTGTCATGGCAACTACTTTACCTTGAGCTTGTAATGCTTTAACAATTCTTTCTTTATGTATAGGACTAACTCTTGCATATACAGAGTACTTATTAACAATGTCAATTAATTCTTCATCTGTATATTCATCTAATTTAGAACCTAATAAACATTCATCTCTAGAATCTACTATACCTACACGTTTAGCTATAGCTCCTGCTGTTATTAAAGAATCTCCTGTTATCATTATTGTTCTAACACCAGCTTTTTGAGCAAGTGCAACTGATTCTTTAACACCAACTCTAGGTGGATCTATCATACCTGTTAATCCAACTAATATTAGATTCTCTTCTTCTTTTATTAAATCAGTATTCTTTTTAGGAACACCTTTTAATTCTTTATATGCAAAAGAAATAACTCTCAATGCATTTTCAGCCATATGAGCTTCTTCTTCATTTATAATTCTTTGCATTTCTTTAGTTAATTTAACTTTCTTATTGTCTTTATACATATATGAACATTTTTTCATTAAACTATCTAAAGATCCTTTAACTAATAAATATGTCTTACCATTTATAACATTTACAGTAGACATCATTTTTCTATCAGAATCAAATGGAATATCCATTATTCTAGGACAATCATTTGCAACAGTTGATACCTTCTTATATCCTAATTCTTCTAACATACAAGTTTCAGTTGGATCTCCAACAAAACTTCCCTTAGAATACATAGCGTCATTACATAGAATTTTAACATAGTCTAACCAATCTTGGTTTAAAACTACATTCTTTTGAACATTCATTTTATTTTGAGTAATAGTTCCTGTTTTATCAGAACAAATTACATCAGTTGAACCTAATGTTTCTACAGCAGTCATTTGTCTAACTATAGTTTTCTTTTTAGCAAGTGCACCTGCCCCATTAGATAAACTAATAGTAATAACTGCAGGTAATCCTTCTGGAATAACAGCTACTGCAAGAGATGCGCATAGCATAATTATTTCCATTACTTCATATTTTTGAATAAAACTATATATAAATATAAAAATTAATATTAAAAATACTAAGAAAGTTAATTTCTTACTTATTTCTTCAATTCTTAATTCTAAAGGAGTCTTTATTTCATATGGTGTATTTAAAGATACAGCTATTTTACCTAATTCAGTATACATACCTGTTGAAGTAACAATTGCTTCAACTCTACCATTAGTGATATTTGTACCACTGAATAACATATTATATTGATCTTGTATTTGTAATTTAGTACCAGCTACTTTTTCACTTCTTTTACTAACAGGATTTGATTCACCTGTTAAAGGTGATTCATCTACTAATAAATTAGATAAAGATACTATTCTTGCATCAGCTGGTACTTTTTCACCAGCTTCCAAAATAATATAATCTCCAGGAACTAATAGCTTAGTATCAATTACTTCAACTTTACCATTTCTTTTTACCTTACAAGTAGAAGAAACATACTTCTTCAAACCTTCAAGTGTTACTTCTGCTTTTTCTTCTTGTATAAATCCCATGATAGCATTTATTAATACAACTACAGCAATAACAATAGAATCTGTATAATCATGTGAATATAATAAACCATATATTAACATTAATATTGCTACTATTATTAAAATGATAATCATCATATCGTTAAATTGACTTAAAAATTTAACAATCTTTGATTTCTTTTTTCCTTCTACTATTTCATTAGGACCCACTTCTACATATAAAGACTCAGCTTGTTTTAAAGTTAAACCATCTTCACTAGTATTCAACTCTTTATATATTTCTTTTATATTCTTATTAAAAAACATATAAACCAACTCCTTAAGCTACATAATAAAAAAGAAGAATTAATCTTCAAGCTTAATAACTTTGATTAATCCTTTTTCAGTTTCTTCTAAAGCTCTACCAATTTCTCTTTTACAAACATAATCTTTTTCATTCATTTGGTAGTGTTTAGTTTCTAACATTTGTTTACTTCTCATAGATGCTACATGAACTAAAACATACTTAGAACCTACTTTATTTAATATTTTATCTATTGATGGATAAATCATAATATCACTCTCCTACTATTAATAGTCTACAATATTTACTGTAAAAGATAAAATAAAAAGCGTAAACTATTTACGCTTTTTTACATTTTTCTTTTTATTGTCATTTTTACCATATTTTCCTAAATTAATATAGTAATTATTATAATCCTTTTTATCTACACATACTTCTACAGTTTTTAATTTGTATTCTTCTATAACTTTATTAACATCAAACCATAGTTCTTGATGGATAAATTTATATTCTTTACCATTTTCAGTATAGCTTAATTCAATTTGATATGGATTTTTACCTTTAAAATGAATAGCATTATTAACAGATACTCTATCAATATTAGCTTCTATCTTTTTACCTTTCTTTAATAAATATTTTTTTCTTTTATTATAAGAACGTAAAATCATATATGATATAAAACCAATCATTGAGAATACTACACCAACTATTGTTAATGATAAAGCCGTAATAGCTTGATTCTTAATAAAACTCTTATTTGGATTATCTTTATCATATATAACTGTAATATATCCATTTTCATACCAACTTGAATCAATCATTCTTAATTTTCTATTATATGATTGTTCATTTGTTGTATATCTTACTATGGTATATCCTTCTCTATGATTTATTTCCATTACTTTAGCATATGCTATATCTCTATTATTATATACTAAGAAATATCTAAAACCTATAATTCCAAATACTAACGTAACTAATATACCAATAACACCAAATAGTAATGCAAAAACTCTTAAAGTTTTCTTACTTCTTTTCATGTAACCACCCTGTAATTAATTTAATGTGAAATGAATAGCGACTACGCCATTTTTAATTTGATCTTCTTCTGAATAGTAAACACTCATATCATCAGGACAAGCTACTTCATCTTCTTTATATCCCATAGATATTTTATCTTCATGTTTATATAATTCCTCAAATGATGTATATATATTTAATTCAGTAATAGTAGCGTCTATCTTACTCTTATCGCTTCTATTTTCAAATTCAATTTTATCTCCTACTTTGAATTCTCTTCTTTTCTTATCATTTAGTCTTATTTCAACAGTCTTATTTCCTGCTTTTACATTTTCAAAATGTTCCTTATCTAAATGCATTCTATACATATAAATCACCTCATGCTTTAATTATACAATAAAAAAAAGAAATATTAAATATTTCCCTTAATTTATTTTATTATAATACCTAAGTATATTTTCTTTAATTAAACCATCTAACATTCCATCCAACACCCTTGGCATTTTTAGAGATAGTATGTCCAAAGATAGATGTTTCAACATAATCTATTGAATACTCACCATCTTCCATTTGACCTCTCGTATAAAAATTATATCCTAGACCAGTATAATTTTTTTCATAATAGTTTGCATCTTCAGTATGTACATGACTATTAAATGAATTCATAACAAAAATTGGTTTAACAAAATATTGATTAACCATATAAATATTAGTTATAAAAATAGCAATAAATATAATTAAAACAGAAACAACTATTTTAATAATTGTAATTTTTCTTCTTTTCTTTTTATCAAATTCATTTTTAAAATCAATTGCTTTTTTTACATTTATATTAATATCTTTATTTGTAATTGTAGTTTTTTCTTCTAATTTTCCATCCATTAATTCTCTTACTGATATACCAAATAAATCAGCAAGTGGAATCAACAATGAAACGTCTGGCAAACCTTTTCCACATTCCCATTTACTAATTGTTTTATCAGAAACAAATAATTTGTCTCCTAATTCCTTTTGAGTCATTTTATGTTTAATTCTTAAGTCATATACAAGTTTACCAAACTTTTTTGAATCCATTTTCATCACCACACACTTATTATAACACCTATAAACAATTTTAATACTCTACTCTTAATAGAATATAAAAAAAGGAAATATTAAATATTTCCTTATTCATCAATTAGTTTTTTTATTTCTTCAATGAAATGTTTTTTATTACTTACAAACTTCTTAGGTTTGAATTTCTTTAACTCTTTTATTTTATCTTCTATATTATCTTTTTCTTTAATATCTAAAATATATCCTTCTTTAACATATTCAGATACTATTTCAGTTTGATGATCATTTATATGTTCACCATATTTAGATAATCTAGGAATTGCTAAAACTTTTTTATCTTTTTTTATAGCAGATAATATAGATCCAGATCCTCCATGAGTAATAACTATATCAGCTTTATCTAATAATTCATCCATTTCACTCATCGAAACAAATTTAAATATTTTCATTTTATCTGATTTATAATCAGATGATCCTCCTGCTTGTACAATTATTTCATCTTTAATATTACTATGTTCTAACATATCTAATAATCTATACATTTTTTGGTCTTGAGTACCAAGTGTAACTAATATCATTAATTAATACCTCCAAAGTATAAAGCATTTGGATATTCTTTCTTTAAAGATTCCCATTGTACAACAAAATGATCAGCAAATTTATATACTATTCTACCTGATTTTGTAGAATTAGTAACATTAGCATATGTTTCTATGAATATTACTTTCTTTTTAAACATATGTGCTAATTGACATAGATAAACACCTGTATTAGGTCCTGTTGTTACTACAACATCAGGTCTTATTTTTATATAAGTATATATACTATTTAATAAATTAAATCCATTTACAAATAAGTATTTAATGAAATTCTTTTTATTATTATATATAAAATATCTAACATTATATTTATCTTTTAAATCTTTAGTAACTTCAGTTTTTTCAGTTACTAAAGTATAATCATAATCTTTAAAGATTGAATCTAATTGAAGTAATTCAGTTAGATGTCCTCCTACTCCAGCAACAAATATTACTTTTTTCTTCTTCATGAAAAACTCCTAAAGTTCATTTATCTTTTCAATAATATCATTATTATATTTCTTTAAATCATCAAAATCTCTTTTTTCATGTTTACATAATTGAAGAATACCTTCTTTAACTGATTCACATCCTTCAATATCATCAATATATTTTTCTAGATGTTTAGGAATAACTATATCTAATCCTAAAGCTTTAGCTTCTAAGATTGCCATACCTTGACCTTCATATCTAGACATCAATGTAAATGCATCACATTTATTCATTACATTAAATGGATTATTAAATTTACCTGTTAAAGTAATATATTCTTCCATCTTTAATTCTTCAATTAAATGTTTAAGATTTTGTCTTTCTCTACCATCACCAATTATATATAAATGATATCCAGTATCTTCTTCTATTACTTTAGCAAATTCTCTTATAAGTAGGTCAAAACCTTTTTGATGTACTAATCTACCTGTTGAACAAATATTTACTACATCATCATTAACTTTAAATTTAGTTTCAACATCTTTTAATTCTTTTATTTTCTTAGTATCAATTACATTTGGTATAACTTTATATTCTTTATCTATATGTGTAACTTTTTCAAATGCATCTTTTGCTCCTTGAGATACACATACGAAAGTATCAAAATAATTATATTTAGCTTTAAAAGCTCTATAAAGTATTCTATATTTAAATTCTTCTTTTAATTTAATATCTATATCATTATGAACCCATATAACTCTTTTCTTAGCAGGACATAATATTGCATTTAATGCACAATCTACAGAATAAGAATTATAATCTATTGCTATATCATATTCTTTATTAATTTTACATCTATAAAAAGCTTTAACAAGATTAAAACTTATTACTTTTGTAAATTGAGGTAGTCTATCTAAATAATAGATATTAACATTTTCATTAACATCTTTAATAAATACATTTTCACGATGAAATAAGTATAAATCCACTTCATACTTAGTATAATCTATACAATTTAATAGATTAATTAATGATCTTTCAATACCACCTATGTTTAAATTTCTTTGAAATATAGCAACTTTTTTCATACATTACCACCTATACATATAATATCATATTTTCTAAATAATAAATATATTAAATAAAAAGAGATAATAATATTATCTCTTTAATAGTTTTTCATAAGCTTTTCTATATTCACCACTTTGAATATCTTCTATCCAGTCTTGATGATTAACATACCAATCAACTGTTTCTTCAATACCATCTTCAAACGTATGAGATAAGCTCCATCCCAATTCATTTTCTATTTTACTAGAATCAATAGCATATCTTAAATCGTGTCCAGGTCTATCATCTACAAAAGATATAAGTGATTCATCTTTCTTTAGTATATTTAATATAGTTTTAACTACTTCTAAATTTTTCTTTTCAGAATGTCCACCTATATTATATATTTCACCTATTTTACCTTTGTGTAATATTAAATCTATAGCATTATTGTGATCATCTACATGAACCCAGTCTCTTATATTTTCACCTTTACCATATATAGGAATAGGTTCATTTTTTAATGCTTTACTTACTACAACTGGAATAAGCTTTTCAGGGAATTGATAAGCACCATAGTTATTAGAACATCTTGAAATAGTAATTGGTAATCCATATGTTCTTTGATATGCCATTAATTGCATATCAGCTCCAGCTTTAGCAGCTGAATATGGGTTTGATGGTCTAATTGGTGTATCTTCTTTAAACTTTAAGTCAGGTCTATCTAAAGGTAAATCTCCATATACTTCATCAGTAGATATTTGATGAAATCTTACATTTCCATGTTTTCTACATGCATTCATAACTGTCATAGTTCCTAATATATTAGTTTCACTAAATAAATTAGGATTTTTTATAGAATTATCTACATGTGATTCTGCAGCAAAGTTAATAACACAGTCAGGTCTTTCTTTTGCAAATAATGTATCTATAGCTTCTGCATTTCTAATATCTATTTTATAAAATTTAAAATTAGGTTTATCCACCAAAGAAACTATATTATTAAAATTACCTGCATAAGTAAGCATGTCTACACATATAAATTGATCTTCCGGATATTTATTAACAACATAATGTAAGTAATTTGAACCTACAAATCCTGATCCACCTGTAACTAAATATTTCATATAAACCTTCTTCCTCAACCCTCAAAGTTATTCCATCAATTAAATTATAACATATATAAATAAAAAATTAATAATAAAAATAAACAGCCTATATAATAATAACCATTATCAATTCCTCCATTCTTAGAAACACTACTAATATCACTCACTTTTAATACATAATTTTCTTCCATTTTATCCCCTCTCTCATATTGAATATATTAATCAAATAATATATATTTTTTTAGAGGAAGCATTAATAAACTGATGCTACCTTATTATGGTTTGCATCTAGTTAATGCGTCCAAAAAGTAAAATAACATACTAAAAAGTACAAAAAAGTACATTTTAGTATATTTTACAAAAAAAAGAGAACATTTATTGATGTTCTCTTTTATATTTATCAGCTTTTTTCTTTATCTTATACATTTGTTTATCCAATTCTTTGATTTCTTTAGAACAGTTATACATTTCTTCTCTTAATTCATCAGGCATATCATCTAATTTATAACCTATCTTATGGTCTAATGAAGCCCAGAAATCCATTGCGATTGTTCTTACTTGAACTTCTGCTTCAATTTCAACTTCTTCACCATCTAAGAATATAGGCATCTTTAATATAATATGATATGAAATATATCCTGTATTTTTAGGATTAGATATATAATCTTTTTCTTCTCTTATAGTATATTTAGTATTTTGTTTAATTAAATCAATGATATCATATACATCATTGATAAAAGAACATACTATTCTTATACCTATAATATCATGTACATGTTTAACAATATTTTCAGTTGTAATTGGATATTTTTTTCTTTCAAGTTTTTTAATTATGCTTTCCTTAGATTTAAGACGAGATTTAACATGATCAACTGGATTACAATTATTTGTATATTCATAGTTTTGAATCATGATCTTTAATTCTGTCTCTAACATCTTTAAGGCCAAGCTGTGTTTAAGCATGATATCATCAAATGCTTTATCATTTAACTTTAACTCAGTTATATTCATGTTTTTCCCCTTTCTCTTTAATGGACTATCATGATAACACTTTTTAACCCTTATTGCAAATTAAAAAGAAGAAGTTTTACTTCTTCTTTGCTTTTATTTTATATGGTATTAAGTTAATTAAATAAAACAATTTAAATAATAACATACTTAATCTAGCTTTATTATATTTAGATTCATAATAGAATTTAGAATTAGCATGTATTTTATATTTATTTAAATTTGAAACATTACTACCTATAGTAGCATTGTGCATATGTTTAACTTGTATATTACAATTACATTTAGATAATAAGTTCTTATTCTTTAACTTTTTAGCTAATATATCTTCTTCATAATATAAGAATACATTTTCATCAAAGTAATCTATACTTTCTAATGTTTTACCATCTATCATAAAGAAACATCCATATACACATTCTACATTAACAATATCTTTATAATAATCTTTTTTATAGTAAATAAGTTTATCTCTATAAAGTCTATTTATAAATGGAATATTAACTAATAAATCTATATATTTATTTCTATTTCTCCATCCATATTTAATAACACCATTTTCATTTATAGCAGGCATTACTACTTTAGTATTATCATCAATCATTTTATTTAATTCATTTATAATACTTTCTTTACCTATTAATATATCTGCATTTGATTCAATAATATTAATATCTTTATATTTATCAACTAAATATTTACTACCTACATTTAAAGCATGTGAATATCCTTTATTTTTTGTAGGTAATACAGTTATACCTTTTATTTTTTTTATTTTTTCTAAAGAATCATCAGTAGATCCAGAATCTACTACAACTATTTCATCAATATTATTAAAAGTATATATATCATCTATTATAGTAGATGTATTTTTATAATCATTATAATTAACAATTACTATACCTGTTTTTTTCATTCTTTAACACCTACTTTCTTATATAAGTAGACTAATAAATAAGCTAAATATATTGAAACTGCTGGTTGTAATAATACATGTCCTGCAAACCATAAAACTAATAAGAATACAAATAATGTCATTCCTGGTAAAGCAACATCAGAATCAAATAATAAATCCATCTTTTTAATTAATCCAATGATTATTTTAACTATTAAAAATAATGGAACTATTAAATCTAATATTACAGCAAATATTCCATGGAATATTAAAATATCAAATAAATCCATTTCAGTTAAATGTTCATATTCTTTATGTTGATTAGTTATACCAAAGAACTTATCAAATAAAGAAGATTTTTTATATAAATCTTTATTATATGCTAAGAATTCATCTCTTCCATTGAAAGCTACTGTTTTAACTTGACTATCTTTTATTTCACCTTGATTATCTACTATAATTTCTTGATAATTATTATTTAATTCTTCTGTAGATATATGTACATCTATTTTTTCTTCTGTTTTATTATCTACAACTTTTTCTATTCCATCTTGAGCTCTTAAATCTATATTATATTTAAGAGGAGTCATAGGAAAGAATACAATAGCAGCTATTCCCATGATTAAGAATAATATATTAAATTTATAATATTTTTTTATTCTTTTCTTATCTATAAAACAAGAAACTATATAAAATAATACATAACCTATATTAATAAATAACATTGCAATATAAGAAGTCTTAGTACCTATTAAAATCATAAATGCATTAGTTAATAAATAAGATATAACAGGTAATACAGATTTACTTTTCATCATATATGTCATGGATATACTTAATAAGAATACAAGTATAATTCCATATTCATTTGCTGAATTAAACCAACCTGTAGTTCCATGCATAATACATTTTTCATATGAACATAAATTAGTTTTAGTAGCCATACTTAATACTAATGATAATCCTATTATAAGAGCATTTAATATAAAGGTTTTATTATCTAATAATTTACCTTTTATATTAGTAAAATATTTATAAAAGAATAATAATAAAACTGGAAAATATGTTAAATGAATTAAACTATTCATTTGAGTACCAACACTAAAACCATCTATAGTATGAGCATGTACAATTAAGTTAGTTAAAAGATATATACTAGATATAGCTAAATATATATAAGTAATTTTATTTCCTTTAATAAAACAATATATAAGTGCATATAAAACAAAAGCACCTCTAAATAAAATACCAATTGATGCAGGTATATTAAGTAAACTAGTTAATATATCTAGAATTGGTTGAATAAGAAAAAAGATTGTTATAATTTTATTATTATATATTTTTTCCATATCTATCACATAACAATTATAACATAAAAAAAGAATAAGATTATTTTTTCTTATTCTTTTTTGTTTTCTTATCGGTTGGTGCTAACCAATACTTACCATCTACTATTCTTGCAACTAACATACTTGATGCTGAATCACCTACTACATTTAACATAGTTGCAGGTGGATCAATTATAGTAGCAATAATTGTTAGAACTGGTAAACAAGCTGGTGAGAATCCCATAAGTGTAATAATCATCATTTCAGAGATTGTTCCACCACCAATTGGTACAGCACTTATAAGTAAGTTAGCAACAAATGCTATTCCAAATACTTTTGCTATTTCTCCAACACTTGTTAATGGAGTTCCAAATAAACAAACTAAGAACATTATTTTAAATAATGATCCAATTATACTTCCATCTTTATGGAAGCTAGTTCCTAAAGGTATCATAGTATCTGCTATATCTTCAGATACACCTATATTCTTTGCACATTTTGAATTAACTGGAATTGATGCAGCTGATGAACATGTTGCAAGTGATGTAACAGTTGCAGGAATAATATTAGACCAATACTTTTTAACACCAGCAAATCCACCTGCAATATATGCATATATTGAATAAACAATAATGTAATATAAAACAGATACTACTGTATATAGAATAAATACTTTTAAGAATCCAACTGCTATTTCACTTCCAAATGTCCCAACTAATGCAGCAAAATAACAACCTAATCCTATAGGTGCATAATACATAATTATTTTAATGAAGTTCATTAAAACATCATTTGCACTTTCAAGTACTTCTCTAAACTTTTCACCTTTCTCTTTGCTCATTCTAATTGCAAATCCTGTTATTAAAGATACTACTAATAAAGCAATTAAATTACTCTTAGATAAAAGTAAGCTAAAATCACTTACTGTTAATGTTTTAACGGTTCTTTCTAAAATAGTTAATTCTTCAGTCACTTCTTCAGGTTCTACAAAACTTGCTCTGATTGCTTCAGTATCATTTGGAGAAACTAAGTTAGTTTTAAATGTTGTTAAAAATCCTACTACTAATGCTACTAAACTTGTAACAAAGAATATTACAAATATAGTAACTAATACTTTGCCTAATCTCTTACCAGATTTCATCTTAGCAATAGATGTTGTAATAGTTAAGAATATTAAAGGTACTATTACAACAAACATCATATTGATAAAAATATCACCAAATGGACTAAGTACAGCAGTCTTTTCTTTAAATATTAAACCAACTATAGCACCTACTATAATACTTGCTAATAAAATAATAGTTTGTTTGTAATTTTTAAGAAAATTCTTCATAATTACTCCTTTCATAGCTACATTATAGAACTGAAGGTTTACACTTTTAATACACATATAACCACACTTTTTATTATTTTATTTGCAGAAATCCACACTTGATGTATAATACGTCATAAGTGAGGGATTATTATGAAAAAAAAGTTTATAAAATTAAATATAGATGATAATCATTTATCATTTGGTAATCTATGTAGATTAATCAAAACTCAAGCAAAAAATAAATCTTCAGCAATGCAATCTGAAATATTCTGTACTCTATTTAATGTTGATAGTATAAATGACACAACTATAAACAACTACTGTGTTGGAGTACGTGGAATAAATGATGATTATAAACAAACATATATTAATTATCAAAAGAAATATATAAATGATAAAAATATATTAAAAGATATTATTATAAATTTAGTATCAATTATAGATGGTAGATTACACGATGATAAATATGATATTAACCAATCAGAATCATTAAAGAGTTTATGTTTAAAGTTATATAACATTTCTAAAAATGATCATGATTGTAAAGAAGAATTTACAAGAGAATTATTATCATTAATAAATCATAATAATCTTATAGAAGCTATGAGTACTATTCTATTCTTTGTAATACTAGATAAAAAACAACCTTTATATGAAGAAGAAGTTAAAGTTGAAATCATGGAAAATATATTAAGTGATACTAATATATCTGCTAATGATTTAAAAGAATACTTAAATATTAAACTTGCAGAAGAAATAAACTTTAATATGAATTTAAAAAAATTAGCTAATAAAGGTAACGCATATGCATGCTATGAATTAGGATTAGAAGAAATGAATGGTTTATATGAAGGATATCCAAGATATAATATTGCTCTTCAATATTTTAAAGAAGCTGCTAATTCTAATCATGCAGGTTCATATTATGTTATATCTAAATTATATTTACAAGGATTAGTTGGAACTAATTCAAAAGAAGATTATGAATATGCATATAAAAATGCAACTAAAGCAATGGAACTAGGTTCTATAGCTGCTATAAATGAAATTGGATTATTTTATTTAAACGGATATACTCCAGTAAAAAAAGATATTAATAAAGCTATTGAATACTTTGAAGAAGCTGCTTCTAAAAATTATTCATATGCATATAATAACTTAGGGAAAATATATGAAGATAGAAATGATTTAGATAAAGCATATGAATATTATCAAAAATCATATGAATTAGATAATTCATGGGCTGCTAATAAACTTGGAGAAAGAGAAAGAAAACTAGGTAACTATAAAGAAGCATTTAAATATTATTCAGATTCAATAAATGTACCTATTAATAATGTTTGTAACTACGCTTATTATAATTTAGCTAAATATTATTATTTAAATGGAAATCCATATGCATACATAGATAAAGATATTAATAAAGCTATTGAATATTTTGAAAATGCTGCTGAATTTAATATACTTGACGCTGAATTAGAGTTATTAAATATATA
>JAEEGK010016768.1_pt1 | contig 16052 bp, 15 predicted proteins | sample 8958771 | NCBI WGS metagenome assembly JAEEGK01 (sample SAMN16246547, study PRJNA631951) | gut metagenome | biome: gut microbiome; feature: rumen; material: SC-attached | host: Bos | place: Iran: Karaj | collected 2018-10
CAAGCACTACCGCACTCGAGCTCTGCGCCAGAAACTGCTCCAGCCACTGGATACTCTCGATATCGAGATGGTTCGTAGGCTCGTCGAGCAACAACACATCGGGTTTCTGAAGCAGTATCTTCGCCAGTTCGATACGCATACGCCAACCTCCTGAGAATTCTGATGTCGGACGCTCGAAGTCAGAACGCACGAAGCCCAGACCTGTAAGCGTCCGTTCTATCTCAGCTTCATAGTTCTCTGCGCCCATCATCATATAGCGCTCATGCTCTGTGGTGTATTTCTCTATCAGAGTCAGATAGCTCTCGCTCTCGTAGTCAGTACGCTCTGCGAGTTCCTGGTTCATCTTGTCCAGACGTTCCTTCATCTTCGTGATATCTGCAAAAGCCTTCTGGGCCTCCTGACGTACTGTGGTATCGTCCTGGAGTATCATCACCTGAGGCAGATATCCTATACGACAGTCTGTAGGCACGCTGACATTTCCTGCCGTAGCCTTCTGCTGACCACAGAGTATCTTCAGCATCGTGGATTTTCCGGCTCCGTTCTTTCCTACGAGGGCAATACGGTCTCTGTCGTTGATAACGAAACTAGCATCAACGAACAGCGGCTTAACGCCAAACTCCACTTTCAGTCCTTCTACAGATATCATCGTTTGTCTACAAACTTATAATCTTTATATTTCTCAGCAGGGAATCTGAGCATCTCGTCTGTTATACCACCCGACTTGAAATTGGAAACCTTGATAGTCGTCCAGATAAAGGCGATCTTGATTCTCACTCTGATAGGTTCGTAACTCTGTCTCTTTACCAGAGCCTGTACTTCCTTTATTCCCTTTGTTCCCTTCTTGGCCTTGAGAGTCAGCAGCAGCCCTTCTTCATCATTAGCTATGCTGTAATTGAAATTCTCCGGCACTAACTTGAACTTGCTCGAATACTTATCCGACTTGTTGTTCTTCGACTCATGAATCTCCACCTCCTTTTTCTTCTTCTTTTTCTTCTTGATGGTATAGACAGTAGTTCCGTCATTCCAGGAGTTCATCTTCGCGTCTTCGAATCTGCTCTTCTTGCCTTTATACCAGATGGTGCCGTTGGTCTTATAGATGCCGATGATATTCACATCGTAGTGCAGCGTAGCCCCTTGCTCTCCAAACACCTGCTGGTAGGCGTTATTGAAGATGCGACGGGCCTGACGGGCATTAGGCGTGTCCTGTGCCTGCACAGAACAGAGGGCCGTCAGAAACAGCAAGAATAGGATAAGAAACCTGTTTCTCATTCTCTCATTATCTCAATTACTCAATTTTTTCTACTTTCGGGCTGCAAAATTACACATTTCTCGCGGATTATTGTTATTTTTGCACACAAATTAACGATTTTATCCCATAGCATATGGAAAAGAACATCTTTGCAGAACTCATAGCCAAAGCCCTTCAGTTGCAGGAACGGGCCGTAGCCAATACATTGTCACTCCTGGAGGAAGGCTGTACCATCCCCTTCATCTCACGATACAGGAAGGAACGGACAGGTGGTCTCGACGAGGTGCAGATAGCCGCCATCAGCGACCGTTACGACAAACTGAAAGAGATACAAAAACGTAAGGAGACGGTCACGAAGACCATCACCGACCTCGAGAAGATGACGCCCGAACTGCAGCAGCGCATCGACGCCTGCTGGGATGCCACAGAACTGGAGGATATCTACCTGCCCTATAAGCCTAAGCGCAGAACCAGAGCCCAGGTGGCTCGTGAGCAGGGACTGGAGCCTTTGGCACAGATCCTCCTCGTCCAGCGAGAACGAGACCCCGAGCGGGCTGCTGAACGCTTTATCAAGGGCGATGTGAAAGATGCGGATGCTGCCATTAAGGGTGCTCAGGACATCATCGCCGAGACCGTCAGCGAGGACGAGCGCAGCCGTCAGCAACTCCGCAACGCCTTCAGTCGTCAGGCTATCATCTCTTCGAAGGTCATCAAGTCCAAGGCAGATACTGACGAAGCCGCCAAGTACAGCGACTACTTCGACTGGTCGGAGCCTCTGAAGCGCTGCTCCTCCCACCGTCTGCTGGCCATGCGACGGGGTGAGGACGAGGGTATCCTCCGCGTCACGATCTCCCCTAACGACGAGGAGGCCGCAGAACGGCTGAAGCGTCATTATGTCTATGGCAACACCCCTTGCGGACAACTGGTGGCCGAGGCTATCGACGACGGCTACAAACGTCTGCTTAAGCCCGCCATCGAGACGGAGTTTGCTGCGCTTAGCAAGGAGAAGGCCGACGAAGAGGCTATCCATGTGTTTGCAGAGAACCTGCGCCAACTGTTGCTGGGTGCGCCTCTTGGACAGAAAAGGGTGATGGGCGTCGACCCCGGCTTCCGTACTGGCTGTAAGGTGGTGTGCCTCGATGCCCAGGGCAACCTGCTCCACCATGAGGCCATCTTCCCCCACCCGCCCGTCAACAAGCGGACAGAGGCTGCCATCGCCATCCAGAAGATGATCAAGAAATATCAGATTGAGGCCATCTCCATCGGTAATGGTACGGCCAGCCGCGAGACAGAGCATTTCATCAAGGATGCCCTCGCAGGGAAATATAACATCGACACAGACCTCAAATCTCAAACCTCAACACTCAAACCCCAGGTCTTCGTTGTTTCGGAGTCGGGTGCCTCTGTCTATTCCGCCTCGAAGATTGCCCGTGAAGAGTTCCCCGATGAGGATGTGACCGTTCGTGGTGCTGTCTCCATCGGCCGTCGTCTCATGGATCCCCTCGCCGAACTGGTGAAGATTGACCCGAAGAGTATCGGCGTCGGACAATATCAGCATGACGTGGACCAGACAAAACTCAAACACTCCCTCGACCAGACCGTAGAGAGTTGTGTCAACTCCGTTGGCGTCAACCTGAACACCGCCTCACAGCATCTGCTGATGTATGTCAGTGGTCTCGGCCCCACTCTGGCCAAGAATATTGTGGACTATCGCAAGGAGCACGGTGCCTTCACCTCTCGCGCCGAACTGAAGAAGGTGCCGCGTCTCGGCCCTTCTGCCTATCAGCAATGCGCAGGCTTCCTGCGTATCCCTGATGCCAAGAACCCGCTCGATAACTCTGCTGTCCATCCAGAGAGTTATCCTATCGTCGAGCAGATGGCCAAGGATCATGACTGCACCGTCGTTGACCTTATTAATAATAAAGAGAAACGTGAAGCCGTCGATATCAAGAAATATGTGACAGCCGAGGTGGGTATCCCTACCCTGACGGATATCATGAAGGAACTGGAGAAGCCTGGACGCGACCCTCGTGAACAGTTAGAGGAGTTTGAGTTCGACAAGAATGTCTCCACCATCGACGACCTTGTAGAGGGTATGGTATTGCCTGGTATCGTCACAAACATCACCAACTTCGGAGCCTTCGTCGATATCGGCGTCCATCAGGACGGATTGGTACATATCTCACAGATGGCCAATCGTCGCATCGCCCATCCGCTCGATGTGGTGAAACTCCATCAGCACGTACAGGTCCGAGTCATCGAGGTAGACCGTCGACGCAACCGTATCTCCCTCTCCATGAAGGGAATATAATAAAGAGCAAATATTTTTATCAAGAATTTGAGAATTAGAGAATTGTCGCTTCGCTAAAGGCCTCCACTTCTGGGCTAAGCAATAATTCTCTAATTCTCAAATTCTTGACTAACACAAAGATTTCTTAGACCTCCTGGATAATCTTGGCTCCTTCTTTGAGAGCCTCCATATTCAAGGGTATGAGGTCATGATGGCGCTCAGGTAGCGTCTTCTTCAAAGCCTTCTCCACACCCTTATCGCTGACGACGGGAGCCACCTTCAGCAGACCGCCGAGAACAATCATATTAAAGACCTTACCGTTCTTCATCTCAGCAGCCTTGTCCATGGCGTTGATCTCATAGACAGTAATATCCTTACGGGTGGGCTTGTTGATGATGCCAAAGCCATCATAGATGAGAATACCACCAGGCTTAATCTTCGGCTCGAACTTCTCCAGCGAAGGCTGGTTCAGCACCACGGCGATGTCGTACTTGCTGAGGATGGGCGAAGAGATGCGCTCGTCGCTGACGATCACCGTCACGTTGGCTGTACCACCACGCTGCTCAGGACCGTAGGCAGGCATCCAAGTCACCTCCTTATCCTCCATCAGTCCACTATAGGCCAGAATCTTACCCATCGAGAGCACGCCCTGACCTCCGAAACCACTGATAATTATTTCCTTTTTCATCGTTTTATCTTTTTCTTCTTGTTTATTGTTTAGAGTTTATAGTTTATAGTTGATTACCCTGCAAGCCATTCTACCTATAGAACATATCATCTATAAACTATAAACTTTAAACTATAAACATTATTCTCATTTCGTTGTATCCTTGAGGTCGCCTTTGGGATAGAAGGGGAACATGTTCTCCTTCATCCATTCGTTAGCCTTGGCAGGAGTCAGTTTCCATCCGCTGTTACAGGTAGAGACGAACTCCACGAGGCTTGAGCCCTTGCCAGCCATCGAAGCCTCGAAAGCCTTGCGCAGCGCCTTCTTGGCCTTGTTGATGGAAGCGACGCTCTCGACACTCTGACGAGTGACATAGCAGGTACCCTCGAGACCAGCAGCGATATCTGCCATCTTCAGGGGATAACCGTGCAACTGAGGATCACGGCCATAAGGACAAGTAGAGGTCTTCTGACCAATCAGCGTGGTAGGTGCCATCTGACCGCCCGTCATACCATAGATGGCATTGTTGACGAAGATGATGACGATATTCTCGCCACGGTTCAGGGCATGGATGGTCTCACAAGTACCGATACAGGCCAGGTCACCGTCACCCTGATAGGTGAACACCAGACGATCAGGCCAGCAGCGCTTGATACCCGTAGCCAATGCGGGAGCACGACCATGGGCAGCCTCCTGCCAGTCGATATCTATATAATTGTACGCGAAGACGGCACAGCCTACAGGCGATACGCCTACAGCCTTCTCTTCCATACCCATCTCTTCGATCACTTCGGCAATGAGTTTATGCACCACACCGTGCGAGCAGCCCGGACAGTAGTGCATATTATTGTCGTTCATGAGCGTCGGCTTCTTGCAGACGATATTCTCGGGTTGAACTATCTGATTTCTATCCATTTTCTTATTTCACTATTTTACTCTTTCACTATTTCACAATTGGCGCACAGCCAGATTGTCAAATCGTAAATTGTCAAATTGTCAAATGCTTTAAAGCCTCTACGATTTCCTCGGGTTCTGGAACAATACCGCCGAGACGGCCGAACTGCTCTACGGGAATGGCACCATTCACAGCCAGACGCACATCCTGTACCATCTGTCCGGCATTGATCTCCACCACGAGGATACCCTTCACCTTCTTCGACAATGCCTCAATCTGCTTGATGGGGAACGGGAACAGCGTGATCGGACGGAACAGACCGACCTTGACGCCCTGTTCACGGGCAATCTCGATAGCCTTCTCCGACAAACGGGCAGCACTTCCGAAGGCCACGATGGCATACTCTGCATCATCCATATGCTGCTCCTCGAAGCGGACCTCGTTCTCCTGAATCTTACGATATTTCTCTTGCAAGGCAAGATTGCGCTGCTCCATGATCTCTGGCTTCAACTCCAAAGAGGTGATCACGACGCGCTCACGATTCTTGGGCTTACCTGTAGAGGCCCAGGGACACTGCTTGATGACCTCCTCGTCAGTACGACGGGGTTTCTGTGGCGGCAACACCACCTTCTCCATCATCTGACCGATCACACCGTCGGACAGAATCATGGCAGGGTTACGATACTTGAATGCCAACTCAAAGGCGAGATCTACGAAGTCGGCCATCTCCTGTACAGAGTTAGGAGCCAGCACGATTACCTTGTAGTCACCATTACCACCACCGCGGGTAGCCTGAAAATAGTCACCCTGCGAAGGCTGGATCGTTCCCAAACCAGGGCCGCCGCGCTGGACGTTCACAAACACGCCCGGCACCTCGGCACCAGCCATGTAGGTGATACCCTCCTGCATCAGGGCGATACCAGGAGAACTCGATGAGGTCATGGCACGCTTACCTGCTCCGGCTGCACCATAGACCATATAGATACTGGCCAGTTCACTCTCGGCCTGAACCACCTGCATACCGGTAGTCTCCCACGGCTTAAGTTCTGCCAGCGTCTCAATCACTTCACTCTGGGGAGTAATAGGATAGCCGAAATAGCCGTCGCATCCGCAACGAATAGCAGCATGGGCAATGGCCTCATTGCCTTTCATCAACACAACTTCTTGCGTCCCTTCGGTAGCAAGCGAGTTCTCGATTACACGTTCTTCTGCCATAACTTATTCCTCCACTTTTTTACGATACACGGTGATACATCCATCGGGGCAGACGATGCCGCACGAGGCACAGCCCACACAGGCCTCCTCATTGACAGCCTCCACATACGGATAACCGTGCAGATTCACTTTGTTGGCCAGAGCGATGACCTTCTGAGGGCAGGCAATGATGCACAACTGGCATCCCTTGCAGCGCTCAGTATTCACCTCAATAGCACCTTTTAATTTTGCCATATTATCCTGTTTAATGCATTAAACTCTCAATTTCGGGGTGCAAAGGTACAAATAAGTGAGCAAAATGCAAAAGAAAATGGATTTTTTCTTTCCATTTTTCACTTTTTGCCCTACCTTTGCATCGTCAATGACACGAAAATCAATAAGGAATGATGAAAAAGGCAATTGTCATCGGAGCCTCTTCAGGTATCGGAAGAGAAGTAGCAAGACTGCTGATAAAGGAGGGTTGGACGGTCGGCGCTGCAGCCAGGAGGGAGGAACGTCTGAAAGAACTGGGTGCCGCAGCGATCGAGAAGATCGATGTCACGCAGGAGGATGCGCCCGCCAGGCTGAGAACGCTCATCGGCCGCATAGGCGGCATGGACCTCTTCTTCTATGCCTCAGGCATCGGCAAGCAGAACCGCGAACTGGAGGAAGGCATCGAACTGGCGACCATGCAAACCAACGCTATGGGCTTCACCAGAATGATCGGCGAGGCCTATCGCTACTTCGCTGAACAGGGTCGTGGACATATCGCTGCCATCACCTCCATAGCAGGCACAAAGGGACTTGGTCCCGCCCCCAGTTACTCGGCTACCAAGGCCATGCAGAATGTCTACCTGCAGGCTCTCGAACAACAAGCCAACAGCCGGGGGCTGAAGATCCGATTCACCGATATCCGTCCAGGCTTCGTAGATACCGCCCTGCTCGACGGCGACTTCCGTTATCCGATGATGCTCAAGCCCGAGAGTGTGGCCAGGGATATCCTTTCCGCCATCCACCACCGCAGGCACATACAGGTCATCGACTGGAAATACCGTCTGCTGACCAGCCTATGGAAAAGGATTCCACGATGCCTCTGGCGACATCTGCGGATATAAAGATTACATATTATTATATATGTATTCTCGCACCACCTTAATGGAGGCATACAGGCTAAAGCAGCCGTATGCTAAGATTTACACATTTGCGAGAGGCCTTTGAAGGTGGAGAGTTCGCGCTCGGTGAACTCCTTGCGGAGCATGTCCCATCCGTCAGGTACCTGTTTCAGGAACAAGCGTGTCAGTTGTGCCAGGAAACAGGAGGAGAAAAAGAGTGGCACGGCGGCGTTACCTTCATCAGCCACATCCTGGTTCTGATACTGCACCAGCCCCTGATACATGGGATGGCAGTGCATGCTCAGTTGACGATAGAACGATGCCATCTCCTTGTTCTTAAAGAGGTATCGCCAGGCCTGGCTGAAGGATATCATCTCCCGCCAGTTATCACTCTGCCAATTCTTCCATACGGTCTCACGCTCCTCATCTGTCTTCGGATGCTCGAAGAGGAAGTAGAACATGGCCAGATGCTCGTATACTGTGCGAGTCAGGGTCATCGTCTTATACTCCTCATGCAGTTCAAACGGCTGGCCCTTATATTCATAGACCAACCCCTCCTTGGTCAGTTTGTGGTTGCAAAGGTGTGTGGTCATCACCCGCTGGAGAATGGCATGGGCCACAGCAAAGCGCTCCTGCAGAAAAAGATCCTGACAGTTCACCAGCGTGTGGCAGATCACCTGGGTTGCGACACGCATAACCAGATCAGACTGTTCAAAACCCTCTTCGTTCACGGATTATACATATCTTTACAATAGAAGGCCATGATATCGTCGAGCATACGCTTGGCCTCGACAGCAGGACTGTCGGGGTCGAGTTCGATGGCCTGGATATAGCAGTTGATGGCCTCATGCCATTTCGACTCTTTACGAAAGGCATTGCCCTGCTCGTACCAATCCTCTGCCGACATCAATTCTTCAGGCTTCATGCTTCACTTATAATACTCTTTTTTCCCGGCAGCGAGGGTGTTCTTCATCAGCGAACAGATGGTCATCGGCCCCACCCCGCCAGGAACAGGCGTGATGTATGAGCACTTGGGACTGACCTCGTCGAACTTCACGTCACCGTTCAGGCGGAAACCGCTCTTACGGGTGGCATCAGGCACTCGGGTAGTACCCACATCGACGATCACAGCACCCTCCTTCACCATATCAGCCGTCACGAAATCGGGCTGTCCGATGGCGGCGATGATGATATCGGCTGCACGGCACTCTTCCTTCAGGGTCTTCGAACGCGAGTGGCAGACGGTGACGGTAGCGTCGCCATACTGTTTCTGCATCATCAACTGGGCCATGGGCTTACCGACGATGTTTGAACGTCCGAGGATGACACACTTCTTACCTGAGGTCTCGATGCCATAGCGCTTCAACAGGGTGATGATGCCCAGTGGCGTGGCCGAGATGAAACACGGCAGGCCGATGGCCATACGGCCGACATTGATGGGATGGAAACCGTCGACATCCTTACGATAGTCGATGGCCTCGATGATCTTCTGCTCATCGATATGCTTCGGCAGAGGCAGTTGTACGATGAAGCCGTCGACATCGTCGTCCTTATTCAGTTTATCCACACAAGCCAGGAGTTCGGCCTCGGTGATGTTATCCTCAAAACGGATAAGTGTGGACTTGAAACCACAAGCCTCGCACGCGAGTACCTTATTTTTAACGTAAGTCTCCGAACCACCGTCGTGACCTACCAACACTGCTGCCAGATGGGGCTGTTTGCCGCCACGAGCCATGATCTCCTTTACCTCTTCGGCAATCTCAGCCTTGATGGCTGCTGCTGTTGCTTTTCCGTCAATTAGTTGCATATTTTTTCTGTTTACAGTTTACAGTTTACAGTTTACGGTTTACAGTTCTTGCGTCCCTTCGGTAGCAAGCGAGCAAAGCTCGAGCGGATTACTTCTATAGTCAGAACGGCTTGCCAGCATATCATCTGTAAACTGTAAACCGTCAACTGTAAACAAAGTTAAAATTTCGGAATTCCTCCTCCCTTCATGGCCTTCATCGCGTTGGCCATCTGAGCCATCTTCGAGGAGCCCATGCCACTGACCATCTTCATCATCTTACGCGTCTGGTCGAACTGTTTCATCAAGCGGTTCACATCGTCGAGTTTCGTACCTGAACCAGCAGCAATACGACGGCGACGGCTCTGGTTGATGATATCGGGATTCTGACGTTCCTTCGGTGTCATCGAGTTGATGATGGCTTCGATGCCCTTGAAGGCGTCGTCGTCGATGTCAAGGTCCTTGATCTGCTTGCCTACTCCAGGGATCATCGAGGCAAGATCCTTCAGGTTGCCCATCTTCTTGATCTGCTGGATCTGACCCATGAAGTCGTCGAAGTCGAACTTGTTCTTACGGATCTTCTTCTCCAGGCGCTTGGCCTCTTCCTCGTCGTACTGCATCTGTGCCCGCTCGACGAGCGATACGACATCACCCATACCAAGGATACGGTCGGCCATACGTTCAGGATGGAACACATCGATGGCCTCCATCTTCTCACCCGTACCGACGAACTTGATGGGCTTCGTCACCACCGTACGGATGGAGAGGGCAGCACCACCTCGGGTATCACCATCGAGTTTGGTCAGCACCACGCCGTCGAAGTCGAGACGGTCGTTGAACTCCTTGGCGGTATTCACGGCATCCTGACCCGTCATCGAGTCGACCACGAAGAGCGTCTCGTTGGGATTGACGGCCTTCTTCAGTGTCTCTATCTCCTGCATCATCTCCTCATCGACAGCCAGACGACCGGCGGTATCGATGATGACCACATCGTTGGCCTTGGCCTTGGCTTCGGCGATGGCATGGTTGGCTATCTCGACGACGTTCTTGTTGTCAGGCTCAGTATAGACGGGCACACCGACACTCTCACCGACAACCTTCAACTGCTCGATGGCAGCCGGACGATACACGTCGCAGGCTACCAACAAAGGTTTCTTGTGGTTGCGGGTCTTCAACAGGTTGGCCAGTTTACCGCTGAACGTGGTCTTACCAGAGCCCTGCAGACCCGACATCAGGATGATGGCAGGGGCTCCTGCACGTCCCTCGACCTTCAGTTCTGAGGCTTTACCACCCATGAGTTCGGCCAGTTCGTCATGAACGATCTTCACCATCAACTGGCTCGGTTTCACAGCCGTCAGCACGTTCATACCCAGCGCCTTCTGCTTCACCGTGTCGGTAAAGTTCTTGGCCACCTTATAGTTGACGTCGGCATCAAGCAGTGCACGGCGGACGTCCTTCAGGGTCTCGGCAACATTGATCTCGGTGATCTTGCCCTCACCCTTCAGGATCTTAAACGATCTCTCAAGTCTGTCACTTAAATTCTCAAACATCTTTCTTCTTGTTTACTGTTTACAGTTTACGGTTTACAGTTGATTACTTCTATAGGCGGTATCCTCAGAACGGCTTGCCAGCATATCATCTGTACGCTCGAGCTCTGCTCGCTTGCTATTGAAAGGACGCAAGAACTTAAACCGTCAACTGTAAACTATAATTTATATTACTTCATATCCGAACTTCTCGCAGAGGGCGAGGCTCATCTCCTTCAGTTTGAACTTCTGAATCTTGCCGGAGCCTGTCAGCGGGAACTGGTCGATGAAGAACACGTACTTCGGAATCTTATAACGGGCAATCTTTCCGCGGCAGAACTCCTGTACATCCTCCGGCTCCATCTTCACGCCCTCTTCCAGGATGATGAAGGCACCCACGGCCTCACCGTATTTCTTCGACGGCACGGCAGCCACCTGTACGTCACGGATGCCGGGCATGTGATAGAGGTACTCCTCGATCTCACGCGGATAGATGTTCTCACCACCACGGATGATCATGTCCTTGATGCGACCCGTGATCTTATAGAAGCCCTGCTCGTCTTTCACGCCCAGGTCGCCCGAGTGCAGATAGCCGTTCTTGTCGATCACCTCAGCCGTGGCCTCGGGGTTCTTGTAGTAGCCCTTCATCACGTTGAAGCCTTTACAGCACATCTCACCCTGTACGCCGACGGGACACTCCTCACCAGTCTCAGGATCGAGCACCTTCACGTCGACAAACGGATAGTCGCGGCCTACGGTCGTACAGCGCTGCTCGAAGGTATCGTTCAGACAGGTCTGTGTCATACCTGGTGACGACTCCGTCAGACCGTACACACTCGTGATGGTCATATACATCTTCTCGGAGACCTGCTTCATCAATTCCACAGGACACAGCGAACCTGCCATGATACCCGTTCGCAGACAGGTCAGGTCGAACATCGAGAACATCGGGTGGTTCAGTTCGGCGATAAACATCGTGGGCACGCCATAGACGGCCGTACACCGCTCCTTATGGATGGAAGCCAGCACCACCAGCGGGTCGAACTTCTCGACCATCACCTCGGTACAGCCGTGCGTCAGACAGTTCATCGTGGCGAGCACCACACCGAAGCAATGGAACAGCGGCACACAGACACAGAGTTTGTCGTCCTGTGTGAAGCCCATGTTCTCACCCGTGAAATATCCGTCATTAGCGATGCCAAAGTGCGTCAGCATCACACCCTTGGGGAAGCCTGTCGTGCCTGAGGTATACTGCATGTTGCAGACATCGTGACAGGTCACCTTGCTCTTCATCTCCAGCAGGGTCTCGTCCTCCACGTTCTGACCTAAGAGCAGCAACTCAGCGGTGTTGAACATACCGCGATACTTCTCCATACCGATGAACACCACGTTCTTCATATAAGGGAAGCGCTCACTGTTCAGATGGCCGCGCTCACAGGTCTTCAGTTCGGGCAGCATCGTGTAGGTCATGTCCACGTAGTTACAGTCCCATGTACCGTCGGTGATACAGAGGGTATGCATGTCAGAGTCCTTACAGAGATACTCCAACTCACTCTGCTTGTAGTTCGTGTTCACCGTCACCAGCACGGCACCGATCTTGGCAGTTGCATAGAGAAACGTCAGCCAGTCGGGCACGTTTGTCGCCCAGATACCCACGTTCGAACCCCGCTCCACACCGATGGCAATCAGTCCCTTGGCGAGGTTGTCCACTCGCTCGTTGAACTTGCTCCAGGTGAAGCGCAGGTCACGGTCACTATAGACGATATATTCTTTATCGGGCGTAGTCTCAGCCCAGTGTTCAAGCCACTGGCCGAGGGTGCGCTCATGGAGTGTATAGCCCTCACTGCCGGTCTCGGCAGGATAGGTTCTGTCTGGCAGCGGTCTGCCTGCCATATCTAATTTCACGCTCTTTGTTTCCATCTTCAATCTTCAATATTCAATGATCAGAACGGAATATAAATAAGTGCAAGAATCTTGGCACTCTTACCTGGGGCACCGTGCAGATGATGCTTCACGATGGAGTCATAGTAAATCGAGTCGCCTTCCTTCAGCGAATACTTCTCCTTACCGTATTCCACTTCCACTTCGCCCTGCATCACGTAGATGAACTCCTCACCTTCATGGGCAGAGAGTTTATAGTCGGTATTCTCCTCAGGGTTGATGTCGATGATGAACGGCTCCATGTGCCGGCCGGCCTTCTGCTGGGCCAGGGGATGATACTCCATATGCTTACGGGCATCGGTGGCACCGTTCGAGAAACTGATGCTGCTTTCACGTTCACGGTCTGCTGCACGTGTCACCACGGGACCTAATGCGTCGTTGTCGTCCATAAAGGTACCCAGTCGCACACCCAGTGCACGGGCTATCTTGATCAGCGGCCCTAACGAGGGTAGGTTCTGGTCGTTCTCAATGCTGTTGATCTGCTCTACCGACAGACCTGTGCTCTCAGCCACTTCTTCAATGCTGAGGTTTTTCGTCTCTCTGAGTCCCTTGATTTTGGAACCGACATAAGTGTTAGTGTTGGACATAATCTACAAACTATAAACGTTAATTTTACAATCTAATTAAGCACATTATTTATTTTAGGGCGCAAAATTACAACAAAAAAATGAGACTCGCAAAACTTTGAGCCCGTTTTTGTTGTTTTTCTTAAATATTCTTCGTAACTTTGACCCCACAAACCCACAAATGCTATTAGGATGAAACGAGAAAAACCAGACATGAGCCGCCGAGAGTTCCTTCGCAGACTTGGCCTCGGCACAGGATCAGCCATGGCTCTGATGGCAATGGAGCCATTGAACGCACTGGCCCGACAAAACAAGGAAAGCATAGAGAATCGTATGACCTACCGCGTGCAGCACGGTTCTGGCAATCAGGTCTCCCTGCTCGGCTTCGGCATGATGCGCCTGCCAAATGACCAGGATGAGGTCAACAGCCTCGTAGACTACGCCATCGAGCACGGCGTGAACTATTTCGACACGGCTCCGATGTATATGAGGGGCAGGTCGGAAGTGCTGACAGGCAATGCCCTCGCCCGCCATCCCAGAGACAAGTTCTTCATCGCCACGAAGATGTCGAACCAGAGAGATAACCTCTGGGACTTCGACGAGGCAGTCAACATGTACCGCCAGTCATTCCAGCGACTGCGCGTGGATTATATCGACTACTATCTGCTGCATAGTATTGGCGGCGGAGGTGTAGACACACTGAGGAAACGATTCCTCGACAACGGCCTGCTCGACTTCCTGTTGAAAGAGCGTGAGGCCGGCAGAATCAAGCACCTGGGCTTCTCGTATCATGGTGACGTGAGTGCCTTCGACTGGCTGCTCGACCATAACGACGACTACCATTTCGACTTCGTACAGATCCAGATGAACTTCCTCGACTGGCGGCATGCATCGCTCAACACGAGCGGATGGAGAAAGGATGCCGATGCTGAATATCTATATGGGAAATGCGAGAAACTCGGTATTCAGTGTGTGGTAATGGAGCCGCTACGTGGCGGAGCCTTCGGTAATATGGCCCAAGAACTCACTGACCAACTGAAGGCCATGCGTCCTGACGACAGTACTGCCCGCTGGGCGTTCAGATGGGTTGGTTCCCACCCGAATATCCTCACCACGCTGAGCGGCATGAACCAAATGGACCATCTGGTGGAGAACATCCAGACATTCTCTCCACTTGAGGTTTGCACCGAAGCCGAGAACCAACTGCTGGCAAACATTGCCGACCAGATGATGGGATTCCCGACCATACCCTGTACTACCTGTGAATACTGTATGCCTTGTCCCTATGGAGTGAATATCCCTGGCAACTTTGCCTACTACAACAAGGCCGTCAACGATCATTTACTCCCATTGCCAGAGCCGACGGCAGCGGATTATGCTGAGCGTCAGAAACAGTTTATCGAGGGGTATCGCCAAGCACTGCCCGATGGCGACACATGGGCCCGAGCCTGCCAAGACTGCGAGGAGTGCCTGTCCAAGTGTCCGCAACAGATTCGTATTCCCAACCAATTGAGCCGCATCGTGCAGACGCTCCGTGTCAGACGTTAGTATCTCTGGGTGGTCGCTGTGAGAACTCACAACCGCAATATTGCTGGTTATAGAAGTCAAATTCTTTCAACAACTGATTACGGCGCTCATAGAGACCACCCTTACGCCAATTCTGAGCCCAAAAAGCGACAGAATCGCACATAGGGGACTGTCCCTGTCGTGAGATTCCGTTAACAGCCTGCTCAGCCAGATGGCCAGCACGCTCTATCTGTTCTAAACTCTTCCAACGGCTGGAAGCAAGAGTGGTAGTGAAATATCTGATATTTAATTCCTTAGCCTTCCTCGCAGCAACAGTCAGGCGAAGCGTAAAGCATTGCTCGCAGCGACGGCCGCGCTCAGGCTCACCTTCCAGTCCACATACATCTCTCCGCCATTGTTCATGGTCGTAGTCGCCATCGATCCAAGTGAGTCCCAGACACTCTGCATGGCGCTTGCTCTCCTGTTTGCGAATCTCATACTCTTCTAACGGAAAGATATTCGGATTGTAATAGAATATGGTCGGACGGATATCATGCTGCACCAGCCACTCGACGATGGCAGAGGAACAAGGTGCACAACAGGCATGCAACAAGACATCCTTGAGTCCTTCAGGCACTATAATTGCTGGTTTCTTCATCACTATTTTCACATTTCGTCTGCAAAGATAATCATTTTTGTCCATAATGAGTGTTAATCTTCCCAAAAAACAGATTCATTCCATTTATATTTCGTAATTTTGTCGAATCAACAACCGTTACTACTATATCGTATGAATCTGAATCTGACAGACAACATCAAGATGCCTGACCATCAGTTAAGGCGACAGGTCATCGACCTCTGTAACAAGACAGGCAAGCCCCTATTGAAACTCTCCACCAAGGACTATATGGACAACGACCTGGGCCACCTCGTCGAGCAGTTCGACGGACAAGCCGGTTTGGTGAACATCGAAGTGTTCAACGAACTGCAGCACACCATCACCGGATGGCCTGGCGGCAAGCCAGACGTAGACGACACCACCCGTCCTGAGCGGGCCAAGCCCTACCCCAAACGGGTCATCGTCTTCTCCCCCCACCCCGACGACGATGTCATCTCGATGGGAGGCACCATCCGACGGCTGATGCAACAGAAGCACGACGTGCATGTGGCCTACGAGACATCGGGCAATATCGCTGTGGCGGATGAGGAAGTGCGGCTCTATATGCACTTCATCAACGGCTTCAACAAACTCTTTGCCAACGGCTCCGACGAGGTCATCAAGATCCGCTATCGTGAAATCATGAGTTACCTGAAGGAGAAGAA
>JAEEGK010016770.1_pt1 | contig 16052 bp, 6 predicted proteins | sample 8958771 | NCBI WGS metagenome assembly JAEEGK01 (sample SAMN16246547, study PRJNA631951) | gut metagenome | biome: gut microbiome; feature: rumen; material: SC-attached | host: Bos | place: Iran: Karaj | collected 2018-10
ATAATATTATTATAAAGATTTTCCTCTTTTTTATCATTTTTATTTTCCTCTGTTTTATCATTTTTATTTTCCATATTTTCAAATATTTAAAGTAATTAATAAATTATTAATTAAAAATCATAATAAAGATGATAAAAAGAAATATTTTTTATAAATCATAATAATATTTATCAAGTTATTTTTGTGAAAAGTTTGTTAATCATTAAAATTCTTCACAAAATTTGATTAACTGAATATCATGTTTAATCTTTTCAAATGATTATTCTGTTCTTCTAATTTCCTAATTCAATGTTTATATAATTTTTTTTAATTTTTGATATATAGTTTTTTTAATATCATCTAAAATTTTAATTACTATTATTTTATTATCTTTATCTTTCAAAATTTTCTATTAACTATTTATTATTAATTATATACTATTAACAGACTTTTCTGTCATATAATTTCTAATTCTTTAGTTTTTTATTCTTTTGAATACCTATAATTAGTTTTTTTATAATATATTAATTAAATGTTTTTATTCATATCTATGACCTATTAACAGATATTAAAAAACTCCAAAATGAATTTTCAATAATATATTACATATTTCACATTAATAAAATAATATATGGAAATGCATTTAACTTATTTGGATGTTATTGATATTTTTAAAATCGTTTAAATTTAGATTATTTGTATTATCCATTTTTTTAAATTCTATATAAATTTGTTGTTGTAATCTTTATTTTAAGAAATTTTTTTTTAAATGATAAAAACTAACAGCGAATCTTTATTATTGTAATACATTTATGGGTTTTGAGAATAAAAATACTTTTGTTTTATAAATTTTAAGTAAGTTCAATTTATTTGTAAAAAAAGAAATGTCTTAATTTAACTGTCAATTATATATTTTATGAAGTATTTTACATAAAATTGTATTTCTCCATATAATACCATAAAATATATTATTTTTTTAAAAATGCTTATGTGAGTTAAAATTAATAAAACATAATTTCAATTATTTCTAAATTACTTCTTGAATAAAAATTATTTTAATTTAAATATATTATCATAAATATGAATAATTCTGACTCATATTCCCCAAAAAGTAATAATAGTATAAATATATTATCTCCACAACAAAGTTCCTTCCAAAAAAATATATTATTATTTAAAGATGAAGTTTTAAAAGATTTAAAAAAAATAGAAAATAAATTGAATTTAAAATTTGAAAATTGTTCATCCTCATTAGAAAATAAATTAAATGATTATAATTTAAAAATAGAAAATGTATCTCAAAAAGTAAATGATTTATCAAATTTAATTTCAGTAGATAAAAATATACATGAAAAAATAGATTCTTTACTTCAATTTAAAGCTAAAATGAAAGATGAGTATATGGCCCAAGAATTAAAAATAAATTCAAATTATAAAGAATTACATGATTCTATATTTAATCACGATAAATTAATTTCAGAAAGTATAATATATCCAGGAATAATTGGTCAAATGTGTAGATTTAAAAATTTACATCAATTTATTGATTTTGTTTTAATTAATATAAAAGAATTATTATCTCATAAAGATAAAAATATTACAGAATTCAAAAATTATAAAAATAAAATAGATACAATGATTAAAAACATAAAAAATCAATTTGAAGGAATTACTAAATCTATGAGTGATTATACTAAAAAATGTGTAAGTTTAACTGAAGTTAGATTAACTGATTTGATTAAAGTTTATGATAACAGAATAAATGAAATAAGACTTGAAAATAGTAAACATATTATTGAATTACAATCTAAAAATGAAAATCCTAATCATGAAAATAAAAATATTAATGATAAGAATGATATTGATTATAATTTAAAAAAAGAAATTGAATTCATTAAACAAACAAATAATAATATAAATAGTAAAATTGAAAATTATAAAAATGATTGTCACCAAATTAAAGAACAAATTTCCAAATTAGATGATTTCCTTAAAGAAATAGAATTAAAAGTCAATAGATTAAATGAAAAAAGAAATGAAATTGATTATAATGTTATTAATAATTCAAAAAATAAAATAAATGATGTTGTTAAAAATGAAAATAATAATAATAAAAAAAATGAACCTGTAAAAAAAGGAAAAATTATTGAAAGTTTTTTAAAAAAATATATTCAAGGAGAAGTTGGAGTAAATGATATAATAAATAGAAATAATATAGAAGAAAATTCAAATGAAAATAAAATACCAAATATAAATCATTTAGAAGAAAAACATAATCTTAAAAATAATAATAATAATCATAATAACAACATTTATATTAATAATAATGATAATGTTAATAATAAATTAACGAAAAATAATAGTTATTCTAATAATATTATGCTTAAAAATAACTTTAAAAATTCAGGAAACAATTTTTATCATCCTGATAATTCTAATGAAGAAAACATAAATTCATTCAGTCAAAGAAAATTTTTCCAAAGATTAAAAAACATAAATTTCCAAGATAAAAATTATTTGGAACATCCAAGTAAAAATAAAGCTTTAATAGAAAATATATCAGATTCAAAAATTCAAAATAATAATAAAAATGATTCAGATTCAAATTTAAAAGAAGAACCCAAACAATTAAATTTACCAAATAATAAACATCAAAAATCAATGTCATTAAAAGATATAAAACAATTTGCAGCAAGAAGTTATTCTATCTTTCCTAAATTACCAAAAAGAAATATTGAAAAAAGTGATTTAAAAATAGCAAGATCTTTTTCAGATGAAGATGAAAGAAATTTATTTATTTCTTATAAAAATAATATTTTAGACAATAATAATAATAAAAATAATGATAATTATAAAAATAAAGATTATATTAATAATATTATAACTTCAGTAATGAATTTAAAAAAAATGCCCATTGGTAATCTCTCTCCTAAAATGTTTAATTCTATTGATGGAGAAAAAAGTTATTTTAATAATAAAAATAGTTCAGTTTCTTTTATTGGAAATTCTATTCAAGTTATTCATTCAAAAAAACATTATAATACTATTAAAAATATTAAAAGTGAAATTAAGGAAAAAGAAAAAGAAATTATTGAAAGTTACAAAAAGAAAAAAGAAATTGTAAATTCCTCTTCTAGAATTAATGAAGCTAAAGAATTAGAGAAATATGTTAATCAAATTAAAGAAAATATTTCTTATCATAAATTAGAAAAAAATAATTATGATGATGATATTATTTCCAAAAAGTTATTTTTTGATAAAAATAAAACTTTTGTTTTTAAAAAAAATAAAGATTCACCCAATTTTTCATTAGATAAAAATAATAATTTGTTAAATTGTATAAATGAAAATTCAGAAATTAAATATTCTAAATTATCCAAAATTTTAAATAATATTCCTAAAAATATTCCTAAAAAAAATTTATTATTAAATAATTCTGATAAATTTTCTTTAAATTTTTATAAAGATGAAGATAAATAAAAGTATAATATGTGATTATTAGTTAAATACTTCATTTTATAATAACATTTTAATGTTTTCATTTAATATTTTGACTTAATTTTATGTTTTTTTTGATTTTGATGTTAGTAATTGGTTTTTATATTAGAATACTAATAATATTATAAAAAATATTACAATTTTTAAATAAATAAAAAAATAATTAATTTTAAAAAAAAAATAATTATGGAAAATTCATCTGAAATAATGAAAAACTTAAATAAACCTATTTTTCATAAATGTATAAGTTCAAAAACAAATAAAATCTTTATTAAATATACACAATTAAATTATAGACAATATAGTTTAAGTATAATAAAATCATTATGTTATAAATCACCTTATTATAATAAAAATTCTCTTTTTTATCAGACGTTATTATTTCATGACATTGTTTTATATAACTGTGGAAATGAAGTTTATATTAATAATCTTGATTTATTAATTTTATGTTGTTTTCTTATTGCAATTAAAAGTTTATGTGATCAATATCATATTTTAAAGATTAAAGATTTAAAAAATATTTACAGAGAAAAATTTTGCTTATACAAAAATGAAGATATTATTTCTAATGAAATAATATGTTTAAAGTTATTAGATTATAATATTAATTATATGTCTTCATATGATTTTCTTTGTTATTTTATTCATAATAATAATAATGATAAAATATTATTTGAATACTCAAATCATTTATTAGAAAATCTTTATAATGGAGATATTAAATATTATGTTTTTAAATCACAATACAATATAGCTTTAGAAATTTTTTCACAAACAAAAGAACAATTTAAAATTAAATCTATAATTTTATCAATTCCCTCTTCTAAAAATTCAACATTAAACCCTTCTAAAGTTAATAATGAAGATAATGATAATAATAAAAGTCATAATGATAGTAATTCATATAATAAAATAATTAGATTAGCAGCTAATTCTCCTTTAAAAAGATATATTAGAAAAGATATTCATATTGAATTTTCAAAATCAAAAATAATCAATAATTCATCAAATTTAAGTGGTGGTGGTTCTACAAATAATATTTTTTCTCCTTTATCTCAGAATAATGCATCGATGAATAGTAAAAATAATTCGCCAAATAAAAAAACTTATTTAAATACTATAAATAATTTAAAATTAGAATATAAAAAAGATTTAATTGGTTCATGTAATAATATTTTAGAATGTAAAAGAAAAACAGAGAATGAAAATAATAAAAATAAAAAAGAAAGTTTGGCAATTCGATTAGGTTCTCCAGTTAATTTTGTTAATATGAAGAAAAATTCTATGAATATTGATTTCAAATATCTTTCTACTATTAATAAAAAAATTAATTATGATAAATTTATTATTTATAATCCTAGAAACAGAAATTGTGTATATAAAAAAAAATTAAATTTTGATAATAATAATAATAAAGTCGAAGTTAATGATTAAAAAATAACTTTTCCAACAAAAAGAACACAAAAAATAGCAAATATTATAAATACTTTTTTTTAATTCACAAAAAAATAGTCAATAAATTATAATAAAAATGATATTATTTTTAAACTAACTCTAATTAAATTAATTAATAATGAAATTTAATTAATTATTTTTTTCAAAAACAAAAAAAATAAAAAATAAAATAAATTATCAAATTTATCATCTTTTTTAAAAGTATCTCCTAAAGGAGAAAGTAAAATAGATAAAATTAAAGGAAAAATTAAATTTAAAAAAAATTATCAAAAAAATATTGGGAAAATGAGAAAAAAGATATAAAAATGTAAAGTCCTATAAAGGCAATAAATATTTTCTTCAAATGTTATATAATCAAAGAATATTAAATGATTCTTTATTTCAAATATTAATAATATAATAGGATAAAAAAATATAATTTCATTATTTTTTTTATTTAAAAAATTAAAAAAAAATAATCATCTACATTAAAAGTATAATATAGTAATATCAATAACTTTACAATTATATATTTAACTTTTAATTTCATAATAAAAATTTTCAAATAGTACTTTATTTTGTTTTTTCTTATCTAATTTTAAAAAAAATAAATTTATTCCAATTTGATTACTTAAATTATCTTCTAAATAACTATTCATAAAAAAATGTAAATCATCATAAACTAAAAATCCTTTTTTATCTCTATCAATTAAATTAAAATAATCTCTTATATTTTCATTCTGAACATTCATTCCTTTTTTCATTTTATCTAATTGATTTTCAAATTCAATATTTTTAGTTAATATTTGTTGAATAATTAAAGAAGTTTCAGTAGAAATGGATTGATTATTATTTTCTTTTTTTAAAACATCTTCTCTACAATCTTTTTCAAAAGGAACAAAAATATTAAAAAAATCTTCATAAACTAAATAACCTTTTTGTTCAAGATCATATTTTTTAAAAATCAAATATAAATCTTTATTTGAAAATTCAATTCCAAAATTTAAAGAAGCTCTTTTAAAAGAAGTTATACTTATTTTATTTGGATATGTTTTTGATTCATAAATATTATATAAACTTTTAATATTAAAATCTTCTTTTTTTGATAAAACAATTTTTTCTTGTTCAATTTCAAATTCCATTGAAATAACTAATTTAATATATCCTGTAATAATAATTGATTTATCAATTCTTCTCGGAGATTTATTTCTATTTATTATAATATTGTTTTCTTGATTATTTCTTTCTTTTTCTTGTTTATTATAATTAAAAATATTTATATTGTTATTATCTAAATATTCTTTTTTTACTTTTTGATAAGTTTCTAAAGTTAAATTATTTATATTCTTTATATTGTTTGATATTTCTATATTATTATTATTATTAGTGTTTTGATTTGAAGAATAAAAAAAAATATTTGAATTACTATTATTTAAATTTGAATTATTTGGAGAATCAGAATTATATGAAAAATTTAAATTTTTATTTATTTTATTTTTACTCGTTTTATTATCATTTAATTCATCATATAATTTATTTATTGTATTCTTTTTTACTTTTTCGTATTCATCTTTCATAAAAGATTTATAATTTGAATTATCATTAAAAAATCTAGAAGAAGATTTATGATTTGGAGTAGCATTCAATTCATCAAAAAAATCATCATCTTTTTTATTTATTCTATCTATAATATTATGACTTAGATTAGTTCTTTTACTTCTTCTAAAATCATTATCATTAATATAATCATTAATAATATTTTTTCTAATGGGTGTTCTATCTCTTTTTTCGCTTTTTAATGAATTGTAAAAATTTTGATTATTTCTATGAGAAAGTGAATTATACTTATAATATATATTTGGACTTAAACTTTTTTCTTTTTCTAATTTATTTTCAATTCTTCTTTCATTTAATTTGCTTATACTATGAAACTTTTGATTATTTATTTTAATGTAATTATCATTATTATAATTTTGGGATTTAGCAAAATTTTTTTTATTTTCATTTGATAAATTAACTTTACTATAATTATTTATATTATAATTAGTAATTTTTTCCCTAACTAACATTTCTTTTCCATAATTTAATTTTTTAATTTGAGCAAAATTCATAATAGTAATAAAATCTTCTAATTCAATCCTACAATCACCATTAATATCAAATCTTCTCATAATATTTTGAATAGAATTATTAGAAATTTTAATATTTTGTTCATCTAAAATCATAATAATTGAACCTGGAGTAATATAACCTTTATTTTCAATTTTTTCAAAAATTAAAGAAGGATTAAAACCTTTAATTTGATATAATTGATTTTCAAAAATTTCTAAATTTTGAATTAATTCAATTTCTTTTTCAACTAAACCATTAAATAATATAATAATATTATTAGATAATTCATATTTATAATCATCGTTATTATTAATATGAATTTTTCTTCTTAAATTATATTTTGTTTGACTAAGAACAAAAGAAATAAATTCACTATATGATAATTCACCATTTCTATCTTCATCATAAAAAAAGATTATTTTCGTTAAATATAATTCAAGTTCTTCTGTGTTAATTTCTGAATCATCTGAATATTGTAAATAAAATTCTAATAAATTATGAGAGGTTATTGAATGATTTGTTGATAAATTCGAAAATAATTGTACTAAATCAAAATTATTTTCTGAATTTAATTGTATTCTTATTTGCTCTATTTCTTCTTCATATTCTGAAACCATTAAAAAAATTCTTGATAAAATATCATAAATTTCTGACATTTTTTAATTTAAATTTAATATTTTTTTTCAAATGAAAAAATATTTTAAAATAATTTTTTTTATTAAATATATTTAATTATAATATAATTCAATTGAAGATGCATCTTTAAATTCATAATCTTCTAAAGTTATTTTATCTTTATATATTATATTAGTATTTTATATTTATTTTTTTCTGGTTTTGTTTCAATATGAAATGCAATTAATTGTTTTAAATTAAATATTATCACTTAGAAAACATTTTACTCTCATTCTTTTTTCTTTTCTATTATTTCTATCATTTGTCTTTGTAACTTATAATTTTTTTTATAAAAAAATATTATCATTATTAATCTTCATATAAAAAATCATTTATTTCGTAAGATACTGATTTTTCTTTTTTTGATAATTTTATTTTTTCTTGTTCTTTTCTTATTTTTTTAATCAAATTTTCATTAATTTTCTTATGAGGTAAAATATATTTTCTTTTCATTTTTTTTTCAATACTTTTGATATCTTCTTCTCTTTTTTCTTTTAAAATTTTCATTTGTTTAATAAACTTTCTTTGTTTAATTTCTTGATCAACAATAGCAAAAGCTTTTTTATATTGTTTAAATAATTCTAGATCCATTTTATACAAATTATTTTGATATAAAAGAGTATTTAATGCTTCTTCAATAAATCTAAGCATGTTTAACATTTTAGATTCATTTGTATTTTCTTCATTTGTGATTAAATTGAATTGATTTATATATTTAGTACTATTTGATTTATATGACAATGAATTTTTAAATGTTTCAAATATTTTCAAATAAAGTTTTGAATGTTTCTTTTTTTTTATTGGAATTTTGTCTGATAAATTTTCTTGAGATAAACAATTAAATAAAGATATTTTTTTTGCTTTTATTTTTATTTTATTCATTTCATTATTACTATCATTTAATGTTTCTTTTATTACTGAATTTTGTCTTAAAGTTTGACTAGATTTTTTTTTTCTTTTTACTTTTCCAAATATTATTTCCTTATTTATTGTTTTTATATAAATATTTTTTAAATTATTTAAAGTTTCTTCTTTTTCTTTTACTAAACTTAAATCATTTAAATTTAATTTAGAAACATTTTTTTGAAAATTTCTTTTTTCTTTTTTCAAATTATAAATTTTAAGTCTTATTAACTCATATTTTTTAATATTTTGTAAAGTATTATCTTCTATTTTTACAAATTCATTTATAAAATCATTAACATTTTCAAATATAATTTTATTTTTATATTTTTCGATTATTTCAATTGTGTTTTTCTCTAAATTTTTTTTTTTATTTTTTAAATCATATTTATCTTCAAAAATTATATTATAATAATTTGGGATTGTAATTAATTTTTCTTTAACTTGAATTTGAAATAATATCCATCTTTGAATATTTTCTTTTTCATTTTTTACTTTATTTATTTTTAATTCAATATTTTTAATATCATTTTGAATGTCTTCAATTTTTTTTATCAATTTATTATTTTTTAAAACTTCCTTTTTATAATTTCTTTCCAGTAATTTAATACATTCATTATTTTTAATACAAAGATTATAAGTAAAATGATCTTTAACATTTATTAAGCTTTTCATTTGATCTTCCACTAAAGAAATTTTATCTTTTTTCTCTTCGATAATTCTATTTAATCTTTCTTTTTTCATTTCTAAATTATATTTTATTAAACTTAATTCTTTTGTTTTTATCAAACGTTCATAAACTGAAATTCTATTTCCAATTTTTATTTTTTTATTTTTTTTATCTATTGAAATATTTTTTTTTTTTAAATATTGTTCTAAAGAAATTATATCTTTTTTATTTTCTGAAATGTTACTTTTATTTAAATTATCTTTTCTCTCAGAACATAATAATTGATTTATATTATTTTTGTAAATTGAATAACTTGAATTTATCTTTTCTTTAAATTTCTTTTTTTTTGGAAAAAAGAATAAATCCCAATTATTATATTTTGTTTCTAAAATATCATTTGTACTTCGATTAACATGTAATGTTCTGTTATATTTTTTAAAATTAGATTTTTTAATTAATCTACAGCTCGTTAAATCAGTATAATCTTTTATCACAGGTAATATATTTTTTTCTTCAGATGTTGTTATATCAGAATTTATCATTTTTTTAAATTTAATTTATAATAAAATTAAAAATTAGACAAAAAATTTTAATAAATGACCACTAATAATAATTTAAACCTTTTATATATTTATTTATAAGATAAATTCATTATTTCCATTTTTTTAATTTATATAAAACAATTTTACTTTTTGTCTTTAAATCTCTATGATATTCTTCTTGATTTTTCTTTTTCTCTTTTATAATTTAAATATAAAAATTATCTTTTTTATTTGTTTTATATCATTTTTTTAATTAGAATTTAAAATTTCTGTTTTTCCAAATTGAATATTTTTATCTTTTCTATTTTTCTTTGTTTTTTAGTTTTTAATTAAAAATTTCTTTTTTAATTTTTTGAAGGAGAAATAAAAAGAGTGTTTGAATAATTGTTTTTTGAAAGTATTTCTTTCTTGGAGAATTTAATTTCCTAATATTTACAATTTTTTCTGTGCATTTTATTGAATTCATTTTTTCCATTCATTCACATATTTATATACATTATTTCCTCTTTTTTCAAAATTATTAGATTATTATTCATTAATTAAATTTATTTATAAATTTACATTTCTTTTTTTTTATTTATTTTTAATTTTTTTGTATATTAATTATTTTTGATGATTATAATATAAGAATTTTTAAATATTATAAAAAATGAAATGTATTGAAAATATTATATATGAAAATACTTGAAAAAAAAACATAATGAAGACTATTATTTAACAATAAAAAATATTTGTCTATAATATTATCATTATTATTAATCATTCATATTGATTAAAAGAAATTTATTGTTTAAATTTAAAAATATTGAAAAAGAATATTTATAATTTATAAAAAACATTTATTTAGAAAAAGATAATTATGATTATTTAAAAAAATATTTAATCTGAATTATCTTCAATACTCTTCATTTCTATACTATAATTTTTATAATCATTTCCTTTTCCAATTTCTAAATTAACAACATTTTTAATATGTAAATTATTATTTTCGATTTTAACTTTTAAACTATTATCTTTAATATGTTTTAAAGTATATGAATTCCTTAATTGAAAACCAATTTTTTTATCTTCATTTTTTCCAAAAAATTGCATAAAAATTTGTTTCTGTATTATTTTAGTAAAAAAATTAGTTAAAAATAAAATAAAAAGTTTCCATTTTGTATCATCAGAAATATCAGAATTAATTGATTTTTGAATTAAATGTTTTTCTTCTTCTTTTTCTTCTTCTATATTTTTATTTTTAATTATAATAATTTTTGAAAATATATGCCATTTATTATTATTTGGTTTTAATTTAATATTTTTATTATCAAATGAATTTTTATCATTTATATTATTTGATTTTAATTCTTTTTCTAAATTACTTAATTCTAATTGCTTTTCTAAATTACTTATTTCTAGATTTTTATTTATATTACTCATTTCAAAATTACTTAAATCTAAATTGTTTTCTAAATTATTTAATTCAAAATCATTTTCTTTTATACTAAATTTTTCTGTTTCTTCTTTATTTACTTCTTTTGAAATTTCGGAACTTTCAGTATAATTGTTTGATAATTTACTTAAAATATTTCTTCTTTTCATATTTTCACTTAAATGTTTATTTTTTATCTTTTTTGATTTTTTTATTAATTTTTCTTGAGAATTTTGTTTGAAACTTTTAATCATTAATTTTTCATCTAAATTTCCATTTAATTTGTCTTTATTTTTAATCATCTTTTCATTAATATTCTCATCTAAATTTTCATTTAATTTATCATTATTATTTTTTATCTTTTCATTTAAATTCTCATTTACATTCTCTTTTATTTTATCATTATTAATTATCTTTTCATTAAAATTCTCATTTAACTTTTCATTTATTTTATTTTTGTTACTTTCATTTAAACTTTCTTTTTCATTTTCAGAATTTTCATTTGAATTTTGATTTAAATTTTTATTTGAATTTTCATTTAAATTTTCATTTGAATTTTCTTCTGTATTTTCATTGATATTTTCATTTAAATTTTCTTCTGTATTTTCATTGATATTTTCATTTAAATTTTCTTCTGTATTTTCATTGATATTTTCATTTAAATTTTCTTCTGTATTTTCATTGATATTTTCATTTAAGTATTCTTCTAGATTTTCATTTATATTTTCATCTGAATTTTCATTAGATTTTTCATTTAAAATTCCATTACTAGTATTTTCATTTAAAGATTTCAAATTATAATTTTCATTTATATTCTTAGAAATAATAGTATTTTTATAGGAATTTTCAATATTTTCCTCATTAGAAACTTTAGAACCTTCATTTTCTTTTGGAATTTCTATAATACTTATTGAAACTAATGCTTTTTTAGGTGATTTAAAAGTTCTATATTTTTTTTTTATTTTATTTAACTTTCTAATTGTCTTTAATTTATTCCAGAATAAATATAAAATTTCAAATAACCTTTTCAAAAAAGGTTTAAATAAATTTAAAAAAGATTTAAAAAGTTTTGTTCTTATAAAATAAGCTCTCAAGACACTTTGAATTAAAATAATTTTAGGATAAATTTTATTATATATAAAATATCGAATAAATCTTTGAATGAAAAGAATTTTTAATAAATAATTTTTTTCTATGAAATAAAATTTTTCTTTTAAATCATATTCAATTCTTCTTAAAGCAACAGAAGAATGAAATAATTTATCATAATTAATTTTATCTAATTTAGTATTAATAATTTTATCTAAAAAAATAGGAATTGAAGTTAATTTATTTTTATCATTAGAATCATTTTGTTCATTATTTTTTTTTTCTAAATATAAAAAATGTTCAATTGCAATACTTAAAAAAATTGGAGGTTCTGAATTATCATAAAAATCTTGTGAATAATAACTTTCTTCGTTGTTTTTATTTTTTATTGTTTTTGGTGAATAAATACAATTTTTCATTTTCTTTTTCATATTATTGTTATTTGATATTAATGCTATATATTTCTTTTTTAATCTATCATAATTATAAAAATGTTTTAAAAAATTTTGATTATATTTTTTTCTCCTATTAATATCTTTTAATTTATCAACTATTTTTGTTTCATACTTTTGAGAATCATAAATTTCTTCTGTTAAAGATGGTTTGTAAGAAATAAATGTTGTTTTTAAATCATTTTTAGCATTATTATTTCTATTTATGATATATTTTTTTTTTCCAGTTGTATTTTTATTTTGTTCTTTTCTAGGAGTTTCTTTCCTATTTTTATTATCTAATAATTGATATCTTTTTATTAAATTAAAGAACATTTTATATTTTTAAAAACTAATTTTTATAAAATATTAAATAACTAATTAAATAATAAATAAAAAAACAAAAAAAAAAATTATTAACTTCCAAACAAAGAAAACATATCTTTAACATTTTTTTTAATTTGTTTTTGTTTTATTCTATCTTCTTTCTCTTGTTTTTTAACATCAACATGTTGAATAGCTTTAGATTGAAATTCTTTAAAAACTTTTAAAATTTTATTAGTTTCGTTAGTTCTAAACATTTCAACATCTTCTCCTTTATTTTCTTTATATTTAATTAATATAATATTGTCTTCTCCTTCAACATTAGTAATATTATCAATTTCTAAAATATCATATTTTGTACTAGAAGTAATATATTTAATAGTTAAAATATAATTTCTTCCTTCTTTATTAAAAACTAATTCTGCAGAAGCTTCAATTACTCTTCCTAAACTTGTTACTTTAAATATATAAGTTTTTGTATCTATTTCACTTATTTTTGTTTTATATTCTTCTAAAGATTTATTTATATTTTGATAATCTTCATCTAATTGTTTTATTCTATTTAATGTATTCATTTGAGAATTAAAGATAAAGTCGTTTTCTTTTTTATAATATTGTAATTCTAAATTATATTTTTCTTTTTCATCTGTTAAATTCTTTATTATATCATTTAATGTTTTTATTTCATATAATAAATTTTTATTTATTTGAGATAATGAACTTAATTCTAAATTTAAATCATTTATTTTTTCATCGTTTTTCTGACTTGTATCTTTTAAAGCTTTTATTTCTTCTTCTTGAGATTTTATTTTTTTTTCTAATTCAAATTTCTCTTTTAAATAATTTTCTGATTCGATTTTTGTTTTTTTCTTTAAATTATTAAATGAATTTTTTAAATAATCTATTTTATTTGTTTGATGGATTATTAATTCATCTTTTTCATCTTGGAATTCTGGAATAATATATTTTGTAATATTATTAAAATTGTCATTTATATTGAAATTGTCTTTTAAATAATTTATTTCTTTTTGTAATTTTATTTGTTCTATTAATGCATTTTCTAATAATTTTTCCTTTTCATCTAATTGTTTATTTAATAAAGGTAAAGTTGCATTATTTAATTGATTATATTTTTCCTCAAATTTTGCTCTGTTTTTTTCTTCTTCGTTTAAAGAATTTTCTAATTTTAAAATTTTATTCATTAAACTATCAATTTTATCAGTATCATCTTTTTTATTTTGAGATATCATATTATAATTTAATAATTTATTTATAAAATAATTAATTTATAAAATTAAAATACATTTTTTTTCATTTTGAAAATTTTTAAGATATTCTACTTTATAAATAATTATTAAATGAATGATCAAAAATAATTCTTATTATTTTTTATTATGCATATTATTTTTTATTTCATTATGTTCTATTCCACAAAATTCACAATTAAAATGATTATGTTTGTTTTTTTTATAAATTTGATTTAAATAATCTAAACAACCTAAACATAAATAATGAGGCAATTCAGAATATGTTCCTAAAGGTTTAAGTGAATTATCAACATTATTTTTATCTAAATCAATTACTTCACAATATGAAATGGGTTGCATTAAAGAACTATCTTCATATTTTTTTTTACATTTTGCACAATAAGTTCTCAAATTTTTATTAAATATTCTAATTATTTCATTTGAAAAATCAGTTAAATTAAATTTTTGAAAATATTGACCTAATTGATATAATTCATTAAGTTTATAAATATGAGTACAAAAACAACATAGATTTGAAGATAATTTATTTAATATTATATCTTTTGAAAATAAAAGTTTTAAACAATTCAAACTACAAAAACAACATTTGCAAGGAATTTCTATAATAAATTCACCAGTATTTATTTGTTTTTGGCAATTTAAACATATATTCCTTTTTATTACTGACAAGTGTTTCTTCATATCTATATTATTTTTTAAAATGGATACATTTACATTTAAATTATATATTGAGAATTTTTCCATTGTTTCAAGAAATTTTCTCATATAAAATTCATATGTTGAATTGTTTTGATTTTCTTTAACATATTTTTTTACATCTTTGAGAAAATGACTATATTTTTTATATAATTCCTTGAATAAAGCAGAATTAAAACATTTGAAACAAATTTGGGAATTTGGGAAAAATTGATTAGATTGTTTTTGACAAATAGCACAATTTATATCAGTTAAATTTTGAGGTGTAATTATTTTGTTTGGATTATTTAAATTTTGATTCTCATTATTATTATTGTCATTTTTATTGGAAGAAATAGTTGGTAATTGATTAAAATCGGGATATTTATTTTGATTAATTGAAGAACCTTTTTTAGAATTTAAATTATTTTGATTGTTGGAATTTAAAAATTCTTCAATATTATTATATGATTGAATATTATCTTTAATTGTTAATTTACTATCAATTTTTTGATTATCTACTGAATAGATTGGATAATAAGTGTTTTGTTTTTGAGAATTATTCATTTGTTTATCTGATATTTTATCTATTGAATTTGTTTTTTCATTATTATTTATTTTATAATTCTCATTATAATTTATTTGATTATAATTCACTTGATTGGTATTTTGATTATAATTCATTTGATTATTATTTTGATTATAATTCATTTGATTATTATTTTGATTATAATTCATTTGATTATTATTTTGATTATAATTCATTTGATTATTATTTTGATTATAATTCATTTGATTAGTATTTTGATTATAATTCATTTGATTATTATTTTGATTATAATTCATTTGATTATTATTTTGATAATTCATTTGATTATTATTTTGATAATTCATTTGATTATTATTTTGATTATAATTCATTTGATTATTATTTTGATTATAATTCATTTGATTATTATTTTGATAATTCATTTGATTATTATTTTGATTATAATTCATTTGATTAGTATTTTGATTATTTATTTTTTTATTATT
>JAEEGK010016772.1_pt1 | contig 16048 bp, 11 predicted proteins | sample 8958771 | NCBI WGS metagenome assembly JAEEGK01 (sample SAMN16246547, study PRJNA631951) | gut metagenome | biome: gut microbiome; feature: rumen; material: SC-attached | host: Bos | place: Iran: Karaj | collected 2018-10
CTGCTCAGCTCAAGGACTTCCTCGAGCACGGAAATATCGTAAACTCTGTAAACTTCCCTAAGACTGTTACAGACAACCCTATTCCAGCCGGTGGAACACGTCTTTGTATCAGCCACAAGAATATTCCTGACACAATTTCTAAGTTCACGACAATTCTTGGCGAAGCAAAGCTTAACATCAGCTCATTTATCAACCAGGCTCGCGGCGATGTAGCTTACAATATCATTGACGTTGATGGCGTAGTTACAGATGATATCATCGAAAAGCTCAAGGCTTGTGACACAGTAAATAGAGTTAGACCAATTTTTAACTAATTCTAAAAAAACTAAATAAAATAACATAATCGCCTCTGCATTTTCCTGGTGTAGGGGCGATTTATTTTTAATCACGCAAATTACAAATAATCCAGGGCTTCCGCATTACAAATAATCATACTATCTTCAATCTTACCTTCTTTTCATGCTATAATATGTTCGTGAAAATCCTTCTTGTAGCGATAAATGCTTCTTACTCTCATACCTGTCTTGCGGTTCGGTCAATCTGCGAATATGTGAAAAAATATGCTTCAAACAAGCTTGATATAACTTTTTCTGAGTTTACCATTAATCAACCAGTGGGCGAACTATTACGGGGTATTTATGAAAAAGAGCCATCAATTATTCTTTTTTCAACCTATATATGGAATGCGGAAATAACAACAAAAATTATCCCGGATATAAAAAAGTTGCTTCCCTCTGCTATAATTGGTGCAGGTGGCCCTGAGTTTGGATTTGCCGCAGAAATATATTTGAAAAAATTACCTGAACTTGATTTTATTATAAAAGGAGAAGGCGAAGTAACAACGACAGAAATTGTTAAAGCATTTGCCGAAAGTGAGTCTCCCATAAATAATACATTTTTGTATAATAAATTAAGTGAAATAAAAGGCCTTTATCTCCGTGATGGTGACGATGATTGTGATGATGGTGCTGCCATAACTTTTACCGGTGAACGGGACCTTATCTGCGACCTTTCGGAACTGCCCTTTCCCTACCCCGAACTTATAAGCACTATACAAGCAAGTTCTGCACAGGCAGAAACAATAAACAAAAACAAGATTTATTATTATGAATCTTCGCGGGGATGTCCTTATTCTTGTGCTTACTGTATGTCCTCTCTGGATAAGCGCGTTCGTTTTAAGCCGCTTGAGCTTGTCATTAAGGAGCTTCAGATTTTTCTGGATAAGGACATTCCTCTAGTTAAGTTTGTAGACCGCACCTATAATTTGCAACCTGACCGCTACATTGCAATCTGGCGTTATATTCTGGAGCATCATAACAAACTCACAATGTTTCATTTTGAAATCGAAGCAGAGTTTTTAACAGAAGAAGCCCTTGATTTTTTGCAGACTGTTCCAGCCGGTGTAATGCAGTTTGAAATTGGCGTACAATCTTCCAATAAAAAGAGTCTTAGCGCCGTCAAGCGTTCAACAAATATAGAAAAGCTGGCGGCAAATATCCGCCGTATTCCAAGGACAATTCACCAGCATCTTGATTTAATTGCAGGACTACCTTACGAAAATCTGGAAAGCTTTGGAAAATCCTTTGATTTTGTAATGTCTTTTGCCCCTGATGCAATTCAGCTGGGATTTTTAAAAGTCCTTCACGGGACAGAAATGGAGGAATATGCAAAGAAAAATGGCTGGCAATGGATGGACAATCCCGTCTACGAAACTTTTTCGACACCTTACATTTCATACAGGGATATGCTTTTTCTAAAGGATTTGGAGATTTTGACAGATGCCTTCTGGAACAAAGGACTTTTTGTACATACAATGAAGTATATTGGTCGCACGCTTGGTTTCTGGAACTTTTTTAAGCTGATGACAGAGCTTGGGGAAAATCAAAGGGTATTTGAAGCAGCCCGTCGCGAAACCTTCTGGTTTGAGTTTTTGAATGATAATCTTAACAAGTTGTATCAGCAAACTTCTGGCACGCAGACTAAATCCCCTTTACTGAATACAGACATTTTATATGATTTACTCCGCTATGATTTTGTCCTTCGTGGCAAACAGGGAAACTGGCCGGTCTGGTATAAGCATAACTATGATAAAGAAAGCCACCGTACCTTACTTGAAGAAGCAGGTGCTCTTTCAAATGCCCGCCTTGATTTTGGCCACAGCGAATACGAAGTTTTTTCTTGTAATGTTGACGATGAATATCCTGAGAAAAATACTGGAGAATATGAAAAGCTGATAAGGTATAATCTAAAATAGATTATAGGGTCCCTACAATAGTAGCATCATCATCAGGAGCAACATCAACCTTCTGCTGTTTTTTAGCAGCCCTTGTCTTTGGAGAAGCCATAAAGGCAAAGAGACTTCCACACAATCCGCCTGCAAGAGTTATAAGCACTCCAACAATACCGTTTTTGCTGCCTGTGAAAAATTGGCTTGCCGTAAAAAGACAGATAAGAAAAACCGCCGAAGCAGAAATTGTTTTTTTAGTAAGATGCATAAGTATATCGAGGATAATCAGCATAAAGACAATCGGACTTGCACCAAAAGCAGAAAAATTGCAGAAGCAGGCACTTAAAACACCAGAAACAACTGTAGAAACAAAAATCATTAGTCCAATCACAATCGAACCATAACGGTTTTCCATTTCCGGACCTAAAAGAACGATAAAAATCAAATTAGAAAGGAAAATAAAAGGCTCACTTCCGCCAAAAACATAAAGAATAAGGCGTAAGTAGGAAAAAAAATTTTTAAAATCAAAAGGAAGATTCCCGGCTCCTGCTGTAGGAGAAAGCAGATACTGAGCATTGAGTTTGCCTTTCAGTAAAAAAGTATCAAGCAAAAATAAAAGAACTCCAAGAAGCACAAAAGTTAGAGAGACAGGAGCATCATAACTGAACTTGTATTTTACCTTAGATTTACTGCGTTTTTTTGCCATATATGAACTTCCTCCCATAAAGGAATTTTCTGCCTCAAAGCAATTCTATCAAAAAGAAATTACTCCAGACCTTTTGCCTCGTCAATTCCCATCATAATATTCATACACTGAACAGCAGCACCCGAAGCACCCTTTCCAAGATTATCAAAGCGGCTTGTAATCATAATACGGTCATCGTTGCCATAAACAAAAATCTCCATATTATTTGTACCGGCAAGAGTATTTGCTGGAATAAACTGTTCTGGCAGGGTTCCTTGCCCCATAAAACCGACAACCTTTACAAAATGTGAACCTTCATAATGAGCCGCAAACATTTCATGAACATCTTTGGCAGTAACTTTTTTAGAAAGCAGTCTTGAATGAAGACCAACCGTTACTGTCATTCCCTGGAAATAATCGCAGACATAAGGATTAAAAATCGGTTCATATTCCAGACCAGAAATCAATTTAATTTCAGGAAGATGTTTGTGCATTTGAGTGAGCGCATACAAACGCGGTGAATCCAAGCCCGGATCCCGTCCGTCTGCTTCATATTGCGCAATTGCTTTTTTACCAGCTCCAGAATAACCGCTCACTGCATGAATCACAAGTGGATAATCAGCCGGCATAATTCCAGATTTTACAAGAGGATAGCAGATTGCAATAGAACCGCTCGCATAGCAGCCAGGAACCGCAACACGATTAGAAGCAGCAATCTTTTCTCTAAAATCCTTACCAAGCTCAGGAAAACCATAAGCCCAGGCAGGATTTGTTCTGTGTGCCGTAGAAGCATCTATAATTTTTGTATTTGGATTTGTGCAAAGTTCTGCAGATTCAATAGCAGCCGCATCCGGAAGACACAAAAAAGTAAAATCCGAAGCATTAATCATCTTTGCCTTTTCGACAGGATTTTTTCTATTTTCCTCGCTGATTGTCAAAATCTCAATATCCGACCGCCCCTCAAATCTCTCAAAAATCTTAAGCCCAGTCGTTCCCTCTTTTCCATCAATAAAAATCTTGTATTTCATAAAAGCAATTATACTCGAAATTTGGTCTTATTGACAATTGATTATGGAAAATTAGGAAAAACAGACTGGGCAAAAGAAGTGGCAGTTTGAAAATTAGAACTGTATGCTTGCTCCAATATTTACAAAACTGTTGTCTTTCCAGGCTGAAAATTCGCTCTTGTCATCTTTGCACCAGATGTACATTCCACTTGCTGTAAGAGTAAGATTCTGGTCTGGTTTAAAGGCAATTTTTGGCATTACAACTAAATCTCCGTTTTCAAAACCGTACATTGCTGTAACTTCTGGTGCAATTTTGCCATTCATAAAGGAAGTTGTAAAGTTGCAGACAATTTTATTGTTGCTGTAAGCATTGGCTGCATAATCTACATCAAGAGGATTTTTATCGCATTCATCCTTGTGCAAAATGTATGTTCCAGTTTCCTGAACATTTAAATTTGCATTCCAGAAGGGAAGATCGATATCGAATCCACCAAGCCATGCAATTGAATTGTTGTGTACCCAGGGATTTGTTCCATCTGTATCTTCTGTAAGATTATAGGCAAATTCTCCGCATACATTGAAGTGCCAGATAATAGAAGAAGCTTCCGCTCCAAAAGTTTGTTTTTTGTCGTAAGCGAGGAATTTTTCATCTTCACTAACCGTGCCTTTTGTAAGATAGCTTGTGACAAAGGAGTCGAGTTTATCGGCATTGAAGCTTGGCTGTTTATACCAACCGTTATAATAGCTTAAGCCCATATCAATCATGCCTAAAGTCCAGGTTGCACGTCCGCCAAACTGACCATATTTTAAGGAAGATAAATCCGGGTAAATTACGCTTGGATCTGCTGAAAGTTCGTTAGCATAAGTAAGAGCGAGCATGTAAGCTTCCCCTGCTGATTTTGCATTGGCTTTTGCCAGATTGTAGGCAATAAGGGCTTGTGTTTCTGCCTGTGTGTAGCTGTCGTAAGTTGTTTGGGCAGTTTCTTTTGCAGCAGATGCAGCATAATATGCGGCGGCAGCTTCTGAATAGCCTTTGCGGAGTAATTCAAACTGTTCTGGGCTAACTTGTGCAATATTTGTAAGATAATAATCCCAGGTTATAGAAGAATTGGCCGCTTTTGCCTGATCAAATCCAGAAAGAATTGCTGAATATTTTGTACTGGCACTTGTAAATGCTGTGTTTGCCTGATTAAAGGCAGCAGTTGCACTTTCCAGGGCTGTTTTAGCTTTTGTGGCAGATTCTTTTGATAGTTCGTAAGCAGCACCTGCTCCACCAAGAGTTGCGCTTGCACTTGTATAATCTGTGAATGCAGCAGCAACTTTTGCACTAGCGGCATTGGTTACACTGGAAGAAAGACTTGTTACTTGAGAAGGAGTCCATCTTCCATCAGTGTCAAAACGGTCTACCGGTAAAAATGGTGTGTAAACGCCTTCTATGTTCAAGTTTGCAAAGGGAAGACTTACAAGACCGCGAACCATTGGAGTACTGATACGGCGGTCCAGGTAATCCGGGATGATAAAGTCTGAATAGTCGTCAGCATTAAAGTTGTCTAAAACGTGGAGTTTATCACCTTTCCCCCAGACAAGCTTCATTTTTCCAGCTTCTAAAGTAAAGTAATCTCCCAAACGGCCACGCAAAACAAGTTCGTCGATTACGTCTTCCGGGTGGGACTGAATACAGTCTGCATCTAAGCAGAGAGAAAGCTCCATGTCAGACTTGTTGCCGCTGTAACTAAGGTCGACTGTGGCAGAAGGAGTTGCTTCCATTTCTATATCGTCGGCAGAAGAGTCGGAATCGGTGTTGGAAGCAGCATCATCTTTGTCGCTGGTGTCTACATAGGCACGCAGGTCTAAAGAAGCGGAACCGCTTACTTCCAGCTTTGAACTGGAGCCCAGGGCGCCAGCAGAAGAGTCTTCTCCAAAAGAATCTTCAAATCCGCCAAAGTCGCCAAAATCCTGGGCGAAGGCGGCACCTGTACCAAGCCCCATTGTAAGGGCGGCAGTTAGTAATAAAATTTTATTTCTTTCTTTCATTTGTATGCCTCAATAAAATGACATTATTTTCCTGTTGTCAAAAAGTTCTGTGTAAAGTAGCGGGCTGGGATTTCCTGGTCTAGAGCAACAACCTTGGCAATTTTAAGAGTTGTGCTGTGGCCGGTCTGAACGTTTGTAAGCTTATTTTCCATTGGCATGTCGTAGCCCTGAATCTTCTGAATGTCCAGTACTTCAAGAACCTTAATAAGCTTGTCGTTTTTGTCGTACATTTCTGTGTGAATTGGGTACATTGTTTCCTTATCAACCCAAACCATGCGGTAGTTGTACTGAGTGCCCTTTTTGTCCAGAGGAATCTCTTTAATAACGTAGCAGTCGTAAGTTTTGCCGCTTTCTACCTTCATCTGCTCGTCGCGCAGGTACTGGTGCTCGTCTTCGCTGACATCGCGGGTTGTAAGGTCGTCGTAGCTGGCGTCTGACCCCATAAATGCCTTAGAACCTTCGCTGGAATTTACACGGCGTACAGATTTGAGGGCTGGCAGATAAATGTGTTTTTCGTCCGGACCATTGTCGTCTGTAATCTGAAGGAAGCGGGTTCCCTTGTTTGTACCGGTTTTGAAATCCATAACGATGTAAGTTTTTGCACCGTCTTCTTTTCCGTACTCGCGGAAGCCGTTTGCATCGGAAGTTCCGTTTTTGTCGGTCAAAATCATATAAACATCAGTTACTGAATAGGCCGGCTTTTTAAAGTCTGCAACCTTGTTCATAATCTCGTTACCCTTTTCGTCTGCAAAGGCGAATCCATTTAATACTGCAAGTACAGCAGCAACCATTGTAATTTTTCTTGTAATTTTCATATAAAATCTCCTGTGTATTTAATTTTTCTTACTGATAAATTTTGGTGCGTACATATTTAAGAAGCCTGGAATAACTGTCATTGCAAGGAAGCTTGATGTAAACATTACGATTGCAACCAGGATTCCTATGTAACGCAAAACTACGAACTTACTGAAGCACAAAACCAAAAATCCGAAGCCAACTGCAATTGCGTTTGTTACAATTCCGTGTCCACTCTTGCGGAAGGTCATTCTTGTAACTTCTTCCAGATCATCAGATTTAGCGCGTTCTTCTTTGTAGGTAGTCATAAAGTGGATTGTGTAGTCAATTCCAACTCCTACTGCTACAGATGCAATAATACTTGTTACCAGATCCAGGTTGATTTCGGCAAAGCCCATTACCATGTAGTTCAAAATGATTGCCAGAGCCAAAGGAACAGCACCAAGTAAACCAGCCCATCCGCTTTTGAAGGCCAGGGCGATAATGACAAATACACAAAGCAGCGAAATCAAAAGGCTTGTAAGCTGACTTGATACAATCATCTTTGTCATTGTGTATTCCATTTCGGCAGTTCCGGTTGCTTCCAGTGTGTAACCTTCCGGGAAGTGCTCCTGGGCAAACTTTTGGGCAGCAGCAATAATTTCACCTGTTGTTTGGGTTGAATGATTGCGCAACTGAACTGTAATTCTCATTACCTGTGGATTCATGTCATCATCAACAAAGCGGTCAAGTGAACCTGAAAGCAGGGTCAGATAGCCCTGTACAACTCCTGCCAGTTCTTCGCGGTTTGCAACAGGATATTTTGTGTAGTCGTATGGAATCTCGTAATATGCGCTTCCGTTGTAGTTAACCTGTTTTTGTAGCTCGTTTACTACATCTTCTACGCTGGCTGTTTTTCCACCGGCATCAACGTAAGCCTTGTTTATCATGGCAAGTACATCTTCTACAGTTACACTCTGTTCAAGGGCGGCTGAGTAAGCTGTGTTTGGATCTGTCCAGCTTGAAGAGTCAAAACTTGAAGCAACGTTATCTGCGGCAGAATCAAACTCGCTGTCAGCAAACTCGCTGTCGGCAAAGTCGCCGAAGGTGTCGCTTTCGAAATCTCCAAATGTGTCGCTGGCAAAAGTGTCGTCGGCAAAAGAATCATCCCCGAAGTCGCCAAAATCTCCAAAATCGTCAAAATCAGCGGCCCCATCCGGATTTGCAGTATTTGCTTCAATCATGGTTGCCTGATCTGCAGAAGCAGGCACATGCCAAACCTGATTAATTCGCTTAATAAAATCTGTAAAGGAAACAATCTTTCCAACATCAGGGAATTCTTTTTCCATATAATTCTGCAGGTCATCAACAGCCTTCAAAATTTCAGGATTTGTAAGGCTACCCTTCTCTGGACCTTTTACGTTCAGATAAAGGCTGTTTGTACCGGCAAACTGCTTGTCTATGTAGTTCATATCCTGACGCATATCGCAGCTTTCAGGGAAGTAATTTACCAAAGCAGTGTCTATGTGAAGCATACGTAATCCCAAAACTGACAGTCCAACCATCAGAACGATAGAAAGATACAAACGAGGCTTTGAACCACAGAAGAAGTGGTAAATATTATAGAGTGTGTCTCCCTGTGCTTCATCAGCAGATTTTCCACCACGAAGGCGGCGGGCATGCTCCAGTTTGCAGGCAAGCTTTTCGCTGATATTGTGCTTTTTATTGCGGCTGGCCTGAACCTTCTGAGGATTCTTAAGCAAAAGAATTGCCGGAATAAAAGTAATTGCAAGAAGAAGTGAGATTGCAACACCAACTGCGGTAAAGACTGCAAAGCTGTGAAGTGGTGCAATCGGGCTTGAAATCAAAGAGATAAAGCCGATTACTGTTGTAATTCCAGCCAGAAAAACGGCACCCATAACTTCATGCAAACCATTAAAAACTGCCTCACGGTATTTTTCCTGAGTCAATTCACCTTCTGTCATATCCAGAGCTACATAGTAGTGAGTCAAAACATGGATTCCGTAAGCAGAACCAACAGCAATAAGGGCAACAGGAATTACGCTTGAAACCAGAGTAAAGGTTACATGGCAGAGTGCCATAAGTCCCATTGTCCAGCTGGTTGCCATCACAACAGTGATAAGTGGAAGCAAAGTTCCATCCATTGTCTTAAAACTGAAGTAAAGGGAAAGAAGTACAACTACAATTACCAGCGGAATAAGGCGAGTAAGGTCTGCCAGCATAAAGACTCGGGAATTCTGCATAACTGTTGGATTTCCGTAAATCTTCAAATCAAGATTGTGACCTGCAACTTCCTCATTTGCAATTTTTGTAACTGCATTAAGGGCCGCTTCCTGCATTTCGGCTTCGGAACGAATCTTCTTTTTTCCAAGGCTTGCAGCAAGTTCTTTTTCGTAGTCTAAATCGTAAGGACTCAAAGTAAGCTGCATCTGAGTTCCAGTCTGATTGTCGTTTATAACAACACGATTGTACATTGCATCCCATTCTGCAAGTCGGCTCTTAAGCTGCTCAATATCTTCCTGAGAACCAGTATAAGTGTCAGGAATCAACTGGCTGGCAGAAATGGAACCATCAGATTCACACACAAAATCAATATGAGTAAGAGAATCTACATCATCAATTTCGTGTAGTTCCAAGGCTCTGTCTGTAATATTTCTAATAACGTCGATATATTCTGGAGTAAGGATACTACCATCCTTGGCTTCCATACTGATACCGATAACCATCATGCTTCCAAACTGCTCTTCTGTTTGAGAAAGCCTTGTATAAGAAGCATCTTTTTGAGGAAGGAACTGGCGGATAGAATTGTCAATTGTCAGATCCTTGATGAAAAATCCCAGCAATCCGGTGATAATCACACAAAGAATGATTATAAAGTGCGGATGCTTAAAAAATCTTTTAGCAAACTTCAAAGCCTGCCTCCAAAAAAAAATTATTTGACTAAACAAGTCCCGGCAAACGCAATGTTGTCAAAATGTTTAGTAAATTTTGATTGTTATTTTATACGTTTATACGTTTAATTTCTTAAACGCTTAAACGTATAAACAAAGATAATAACTTAGCCCAAAATCGTCAATAGAATTCACTAAAAAAAATCAAATATTGGTAAAAAAACTTAAACGGAGTTTGACAAATCAAAATAAGGCTCGTAAAATAGAGATAAACATAAAAAGGTTTAGAAAAAAAATGATTACTAAAGAAGAATTACACAGAACAAGAGAAATCCTTCATTCCTGTCTGCCTCTTTTTATTGCATTAGGAGATGAATTTCGTCAGCATTTGATTATAGAAATTGCCGCAGCTGGAGAAAAAGGAATAAACGTTACCGACCTTGCAGAAAATTCAAAACTCAGCCGCCCGGCCATTTCTCACCATCTGAAAGTTTTAAAAGACATGGGGATGATTGCTCCAGAAAAAATCGGTACACAAATTTTCTACAAGCTTGCCCTTCATAAAGATCTAGAAAAACTTTCTGACTTTATTAATTCAATTAACAAAGTCATCGAAAGTTTAAAAGAAGAAAAGGTGTAGTCACGATATAAAACTTTACATTATCAATTCCGCTAAAGCAACAAAGGTCGGAACTGTGAATATGCAGAACAGACTTGAAACCGATACAACCAGACTGGCATAGGAAACATTCTTATTAAACAGAACTGACAAGCTTGGTACACTGGTTGCCGACGGACAGGCAGAACAGATTAAAATAACAAAAAGCATCATTCTTATATCTGCCATATTTTTGCAAAGCATATAAACACCAACTAAAACAAGAAGATTTACCGCAACACATACAACCAGCCTTAAAAGTGTAACCTTTGTAAGATGAAGAAGCCAGGACTTATTACCTTCTGCTTTAGGAATTTTAAAATCAGCAAAAAGAATTCCAAGCAAAATCATAGAAGTTGCTGTATTTAAGTCTCCAATCATGGAAATTGGTTTAATAATAAAATATGGCAGTGTAAAGGGCATACAAAAAATAACAATCCCTACTACAACTGCAATTATATTAGGATTTGTAATTATCTTTTTAAGGTTTATACTTCCGCACATCTGATAATAACCATAAGTCCATAAAAGAATATTAAAAATAACCAGATAGCCCATCAGATAAAAAACACCAGCATCTCCAAAAACTCCGCGGATAAGTGGAATACCAACAAAACCGCAATTGGTAAAAACTGTAGCAACTCTTTCAATACTTACAAAAGTGCCGCCTTTATTTTTTCCTCTTCCAATTGTTGTAAAAGCAACTAAAATCATAACGCAGTGAATCAAAAGAGAAATCAAAGCGACAAAACCAAACTGTCTGAGTTTAAGAGAATTAAATTCAAGATTAAAGGAACTGATTACCAGGCAGGGATTAATAAAATAAAGCAGCAGCTTACTCAAAAACTTTTGTTCAGTCTCCCCTATTTTAAAAGACTTTGCAAAAATAAAACCGCCAATGACAATCAAGGCCATTATAGAAAGCTGTTTTAATACCAGAATATACATTTATGCCCCCTGTTGGAACAAGGCAAAAAGCGCAGAAAATAAACCAAGAGAAGCAGCCATCATAATCAAACCGGCAAGAAGTACTCCCAGCATAACGGCAATAACAGTATCTCTAAATCTCATATCAAGCAAACTTGCAGCAAGAGTTCCTGTCCAAGCCCCAGTTCCCGGAAGAGGAACACCAACAAAAAGCAAAAGAGCAATAAAGATTCCTCTGCCTGCTTTGGCCTGCATTTTTTCACCTGCAGCAGTTCCTTTAGTCAAAAAGAAACGGCAGATTCCGCCAATAACCTTTTTATCCTGTCCCCATTCCAAAAACTTTCGCGCAAACAAATAAATAATTGGCACTGGAATCATATTCCCAATAATACAAACAATATAAGAGGGTACAATCGGCATCTGTAAAGCCTGAGAAACAGGAATTGCTCCTCTAAGTTCAATCAGCGGCACCATCGAAATAAAGAAAATCCATAAATAATTCTTAAACATAAAATGCATTATACTAAAATGCACAAGAGAGAAAAAGAGGTAAAAAAAAGAAGTAAAAAAAAGGGGGGGGGAAGAATTCACAATGCATAATTCATTATGAAAAAAAATAAAAAAGGATAAAGATAATTAAAAAGAAAAACAGCGAGAATGCAGCGAACTTAAAAACGTCATTTGCGAGGACACAAAATCCACAGGAGTGCGTGCACACAAAAACAATGGTCCGAAGGACACCGGAGCACCAGACTTTTTAAGTTCGCGCAATGGTAGCTGTTTTTCTTTATAAATATTATGTTTAAATATTTATTATTTTTTTATTGCAATGTTGGATATTTTTCAAAATAAGTCTTTGTTTCTTTAGCAACTACACCAGAAAGAACAATCAAAGCAATACAGTTTGGAATTGCCATCAAACCATTGAAGATATCGGCAATGTCAAATACTGTTGTAACTGTAAAGTATGGACCAATTGCAATTGCAACGATGTAAAGAATACGATAAATCATTACAAACTTCATTTTTCCATTTGTAATATATTCAAGACATTTTTCTGAGTAGTAATCCCAACCAAGAATTGTTGTAAATGCAAAGAAAGCAAGACAAAGCATAAGAAGGAACTGAATAGAAACTCCGTCTCCACCAAGATCCCATGAAAGAGCAGCAGCAGTAAGTTCAACACCTTTCCAGCCTGCAGCTTCATACTGAGCAAAGAACTCAGGATTTGTCATAGCAAGAACAATTGCAAGACCAGTCATTGTACAAACGATAAGTGTATCGATTACAGTACCAGTCATGTTTACAAGTCCCTGTTCTACAGGTTCATCTGTCTGAACTGGAGCAGCAGCAATTGGAGCAGAACCAAGACCAGCCTCGTTAGAGAAAATACCACGAGCAATACCTTTTTTCATTGAATCAAGAACCTGCTTCATTACCCAACCGGCAGCACCACCAGCCATTGCCTTCCATCCGAAAGCTGACTTAAAGATAAGTACAAATGCAGCTGGAACTTTAGTTGCGTTCATGATAATTACAGAAAGTCCAAGGAAAACATAAACAATAGCCATTGCAGGAACAACTTTTTCTGCAACTTTAGAAATACGCTTAAGACCACCAATTATTACAAGAGCTGCACAAGCAGTTACAACAGCACCACCAATAACGGTTGCCCATGAATATGAGTTTTCACCAATTGTAAAGGCTGTGCTTGTATTACTGAATGCCATATTAACAGCAGAAGTAATACCGTTAATCTGAGTCATTGTACCAATACCAAGTAAACCTGCAAGAACACCAAAAACAGAGAACAAGATAGCAAGCCACTTCCATTTTGGTCCCATTCCTTTTTCAATTGTATAGAAAGGTCCACCAAGAATATGGCCATCTTCTTTTATATCACGATACTTAATTGCAAGCATACATTCTGCATATTTTGTTGCTGTACCAAGAATAGCTGCAATCCACATCCAGAAAAGAGCACCAGGTCCGCCGGCAGCAATAGCTGTACCTACACCGACAATATTTCCTGTACCGATTGTAGCAGAGAGTGCAGTACAAAGTGCAGCAAATCCAGAAAGTTCACCTTCTCCCTCGTTTTTCTTGAAGATACCTTTAAAGGCTCTTCCCAATTTTGAAAACTGAATACCTCTTGCACGGATAGTAAGAATTAATCCAGTTGCAAGAATGAGAATCATTGTCGGGATACCCCAGACAAAATCATCAATTTTTGTAACAATTGAGCTGAACATATTTTATGTCCTTGTTAAAAAAAATAAGAGTCAGCAGAAAACTGCACGACTCTCCAGAGTTGGTTAGAACATTTATTTTAATGCTCTGTCCTTTATGCCTGAGATATCGGCTCGAATAGCCTTAACCCTTCGGCGCCCTGCACCATTGCAGAGACTCTCCAGAGTCCACCGTCGTAAAACACGTTACTAAGTGAATATATTATTTTAACATATAACTGGAGAGTAGGCAAGAAAAACTTGTCAGATGTCAGAAAAGTTACTAGAAAAACCTAACAAGCTGTATTGTTTATATTTATACCTTAAACTCTTCTATTCGTTCAGAGATATTGTCTACAGCGCGAGTCATATCTTCAGTAAGCTGGCTCAAACTTTGAGTTGTCTGCTGCGTAACTTCTGTTGTAGATACTATTCTGTTAAAGTTCTGAGACATATTCATTGAAGAAGTCTTAAGGCTTTCAATTGCGTTCAAAACAGTCTGAGCCCTTTCTCCAATTTTCTTACTTGAACGCTGAACACTTGTTGAAATATTGTTCATCTTTGAAAGGGTTTCAAGCAAATTCTTTGAGCCTTCACTCTGCTCTTCTGTAGCTTTCTTGATTGAATAAACCAGTTCAGAAGTATTTCCCGCTTTATCTGATACGACCTCAAAGCTTGCCTTACTTATATTAGCACTTTCAACAACCTTCTTGATATTTTCAGAAACAAGCTTAAGATTTTCACCAATACTCTTTGACTGGGCCGCAGAAGTATCTGCAAGCTTACGGATTTCCTCAGCAACAACTGCAAAGCCCTTACCTGCTTCACCGGCATGAGCAGACTCAATCATAGCATTCATAGAAAGCAAGTTTGTCTGAGAAGAAATATTTGCAATAACCATGTTTGTATCCTGCAGAGACTTACTCTGAGCAAGAACAGAATCAAGAAGTTCATTTACAACACGGTTTTTCTCAATTCCTTCTTCTGTTGCTGCATTAAGTTCATTAAATTCACCAGCCATCTTATCTACAGAATTAGTAATTGACTGAATATTTCCAATCATTTCTTCAATTCCAGCACTGGCATGAGTAATTGCGGCAACCTGTGAATCAATCATCTGATTCAAAGTTGAAATATTAGAAGAAATCTGAGCAACAAGTTCACTTGTATCTTTTACGCTCTTATCCTCTTCTTCAAGGGTATCTGTAGCATTCTGAATTTCGCTAGTAATGTTATCAATCTGACTCTTTGTTTCTGTAAGACGATTTTTTACATTTCCAAATGTTTCCTTAAGATTATCATTTGCTGAACCAATTTCGCGAACTGTTTCGTGAACCGTATTAACAAATATATTTACCGATTCCTTAACATGAGAAATTTCGTTGTTGTGATAAATTTCAAGTCGTTTTGTTAAATCCTTATCACCTGTATTCAAATCATCAATATTTCGTTTGATAGAATCAAATTTACCAATAATAATCTTTATAATAATAAGTTCAAGAATTACAAGAATAACTGCAATCAGGAAACCGCCAACAAAAGACTGTTTCTGCAATGCTTTTGTAATTTCCTGAATTTCATTTTTATGAACAGAAGCTACAACGGTCCATTCTTTATTAACCAAATTGAATTTTTTTGAATACATTACGATACCAGAATCATCTTCAGCTGCAAGAAGATCTTCACCAGCACGAACTGAATTTGTATCATCGTAAATAGAAATTTTTCCAGTTTTAAAGAATGATTTTCCAAGCTTATTTATTGGCTCAAGTTCAAGGAAACCTACACAACCACCACCAACCTTTTGTCCTGTTTTTTCATCTGTAAATTCAGACTTTACAAACAAAGGCATTGTAAAGCCGCCAGCTGCAGCAACTCGTGGGGATTCAAGCCAGATAGACACATTACTTTTTTTATGATTAACATAATATTCTTTCTGAAGAATACCGGCCTTAGAAGAACCTCCCTTTGTATTGAAGGTTTCAGGTCCACCGTCATTAGCATCTGTATTTGAATCCCAGAAAACCATTACGTATTCATAGCCATCTGGTTTTTTAACTGATTTAATTCTTGATTTTATATGCTCAGGCGTATCAACTGTATCCACAACCGCACGCTGGAAAACATTCATTACATTTACCTGATTATCGAACCAGCTTTGGACATTATCTATAGCTGAATCCATAAAATTTTCTATAGATTCATCATAAATACTCTTTATAGGAGCTTTTATAGAATGTGTTGTATATCCAAGAAATACAGATATAAATACCAGGATTTCAAAAAAAGCCACTACACCGTATTTTACAAGTAGAGATTCATTGCGTTTCTTTTTTTTGTCTGATTTCTTAACCGATTCGGATTTGTTCATAAATAGCCTCAAATTATTAAATTTACACATATTAAGTATATAACATTATATTAATAAGTCAAATTTTATTGCTCTACACTTGTTTTGAGGCATAAAAAAAGCTGTACAAGAACTGTACAGCCTTTGAGGTGTGGATAGGAGTCGAACCTACCAATGATGGTTTTGCAGACCAGTCCCTTACCGCTTGGGTACCACACCATAAAAAATGTATTAGTAATATATCAG
>JAEEGK010016775.1_pt1 | contig 16045 bp, 5 predicted proteins | sample 8958771 | NCBI WGS metagenome assembly JAEEGK01 (sample SAMN16246547, study PRJNA631951) | gut metagenome | biome: gut microbiome; feature: rumen; material: SC-attached | host: Bos | place: Iran: Karaj | collected 2018-10
TTACCATCTTCTCAATCCGTTCATCCGGGCTGTCAGGGCCCTTGACAGCACTCACGTCATCCTCACCTCCCGCAGTCATGCATGGGATATCTGCAAACCGTTTGCACATCCCATACCCGTTCGGGCCGCATCTGTCTCCCGTTCGCCGGGTTTTCCGGTTCAGCCCGTTTTCATCTATTAGACGATATCACAAATCATTTTTCAACCATAATAGAAAAAAGTTTTTCCATTCTCCTTTTTCTGTAAAAAATCGATCTGCCTCCTTTGATTTTATTCTTTGTCATCTATTCCTCTTTATATGTTTGCTTCTCTTTTCCCGTTTTCACTGATATAGACTAAAATATTGCATATTTTGCTATGATACATTAAAAGTACATATAATTATTGTAATTTGAATTGTAATGTTGGGACAAATGTGTAATAATATCAGTAATCTATAATAGCGATTTATGCATATGCACATTTCACTCGTTTCCCGAGGGGAACCGGAAAATTATACCGGCAGCGACCGAAGAAAAGGAGGAAATCATATGAAGAAGAAAACGCGCGCATATTTACGCCGATGGACCGGTTTGTTCCTGGCCGTCTGCGTATTTGTCACCATGGCAGTCCCTGCCCTGGCGGATGAACCCGCCGCTCCGGCTGCGCCGGAACAATTCCATGGGGTCTATACAGGCGGCCAGACCTATGACGAGCATTCCGCGGATAATTCTCCGCTTGGTGATCTTGTACTGCCGGCGGATTTCGAGCTTGTTGATGGCAAGTACAGTTACGGAGCCCTGGAACTGGAATTTCCGGATGAAGAAGGCGGCGGTGATGTTTCAGTCCAGGCAGGTGATATCACCACTGAGTCAGCTGAAAAGGTAGTCATTGTGTATTATGACGAAGGGCCGGATGATTATTATGAAGATCATTACGGTACATATGGTGTCCGGGTCAGCATGCGTGATGAGTCAGAGCTGCTTCTGAATACCGGCAGCATTAATGCTGCCGGCCAGGCTGTCAGTACAGACAATTATGACATGTCCAAAATGACCATGAATATCGACGGTACCGTCACTGCCGGAAATGGTGGTATTAGCATAAACAATCACAATGACAGCGATGCAACCATTAATTCAGGAACCATAATTTCAGGAACCACTTATTTGGAAAACAACACAAATGGCAATGCGATTGATGTTTTTGCCTATCAGAACACGGATATCACAGTCAACGTGACCGGTGACGTTCATGCCGGTAATAAGGGTGCCGGTGCCTCCGGAACCGGCATCAGTGCCCAGACATCCTACAATTCCACAAGCACAGTAACCATATCCGGTTCCCTGACAGCTGAAGGCAGCCAGGGTGTTGCGATCACCAACGGTATCTGGGAAAATGACGGCCACCCCAATACCACCACTGTTTCCATCGGCGGTACTGTAACATCTGACGGAGATGCTTTCCATGTCAACAACAACTATGGCACCGTCAATATTACTGTCGGCGGAAATGAGGACATTGAAGATGCCGGGAATATTGCCTCCGGCGGTTCCTACACTGCCTTCATTGAAGCAGATCCGGATTCCAAAATCACTTTCAAAGCGGGTGACATCAACGGATCAAACGACACTTCCTCCATCCGGCCGGAAGCACATGGCGACAGGTCGGAAGTCATTGTGGAGGTTGGGAATGTAACCAACACCAAGGGCTATGGTATCCAGGGCTCTGCGGAGGAAACCGACAGCGTCGTGGATATCAAAGCAGGTGATATTGACGCACAGGGAATTGGTCTCGCCGTGGATACGAAGCGCGATGTCTACGGTAGCACGGAAGACGGCAGCATTTACGGAAAAGGCGGAACCGTTACCGCTGATGTAGGGAAAATCGTCAGCAAATATGACAACGGCATCTATGCCTCTCTGGACGACGGATCAATCACTGTCAACAGCGGAGCGATTGATGCCGGATTTGACGGTATTGACGTACGTACCACTGGCTTCAATTCCACATCCGGTGTCACCATCAATGTGGCCGGCAGCGTGGAAGCCGATGAAACCGGCATTTCCGTGGATTCCTGGGGCGCAGGAACCCGGACTTTAACATATGAAAACGATAAGGAAATTAAGGTCCTCACAGGGGATCCGCATGAAAACTGGTGGGATAAAACCAGGTACGATGAAACAGGTTTCTTCATTTTGGTCCCTGTTGAGGAAGGCGGCGAGACCCGCTGGGAAAAATATCGTTCCAGTTATGTTAACTACGAATATGAATCCCGGGGTTTCAGCGAAGAAGAATACATTAACCTCCCCATTTACTGGGAAGTGTTCGATTACGATGCCGAATTTGAGACAATCGAATTTGAAAGAGATCCCGCCAATTTTGTGAATATCTCAACCGGAGCCGTCTCTGCGGAAACAACAGGCATCGAGACATCAAACAAAGGCGGATCCTTCGACATCAATGTGAAAGGCGGTGTCTCGGTTTCCAAAGAGCGCTCAGGAAATGAAAGCAGCACCATCACCGGCGTCATGGCGGAGGCGACTGCCGGAACCACGAATATCACCATTAACGGCGACATGGAAGTGTTTGGCCGTGACAAGACTCCCACCCGTGGAGGAACCAGTTCCGAGCCCGGTGAATCCAGTTACGCAGGCGATTCGTACAGCGTTTCCAGTTCCAGCTTCAGTGCCAACGGCGTGACTGTCAACAGCCAGGGCGGCGAGATTGATGTCACGCTTAACGGCGGCCTGGCTGCAAATGAAGGCATCGGTGTAATTGCCAAAAACGACGGACCCGCAGGCGGTCTGGCTTCCGTGAATATTGATGGCGGTCTTCAGGCAAAGAACGGTGTAAAGATCAGCAACAGCAGCAGTACGATCAACATCGGCATTTCCGGCGATGTGGCAACAAAAGAGGCAGTTGCCGCCATCGAAAACGGCGGAGGATCATCGACGCTGACTTTCAGCAGCAGCGTGAATTCCGGTGAAAACGGCATTGCGATTTATAACGGAGACGGTTTGGCATCTGTTGAGGTCGCAGGGAACCTGTCCGTGGAAAGCGGCACCGGTGCGGTTGTCAGCAGCATCGGTGACAACGGAGGAACCGCAGCCCTGATTGTCGATGGCAGCCTGACTTCAGGCCAGGACGGCGTGACGATGCTTAATTACAGCGGCGACATGAATATCCGCATCGGAGGAGACCTGACCGCCAGCGAAGGAACCGGCGTAACCATCACCAACCGGGGCCCGGAATGGGAAAACAACGGGACTGCCCTGCTGACAGTCGGCGGAGACCTGACCGCGGAAACCGGCATGAAAGTGAACTACAACGGCGAAGGCGAAGGAACCGCGCAGGTATATGTCGCGGGCGACCTCTCCGCTACGGAAACCGGTCTTGATCTGGGCGCCTATATACCGCCGACCCGCGGCGGAGTCATTGGTGATGTCATGCCGGAAACTGGTTCCGGTGAAGGAACGGATGGGGATGAAGAAACCGTTCCGGATGTCGATATCATCGTCGAGGGAACCATCTCCGGTGCAAATCCGATTGTTGTCAATACGGTGAGTGCCGTCAGCAGTTTCCTGGTTACCACCTGGGCCATCAAACCCAATGAAGACAACCAGATTACTTCCGACCTGGACGGCAGTTCTGTTAAGGAATTTGAAGAAAACAATATCAATTACATCATTAAAAAAGAAGACAATGAATACGGCTCGCTGAGCGTCAGCGGCACGTCCGTGAAATCGATCCCGGGTGTCACAGCCGGGCCTGCTGCTTCCGGCAGCTCATCTTCAGGGTCTTCCCGCAGTGCTCCGGATGCGGCGGCTTCCCAGGAGAAAACCCTGGATGTCGCAAAGCAGAGCACCAAACTCACGCTGACTGTCAACCTGCTTGAGCAGTTCCGCTCCGGCTACAATGTATTCATCACGAACGCCGGCCAAAGGGTATATGCCGACCGGAATGAAGATGGCGACTTTTCTTTCAGCGTACCGTGGGCCGGCGGCGTGCTGTTGAGCTTCGGTCTGGATCCGATTCAGCAGGAAGAAGAACCCAAAGTACAGTCTGGCGAAACCACAGATCCGGATCCCGAACCCGAACCCGATCCTGAACCCGATCCCGACCCAGATCCAGATCCTGACCCGGATCCTGATCCCGTAAATGAAGATCAGACTGAAGAAAAACAGACTGAGGAAGAACAGACCGAGGAAACACAGACTGAAGAAGAACAGACCGAGGAAACACAGACTGAAGAAGAACAGACCGAGGAAGAACAGACTGAGGAAGAACAGACCGAGGAAACACAGACTGAGGAAACGCAGACCGAGGAAACACAGACTGAAGAAACGCAGACTGAGGAAACACAGACCGAAGAAAAGCAGACTGAGGAAAAGCAGACCGAGGAAAAGCAAGCAGAAGAAAAACCGGCGGATGAAAAGCCCGAACCGGAACCCGAACCCGACGGTGAAGAACCCGCTGAGAAAACCGACGGAAGCGGCCGGGTGCTTGCGATTCTCTACGGTGAAAATGACGCATATACCATCTGGTTCCTGACGGGATATGCCTATAAGGCGGAGTTCGCGGACGGCTATACCGAAACCGGTTCCTACGGCATAAAGGACAATGCGCTGGTACTGACCGCGAAGAACGGCGATCAGCGAACCCCGGACGAAAACTGGACCATGGCCTTCAGCGAGGAGCAGGCCGTGGCTGTGCTGCTGGCGGACTTCTCCGATTCCGTGAAAATCATCGGCGAGTTCAATACCGATGAAGCCGGCGCACGGATCATCACCGACAAAGCCGGCAATGTGCAGACCCTGGGTGCAATCCAAAGCATCATCGACAATCCCGAGGCCTTCCGGATTCTGAAGGCCCTGCTGCCGCAGGCGGATTAACCGCCGCGGCAGCCTCCCCCGTTTTCCCATCCCCGGTTCGGAAGCCTGAATAAAACCGACGGAGAGCGACTGCCATGAATGCAATAGCCAAAAGACGACTCCAATTGCATACGCTTGTTTTGCTGACGCTGCTGTTACTGACGGCAGCGTCAGCCTTGTTCTTCCCCGCCCGGGCGAAGGCCGATTCTGCCCCGCAGATCGACAATCTCCGGATCCAGTGGTTGACGGAAGACTCCGTCTCAGACGGCATTGCATCCAGGCTGTATCAGCGGGTTAACAATCCCGGCTCATCCATCAGCATGCAGTACCAGATTGATGTCTCCTTCACCGGCGAAAGTTCATATGCACCGGGTTCCATCCGGATCCTGATACCGCGCCAGGTTTTTCACAAGAGGAACCTTGATTTCATGAACGGAACGGTTCTGGAAGAAGGATACGGTCGTCTCACCTTCCCCGTTCCGGATGCCCCGAATGCCAACTCCCTCTGGCACTGGGAAGAAGCGGAAGACAATCAGTATGTGATTATCAACGATGTCCGGATCAGTGCCTCCGCCGGTGTCATGTTCCAGCTGACCATCACCGGCCTGAACGCACAGGACCTGGTGGATATGCGGCCCAGCGATCCGATTACCGCCACCGTGGAAGTCACCGGCCCGGACGGGCTGATAGAGACTCGTGTTTCCGAAGCCCTGACCGCCGTTGTTGATACCCAGTCCGCGCTCACTGCCGCAAATGCGGACGGCATGCTCTTCACTTCTCCGGAAAACGTACCGGACTCCGTTCTGGAACGTCTTCCCGGCGGGACGCAGGCCGCGCCGGCCTATGTGTTTGTGCGCTGGCATACCTGGCCGAATTACAATGGCACCCAGTATTTCAGCCTGTCCACAGATGTCTGGGAAGGCCGGCTGGAGGGAAACGGCGCCAATATAGACGGCATCCTCCTGGGCACGGAATATGCGTCCGGTTCCATTGCTTCGGTAACCGACGGGGAAACTCCCGGAAACCATTTCACCAAAAGCGTCATAAGGTATCATTATGACAATAACGGCCAGAGCCACGGCCAGTATGTCTGGACCGCCTACCCCGTCGCCGGCCTGCAGGCGGACATGGATTATACCATCCGGACCGTTGCCGCGTGGGAAATGACTGAATCCGATCCGGAACGAGACGGCGATCCGCGGGAGGTTACGCGGAAAGAGACGGAAGCGGTTGTGTCCTATACGCATAACACCTGGGTATATCCCCGGGGAGAATTCGGCGTATATAAGTTCTCCGGCTCTGTCCCGAGCCATACGCACAACACAATCCACAGCGAACGTCCGCAGACCAGTGCCGGACTCTCCGGCCATACAAAAAACTATTATTGCGAAATGGCTCTGAGCCTGCTGCGGGACGGGCAGCCTGTCACGATGGATCAGTTTGAAGTGCTGTCCGTCGGATACGGATATCCCTATACCGCTGGTCCCGTTGAAGAGGCCGGTGTCAGTGAAGAGTGGAGCAAGGACCCGTCCAATTACCTGAACTGGGCGTACCGGATGGAAACCACCGATGATACGGTTTCCATCAAAAACGCCACCGGTTCCAATATTACACTGGGCGAAGATGATTACCGGTTTACCTCCGTCACAATCGCCGCGCCGGAGATGTTTGCCTATGGCCGCCAGTCCGAACCAAAGTACCGGATCGAAGGTTCTGAATTCGGCTATAATCCGGACAGCAGCATTGAAAAACCTATTGTGGAAGTGTGGGGCAAAAAAGCCGGCAGCGGAAGCTGGGAACTGCTGGATACGGTTCAGTTCAAAAAGACCAGCACTACCCGTACGGTAACTTTCCCGGAAGGCGTCACCGGATACCGGACCGTCATCACCACCTGTGCTGCCGCCTGCAAGCTGGCCGCCTGGCCGCAGATTACCCTGCTTCCGAGCGCCGGTATGCAGGCAATCGCAGAGGCATTCTTCGACCAGAGCAGCTCCCCTTCCGCCACGCTCACCAATAAAACCCGGATGACCGCAACCCTGTACCAGTCCCCGGTACGGGCGGATGAGACCCTGCCGGAACAGTTGGCCTGGCTGGAGTCTTCTGGAGACACCCAGGTTATTGATGCCAGTGATTACACCAATGCCACACTGACCGGTGCCGGATACGATGTGCTGGGAACCAGTGATATTTCCTGCACCAATGATGTATCCAACAGGCAGGTCAGGCTTCATTTCACCACCAAAGTGGATGAAACAAGCAACCTCAAGGATATAAACCTGTATAACCTGGCCGTGGAAAGCGGCGTCATCAAAAAAGAGACCTCTGCCACCTGGTATATCCTGCTGCCTCCGAATGTAGAACTGGTAACCGGCAGCATTTCCATGACCCGGATGGATGACCGAATCACCGGTATCGAGGTCCGTCCTGACTTCCGGGGCACCGGTCTCACCATGCTGGTCGTCCGGGCCTCGCTGACTCCGGTTCCCCATAAAGCTCACTCCAATGCCACTTTCAGGGATTCGCCTTCCCTGGAGTTTGACGGAATCCTGAACTGGACAGACCTGAACCTTCAGTCAACCACAGAAGTAAATGCGTATGTCGCCTTTGAATCCGGAAACCCCGGCACCCTGGGAACATACGCATCTTTCCAGGGAAAGCCGGATGAGTGGTCTCATGCTGTCAGCACTCCAGCAAAAATCAGGTCCGCCATGACAGACCTGGATCCGAACAGTAATGACCGCCGTTTCGTTTACTCCATCGGATGGGAACAGATCCGCATCGATCAGATGGAACAGACGGAGTTTGTCAAATCCGTCCGGGCGGACGCGGACGGAATCTGGTCCAAAGGCGCCGGAAGCGGTCAGGAAGTAACCGTCAGGGAAGGCCAGGACTATACCTACCGCCTGCGGATTGCTGCCAAGCGTGATTCCCGCGCTGCCGAAATCCTCCTGTTTGATTCCATTGAGAACGCGGTTCCGTCGGAAACAGACGAGCCGAACCTGGATGATATGAAAAACTGGTCAGGTGCCTGGGAAGGCAAAGGCCAGTGGCGCGGCACGCTGACCTGGGTGGATATGAGCGCGCTCTATAATGCAAACTGTAATCCGGTTCTGTATTACAGTACGGTTCCCGGGCTCACATTCGGAAATCTATCTGACAGTCCGGATGATTCCTTCTTCAGTGACCGGGAAGGCCATTATGATCTGACGGATACGTCCGTCTGGACCCGGGCGACTGGCGTCAATGGCGGTGAATGGTATGTCCCGGACGGTATCAATGTAACTGCCATCGCCATTGACGCCCGCAAGACCCGCTGGTCGTTGGATTTCTCCCTGAAGTCGGGGGAAGTTGCCTCGGTTTACCTGCATATGAAGGCGCCGGACGACCATGGCGAATCGGATGTCTGGAATGCCAAAGGCGCGTATTTCCATACTGTAAACGATGCTGCCTCCCCGGATGATATCGACTGGATGAAGGCGTTGGACGCGAAGAACAATATGCACGCCTTCAACAGCGCCATCCTGGTCTACACTCCGCAGAACGCCTCCGGAAGCACCTCTCAAAGCCGCACGGTCCTCCGCTACGGGAATACCCGGATCGGCCTCGTCCCCTCGATGGTCGGCGTCACCAAAACCTGGAATGACAACAATAATCATGACAACAAGCGGCCGGAAAGCGTCACCGTCAGCCTGCTGTACAAATCCATGGCGTCCACCAGTGCGCCGGAATACTGGCGGGACCGGAATTCCGATCCGGTTACCCTCACGCTGTCTGAGGAAAACAACTGGTCCGGGTTCTTCATGGACCTACCGTCCGCTGATTCAAACGGTGTTCCGTATATCTTCTCCCTGGAAGAATCCCCGGTCGACGGTTACGCGCCGGGAATCTATACCGAAGACGGCCGGATGTTTGAGATCGTCAATACCCATGCGGATGAGCAGGTCTCCGTTTCCGGCGAAAAGTTCTGGCTGACGGCGGACGGCCTGACAGCGGAAACAACATCCTCCCGCATTCGGCTGCAGCTCCGGCGCGAAGGCAGCGACAGGATTGCCCGGACTGTCAGAGAAGTTGATGTCAGACCGGATGCTTCCGGCAGGTGGCTGTATACCTTCCCGGACCAGGACCGCTATGAACCAGGCGGATTTGAATATAAATATTCCATCACCGAAAGTGCGCCGTACGGATGGGTTTCCCAGGACAAGCCTCTCCCAGCCGGGATGGAACTCGGTTTCACTTACGATCCGGTTGATCTGACAACCTTCCGGAATATCTGGGTGCCTCCGTTTGGCAGTGTCTTGCTGATCAAGCACGCCGCCCCGGGGACTGTCGCGGATAACGCCGATACAGGAAATGTGCAGTTCACCTTCTCCTTCCAGCTTACTACGGACTACTACGACAATACGCCTGTCACCGGCGAGTTTGAATACACTGTATTCGACCGGGCGCCGGAAGGCCGCGGGACTGTCATCCCGGCAGGTGCCGCTGCGATCCGCAGCGGAAAAATCAGCCATAACGGGACAATTACATTGGGTCTTGAACAATGTGCGCTGATCAAAGGTCTTCCCGAAAACAGCTATTTCCGGTTTGTCGAATCCCCTTCAACCGGATGGACTGGGAGAACTGTCAGTTATAATGACGGATACGTCGGCCGGGGAGATATCCAGTCTGTCGCGTTCAGGAACAGCTACAGCGCCAAAGGCTCCTTCCGCCTCCGCGGAACCAAGCAGCTTGCCGGGCGGCTTCCGGAAGCCGGCGAGTTCTCCTTTGAACTGGTGGACCGGACATCCGGCAGCCAAACGGAGGGCCGGGTTGTTGCAAAAAACGTGAACACGGCCTGCAGTGAAACTGCCGTTGCTGAAGATGGAACGGTCACCGGTACCGCCGCCGTGCTTTTCAGTGAAGTTCCGGTCAGCCTGGATGTCTATGGAGGCAGCCGGTCGCTGGTATATGAAGTCCGGGAAACTGCCCCGAACCGTGCGGAAACGCTTCCCGACGGAACCGTGTGTTACCATGGTGTCACATACGACACCACTCCGCGGATGATCACGGTCACCGTCACGGACAATGGTGACGGAACCGTCAGCGCGGAATTCGGCGGCGAAGATTATCCGCTGGTTTTCCGGAATGAGTATCATGCGGAAGCAGAGGCTGTCGTATCCGTTCGCAAGAAGATGTCTGGCCGTTCCCCGCGGGACGGAGAATTCTCCTTTGAAATCCGCCGGGAGGGCGCGGCAGCAAGCAGTGCGCCGCTCGCAGCAGGAACAAACAATGGAGACGGCATCATCACCTTCTCCCCTGCCGTCGCCCTGACGGAAAAGGATCTCGGCGCAGCGGACGAGGCGTCCGTGAAACTGCTGATCAGCGAGGTTCCCGGCGATGATCCTTCCATCATGTACCTGAAGGAGCCGGTTGAATACGTGGTCACCCTCCTGCGGAAAACAGATGGAACACTGATCGCAAAACTGCCCGGCCAGACCGCGGAACATGAGGAAGCAACCTGTCCGGCATGCGGCGGTCAGGGATCGGTTGACGGTCTGTTTGGAACCATTATTGATTCCGACAGTATGTCCTACGATGGGGATCCCATTCCGCTCTCCGGGGTCTTCAATGACACCTGGCTGGATATCTGTCCGGACTGCGGCGGTACCGGCCGCGATCCGGTCAATCCGGCTTCTCCCTGCAGCTCCTGCAGCGGAGCCGGCTTCTCCTTCAAGCCGTGTACTCATCTCAACCAGACGGAGGAAGGATTCTGCCCGGATTGTCTCGGGCTAAATATTGCTGCAATTCCCATGTCAGATGGGCGTTTCCTGGTCCCGATAGGTTTTTCCATGGAAACCAGCGGGCTGGTATCCGCGTTGAATGGTGCCAGCCTCGATCCGTCCCGTTTCAGCGGGGCCTCCTACAAAACGCATGTCGCTTTTATCCTTACCGCAGCCCAGTGGGCGCAGGCTCAGGCAAGCATGTCGATCTACAGCGTATATGATGATGCAAAATATCTTTATATCTGCCATATCGACAGCAACGGTCCCTGTAATACCTGCGGCGGTACGGGCAAGGTACAGGGCGATTGGATCGTTTCCGGAGATCCGGTCCCGCCGGTGGTGACCAACCACCTGAAAGGCCGTGTTGATTTCCAGGCTGCCAAAACCATGGAGGGCAAACCTGCCGAAGATCCATTCACCTTCGTACTGCTGGAACTGGATTCCGAAGGCCGGGAAGTACAGATCGCCAAGGCGAAGAACAGTACCGACGGTAAGGTGGATTTCGGAAGCTTCTGGGTGGATCCGGACGGAAAAGCCCATACCTTCATCATCCGGGAAACTGCCGGTACTGACAGCTCCATTGCGTATGACGACTCCGAAACCTGGTACCAGGTGACCGTCACCGAGGATGAAAGCGGCATGCCGGTCGTGGAAAAACTGCGTACCGAAGGCGACGGCGTATTCCGGAATACTTACCGGGACGGTACAATCTCTGTCACCATTCATATGAAAGGCACAGATCCGGAAGCGGAACCGCCGGCCTTCCCGGTCACAGTGGTCCTGACGGGCCGCGACGGCAAACCGCTGGCCAACCGTACCTTCTCCGCACCTCCGACACGGGGCCGCCTGCGCAGTGCCGGAACCCCGGTTCTGGAAACAGATGAGAACGGCCGCGGAACCGTCATGGTTGCCGGCGGGTCCACACTGGTCATCCCGGCCATTCCCCACGGAACAGCCTTTGAACTCAGCCAGGCGGCGGACACCATGCCGAAGTACTTCTCCCAGAGCGGTGCTGAAGGGACAAAGGGCACGGTAACCGGCGGAGCAGAAAGCAAAGCATCTTTTGAAAACACCTATTCCGCACCAAAGCCCTCGGCATCGGTCTCCCCCTCTCCTACGCCAACTCCCACACCCACGCCGACTCCTGCGTCCTCGCCGAAGTCTTCGCCATCTGCATCGCCTTCTCCCACGCCGACGCCGACCCCGGCAGCAACAGCAAAGGCAGTGTCTGCGCCGACTCCGACTTTTACCCCCACGCCGTCACCGGCTCCTTCAGCCACGCCGGTCACCACTCCCGCGACGACAGATCTGCCCGGTCCCACCTCCACGCCGAATCCCTATGTTTACCACTTCTCTTTCACAAAGAAGTGGGAAGGCGGCTCGGAAGACTCAATCGACTTTGTGGTATACAATCCGGACGGAACGGTGCGCAGCAAAAAGTTCAACAAGAAGATCATCAGTGATACGGAATGGCTGTATGAGGCATGGTTCACATCCCCGGCGGATCTCTATGTCATCGAAACAGTCCCGCGGGGCTACCGCGTCCGCTATGAAAATACCGGCATCAATGCCGGCGTGACGGACCGCTGCTGTAATGGCGGCACCATTGTCAACTATACCGTGCCGAAAACCGGGGACCGTACCAACCTGCTGATCTTCCTGGGCCTGTCGCTGCTGGGCATCGGCTGTTTCATCGCTTCCTTCATCCTGGGACCTTGCGCGGAATCCCGATCTGTGCGAAAATGGAAAAAAACCGCACGACAGGCGAATGGGAACAGGATGGATCCGGATGGAATTTGAACGCAAAGCCCGGGAAAGCCGGCCGGTACTGGCCATATGCTATGATTTTGATCACACCCTCACACCGGATGACATGCAGGCGCAGGGATATATCCAGAGCGTCGGCTATGATGTCGCGGAATTCTGGGCGGAAACCGATGACCTGGCCCGCACGCACGGCATGGATTCCAATCTGGCGTACATGTTCAAGATGGTGCAGGAAGCGGAGGGCAACCTGGTCCTGAACCGGAAGGCGCTGATGGATTACGGCGCGAAAGTCCGGCTCTTTCCTGGGGTGGAAAGCTGGTTTGAGCGCCTGCGGGAATACGGCCGGGATCACGGCGTCATTGTGGAGCACTATATCATCTCATCCGGTCTCCGGGAGATGATCGAAGGCACTGAAATGGCTAAACGCGGCGCCTTTGAGCGGATCTACGCCAGCTCCTTCTACTACAATGAGCGCGGCCTGGCCAAATGGCCGGCCCAGGCGGTCAACTACACCAACAAAACCCAGTTCCTCTTCCGCATCGAGAAAGGCACGCTGGATGTCAACGATCCGGCAGTCAACGACTATTTCCCGCCGGACCGGCTCCGTGTTCCCTTCCGGAATATGGTGTACATCGGCGACAGCGATACGGATATCCCCTGCATGAAGCTGGTCAACACCAACGGCGGCCACTCCATCGGGGTATTCGATCCCGATACCCGCGACAAGGCCAAAGTGCTGAAGATGATGGCGGATAACCGCATCCGCTATTACGCCCCGGCGGATTATTCCGATGGAAGCGAACTCGATTCCCTGCTGAAAAGCATCATCCGGCGCACCGCGGCAAATGAGGAACTGGAAGACCGGCATAATGCCTGCCTTCCCGGCGCGGATTAATCCGCCCGCTGAAAAGAATCGACTGAATACTTCAGCCGGACAGTTTTGCGAAACTGTCCGGCTTTTATCTATGCATATAGTTTTAGGTTCATTTTAGGTTAGGCAGGTAATATAACATTGCAGCTTAATTGGGATTTCCGGCTGACTGCCGCCGGTTCCCGAAAAGGAGTGGAAGTATGGAAGAAAAGAACACTGAACAGGTACAGCAGCCTGTGGTGTACGGAAAGAAAAAGCGCGGGAAAAAGCGGAAAACAATCCGCCGGATCATTCTTGCGCTCATACTGGTCGTAATCCTTGGCGGGGCTGCCTGGCTGGGCATCATGTCCCTCCGGCAGGAATATACCGTCACCTATGATGAATACAGCGCGACAACCGGCACCATCTCCAATGCCCTGTCTTTCAGCGGGTCCTTGCAGGCACGCAGTAATGTCACATACACGGCATCTTCTCCCGCCACAGTCCGGGCAGTATATGTCACCCGGGAGCAGAACGTAAAGGCCGGTGATGCCCTGATGCGCCTCAGCAGCGGGCAGACCGTGGAGGCGGAGTTCGACGGCCGGATCAACCAGCTGTATGTTGCAGAAGGTGATAAGGTCTCCGCCGGCGCCAATTTGGTCCAGGTGGTGGATTTTGAGCATTTGCAGGTATCCGTCCGTGTGGATGAATACGATATCTCCTCCGTCCATGCCGGTGATCAGTGCCGGGTATCCACGGTCGCGACAGAGAACACATTTACTACCGTCATTGACTCAATCAACTCCGTCTCTTCCTCGTCCGGCTCGGTCGCCTACTACACCGCCACCGCCTTTGTGGATGTGGAGGAAGGTGTATACCCGGGCATGCAGGTCACGGTCACCATTCCGAAAGAGGAAGCCGCCGATGTGGTCATCCTGCGGGAAGCTGCCCTCAGCTTTGACCTCAACAACCAGGCCTTTGTCTACACGATGAATGAGAGCGGCGAGCTGGAAACTACCTATGTAAAGACCGGTGTCAGCAACGGTAATTATGTGGAAATCAGGGACGGCCTGAAGAGCGGCGATACTGTTTATGTCGCCGTGGAAACCACAACAGACAGCTTCAGCAGCCTGCTGTCCGGCCTGTTCGGCAGCCAGCAGTTCAACCGCCAGCAGAACCGGACCCGGAACACCAATAACAGCGAGCGCTGGAATAACAGCAATCCGGGCAGCGGAAATCCCGGAAGCGGCAGCGGTTTCACCCCGCCGTCCGGTGGAAGCAACGGATCGGGCGGTGGCGGACGATGAGCGGAAACCGCCTGCTTGAAATGCAGGATATCAACAAATACTACCCGATGGGCGAGGAGCTTTCCCATGTCCTGAAGGATGTCTGCCTGTCCATCGATGAAGGAGAATACCTGTCCGTGCTCGGCCCTTCCGGCAGCGGCAAGAGCACCCTGATGAACATCATCGGGTGCCTGGATACCGCTTCCTCCGGCCGGTATATCCTGCACGGCCGGGAGATTGAAGACCTGTCCGAAGCAGAGCTGGCCGCGATCCGCTCCCGGGAAATTGGCTTCGTGTTCCAGAATTCCCAGTTGCTGCCCCGGCTGACCGCGCTGAAGAACGTGGAAATGCCCCTGATCTATGCGGGAGTCTCCCCCGGGGAACGGCGGAAGCGTGCCCGCGCCATGCTGGAACGCGTAGGCCTCAGCGACCGTATGGGACATTATCCCAATCAGCTTTCCGGCGGCCAGCAGCAGCGCGTGGCAATTGCCCGGGCGCTGGTCGGCAATCCCTCCCTGCTTCTGGCGGATGAACCCACCGGCGCACTGGACCAGAAAACAGGAAAACAGGTCATGGCGCTCTTCCGGGAACTGAATGAGGAAGGCCGTACCATCATCATGATCACGCATGATATCAATATTGCCGCCAACGCGCGCCGTACCGTGCATATCATCGATGGGATGCTGACGGAAGGAGGCGGTGCGGATGCTTAAGCGCCTCAGAAAAACGCTGGTCATGCTGGGCGAATGTTTCCGGATGTCCCTCAGCAATATCCTGGGCAACCGGGTCCGTTCCTTCCTGACCGTCCTCGGCATCCTGATCGGCGTTACCGCCGTCATCGCCCTGATCACCACCGTCTCCGGTTTCTCCGGAACCCTGTCCTCTTCATTCCAGAGCATGGGTGCCGGCACGCTGAGCGTCAGCGTCACCGGCAGTGACCTGAAGTCCGGTATGTCTGCCGAAGACCTGCAGGAGATCGCTTCCCTGGAGATGGTGGAAGGGGTCACGCCGAATGTTTCCCTGCGTACCCGGATTGCCCGGGGAGGAAGCTACAAAACCAGCGTATCGGTTTCCGGCAAGAACTTCTACTATTTCTACCGGAATGCAGATGCCCTGAAGCGCGGCCGCCCCATCCACCCCACGGATGAGGAAAGCATGACCTTTGTCTGCCTCATCAGCCAGGATATCGTGGATGAGCTGTTCTTCGGTGTGGACCCCGTCGGGGAAAGCATGTTCATCGATGGCGTTCCGTTCACTGTCATTGGTCTGCTTTCCGACAGCACCAGCGGCAGCATTGCCTCCCTGATGAGCGGCAGCGCGGATATCATCATTCCCTACACTACCGCCCTGAAGCTGAACAATGCCAATGTGGTCACATCCTTCACCGTCAGTCTCACGGAAGGTTCGGATTCGGAAAAGGCATCCTCCGCCATTACGGAGGTCATGGATGCCATGTTCAGCTATGAGGAGGATACCTTCACCGTTACCACCATGAGCAGCATCGAGGACACGATGAACACCATGCTC
>JAEEGK010016776.1_pt1 | contig 16045 bp, 12 predicted proteins | sample 8958771 | NCBI WGS metagenome assembly JAEEGK01 (sample SAMN16246547, study PRJNA631951) | gut metagenome | biome: gut microbiome; feature: rumen; material: SC-attached | host: Bos | place: Iran: Karaj | collected 2018-10
TATATTGAGTATTTAATAATAATGAATATTTTAGTTTTTAAAAATTTTTAAATTAAAAAAAGAAATCTAAAATTAATAAAATTAGATTAATTATTAAATTAATTAAAAATAATTTTTTTTTGTATAATATATTTTTAAATAATATTAAAGAATAAAAATTTTTTATTTATAATAACAAATAATGAACTATTATAAATTTACGCATATAAAATTATTTTCTTTATTTATATTGTTATTTCTGCTTAAATATTTAATTTTATCTTTTTGAATTATTAGAAGACTTTGGGAAAAATCTTTTTTTTTACTATGAGTGGCTCCAAAATCTTTAATTATTCTTAAAAAGTTAAGTTCATTATTATCTAAATTCAAATTAAGTAAATTTAAATTTTTATCATTTAACATTTTAAACAAATTAAAAGCATATTTTTGATAATTTAATTTTTTCACAAAATATAAATTAATAATAAGTTTTATTAATGGTTGATAATTAGTTTGATTAAGTAAATTATTAATATCAATATTTTTAATAATTTCTTCAATTATTTTAAAAGTTTGTTCAGAAATAAAAAAATTTTTTTCATTATTAATTAAATATTTTAAAATAACAAGAAGAGCTTGATAAGAATTTTGAACAATACAAATATTACTTATACAAACAATACATTGCATTTTTAAAATTCCATTTTCTATTCTATTAATTGAAACTGAATTCTTAATAATTTTATCTAAAAAAACTTTTAAATAATTAAGTTGATAATAAAATTCATTTGTATTTTCATTAAATTTTCTACTAAATACTTCTGATAATAATAAAAGTAAATTAATAGAAATTTTTTGATTCATTTCAAAAATTTTAGATTCAACTGAAATATAACAAAAATTAAATATTTTATAAAATAAATTAGGAAAATTTTTATGAATTACTCTTAATTGTGTTATTACTTGAAAAATTTCTTCCCATTTAAATCCTTTAATAGAAAGTATTGTTGTAATTTTTCTTATTGAAAATAAACTTATATGTTCAGAAGTTATTATTGGTAATTTTTCATAAGGACAAAAATATTGAATTGAAGTTTTTTGATTTTGATTTTCTTCAATTTGATTTCTTAAGAAAATATTCTCTTTATTATTTCCATTATTTAAACTAATATTCATTTCAACCATTAATTTTTTAAATTTAAATAAACTAAAGTTATTTTATAATAAAATAGTAAAAAAATTAAAAAAAAATAAAAAAATTTATATATTAGAAAATATTAAAAAAAAATAAAAATTTATTTTTTTTTCTTTTTTCTCATCATTTCTTTAATTTCTTCTCTATAATCTTCCATTTCAGCAATTTTTAAAGTATTAATTTCTAATTTTTGAATTTGGTCAAAATTATCTTCTTGAATATCACTATCATCATCAAAAATTGGTCCTCTTTGTAATTTTCTATTAATATCTTTTAATTGTTTAAGATAACTTTTATTTTCAGGTAATTCTGTATCATCAATAAAACTATCATCATATTTATCTTCATCATCATGATATTTTTTTTGTTGTAAATATTTTGATTTTGATGTACTTTTAAATATATCTTTTGCATCTTTTAATTTTTCATATTTATCATCATTTTTTTCTTTTATTTTTTTTTTTAAATTTCCTATAATCTCATTTGATATTTTTATATTTCTCTGATTATTATCTTTTTTGTTTTTATTTAATATCATTTTTAAAGCATTTAATTTATTATTATTTTGATTATTATTTTGATTATTGTTTTGATTATTTTTTTTTGAAATATTATTTTCTTGAATTTTATTTGATTTTATATTATCTAATTTTTTTTCTTTAATATCTATTTTATTTTTTGATGGTGAGATTATTTTTTTTTCCTTATTTTCTTCTGATTTTTTTATTTGACTTTTATTATTGATTTCTTTTTTTGATATTAGTATATTTTGTTTTTTTGTACTTTCATTATTTGAAATATTATTATAATTTTTCTTTTGTTCATTATTATTTACTTTTTTATCTATTAAATTTTTAAAATTATCTAATTTGTGTTTTAAATTTGAATTTTCTTTTTCATTATTTTTTTTAGTATTTTCTATTTTTTTATCTTTTATTTTTTCTTTATTTTTTATGCTTTCTCTTTCTTTTTCTTTTAAAGGTGAATTTCTTTCTCTTTTTTTTCCTAAATTTTCATTTTTAATAACCTTTTTTTGAATAATTGAAGGAGGAGGAGCTTTTATTTCATTGAAAGTTTCTTTTTTAAAATACTTTTCAAATTTACTCTGATTTTCCATTAATTTCTTATCAAAATCTTCTAGGGATGTAAAATTTGTTGTCATTGAATAAATAATATTTTCTTCTTCTGAAATATTTGATTTTTTTTTTCTTTGAATTTCCTTTTCTTTTTCTATTTTTTTTTCTCTTTCTTTAATTTTTTCTTTTTCTTTTTCTTTTAATCTATCTTTTATTTTTTCATTATATGAAAATGATGAATTTTTTATTTGTTTTTCATTGTTATTATTAATTTTTTTATTTGACGAATTTGTTAATTGATTAACTTTTTTATTTTTTTCATTTGATGAAATGATAGTATTTTCATTTGAATTATTATAATTACCTTTTTTAATAATATATTTTTTATTATCAAATGTTTTTATTATTTTTTCATTTGATGAATTCTTATTAATTGAAGTTAATAAATTTTGTTTATTATTTATTTTACTTTTTTCATTATTAGATGAAGAAATAATTTTTTTTTGTAGATTATTTTCTTTTTTTAATTTATCTTTTTCTTGATGAGATTTTTTAGTATTTATTGAATGATTATTTGAATTTTTTAAGTTAAAAAACATATCAGCAATTGGGTCCACGAAAAGAGTTTGACTTTTTTCCATTTTTAAATATTAAAATTTTTTAATATTTAAATAAAAAAAAATTATATTTTTTTTCTTAGTTATTTAGGTTGTTCAATTTTTTAAAAAAATGATAAAAAAGAATTTTTTGATTAAATTAACTTTAAATAATATATAATAATATTTGTTTGCTAAATTATTTTATATATAAAATTGATTTAATTTTGATGTATTCATTCAATTTATAATCATTTTTTTTTTCTATTTTAAATTATAGGGCTTCCAATTAGTAATTTTTGTGGTTTTTTTAAAATTGAAGATTTTTGTAATTTATTTTGCTTTTCAAATTGGTATTTAATCTCATTTATTTTTTCTTTTTCTTTTTTTATTTCAATATTATTTGTAAATAACATAAATTTTTTTAAATCATTAATTCTTCTATTTATAATTGCATTAGCTTTTTTTAGATTAATTATATAATTATTTTTTTGGTTTGGCTTGTTTTTTATTTTTTTATCCAAATAATATTTATTTAAATTCAAATGTTTACAAGAAGATATAATATTTTTATTTGAATAATTTTCTAGATTTTCATTTGTTTTATTAGTATCTTTATCAATAATTGGAATAATCTTATTTAATAAGCAATTACTAAGTGAATGTGATTTATTAAAATATTCTTTATTTTTTGAAAAATAATATTTATCAAAAAATGTTTCACTTTTATTTTTATTTTCTTGAAAATTTCTTGAATTATTATTTAAATGGAATTTATTAATTTTATTATAAAATTTTTCATCTTCATAATTAATAGAATTAAAATAATTCTTATCATCATTTTTAAACTCTTCTTTATTTTTTATATCATTCTTTATTTTATTTGAAATCTTTTTAATAGGTTTTTTTATAACTGGAGATGTGAAATTATTGTATTTATTTTTTCTATTATTAAATATTTTATAATATTCTATAAAGGTATTATTATCTATATTATTTGTTTGAGATGAATTATAATTTTTATTATTTTGTTGATTTTTTTTTTCTAAATAATTTATTATTTTTTTACTTCTCTTATCTATTTTTGGGGTACTTCTTATTTCTCCAAATTCTTTATCATATCTTTCTTTGCAAATTTTTTCAAATTTTTTTTCTAATTTTTTATTTCTTTCTTCCCAGTCAATAATTATATTATTAAAATATTTATTTGTTGTATTATGAAGGTTTTTAATAATTGTTTGATTTTTATAAGGGAAAAAAAGTTCTTTTTTATTATTTTTTGAATTATTAAAATTTATTCTTTTTAATTGAACTGAAGTTGATCTTTTATTTATTTTGTTATTCATATTTTTATTTTTGAATTTTTAAAATTTAAAATTCAAAAAAAAAATTAAAAATAATTTAATTTAAAATGGATAAAACAGATTTTTTATTTCCAGAAATAACAAATAATTTATTAACATCACCAATATCAAATAAATTTACAATAAAAAAGCCAAAAATAGGAGTTTTCAAAGAATTAAAAAATATAAAAATAGACAAAACAGATGGAGTAAAAAAAAATATAGAAAACGAAAATAGAAAAATATATACATTAGAACAATGTATTGAATTAAATAATCAGAATTTAAATTCATATAAATCAGAAAATCCAAATAATAAATTAGTATATACTGACATAAATAATGAAGAGGAAAAAAATAAAATTAATACTTCAATAAATTACGATTATCTTTTAAATATTCTTCAATGTGATCCTACGTCAATTGAAGGATTTATTGATGGAAATAATGGGAAATTTATAGAACAATTTAAAGAAGAAGAATTAAATAATGATATTGTATTTGATTCTCTTTTTGAAGAAGGAAATTTAAGAATGGCAATAGATTTAAATAATCCTGAAATAAAAGAATATGATATTTTAATGAGAAAAGATTATAATAATGAAAAAAATTATTCTTGGTTTTATTTTTATATAAAATGCAAAAATGAAGGAAATTACAAATTTAACATTTTAAACTTTATTAAAAAAAAAATACCATATGATAATAATTCAAATGTAAAAGTTTTAGTTTATAACAAAAATGATAAATGGACAAGAAATACATTTAATATATTTTATTATCCAAATTCAATTCCAATAACACCATTAAATAATATAAATCAAAATTTAAGTGATGAAATAGATGAAAAAGAAGATGATAATCAAAATAAAGAAAATAAAGAAAACAACAATTCAAATTCAACTTTTTACACATTAACATTTTCATATTATGTAACAAAAGATAATATAAACACTCCAATTTTTTTTTCATATTGTTACCCATATACATATACAACATTACAAGAATATTTAAATTCCTTAAGTTTAAATAATGAAAATAAATCAAAATTACGTTTTTCAACTTTAAATAATTCAATCTCAGGAAATCCATTAGATATAATATACATAACTAATTTTTCATCTCCAATAAAAGAAATAGAAAATAGACAAAATATAATATTTACAAGTAGAGTTCATCCAGGTGAAACAGTTGGTTCATATGTAATAGAAAGTGTAATAAATTCACTTTTAGAAAAAAAAAGTTCAGATTTAAGAAATAAATACATTTTTAAAATTATTCCAATGTTAAATCCAGATGGTGTTATAAATGGACATTATAGAAATAATTTATTAGGTAAAGATTTAAATAGAATGTGGTCTGATCCAAGAAATACTATTTCTCCTACTATATTATATGCTAAACAATTTTTATTTTTAAATAAAGCACTTTTTTATTGTGATTTCCATGGACATTCAAAAATGCCAAATTGTGCTTTATATGGTTGTTCACCTAAGAAAAAAAAAGTTAATGGTAAATTAGTTTATGTTAATAAAGAATTTCATAAAAATTATCATTTTTATGAAGAAAAAGTTTTTATGAAAATTTTTGAAGAAGAAGCTAAATTTTATGAAATAAATGGTGCTAAATATACTATTGCTAAATCTAAATTAAAAACTGCGAGAGCTATTGCTTATAATGAATTAAATATTTCTTTTTCTTATGCTATTGAAACTAGTATTATGAATGTTAGTGATAAAAATTTAAATGGAGAAAATGTTGTTTATGATGCTATGAGTATTGATAAATTAATTACTATTGGTAATGATTATGTTAATGCTTTTATTAAATGGGATAATAAAACTAAATTTTATAATGTTTTGAAAAAAATTAGAAATGAAGAAGAAGAAAAAAAAGAAAAAAAAGAAAAGGAAAGAGAAGAAAAAAAAGAAAAAGAAAGAGAAAAAGAAAAGGAAAAAGAAAGAGAAAAAATTAGATTAAAAATTAAAACTAAATCACTTTCACTTTCACCTTTTAATAATAATCAATCTTTAAGTTCTAGATGTAGGAAAAATACAAAGAAACATACAATTACTATTATGGAAGATATTGGAAATTTAAATATTATTGAAGATGAATTTCAAAAAAATTTTAAAACTTATACTTCACCTAAAAAAAGTTGTAAAAATAGTGATTCTGATATGGAAAAATAATATAAATATGGAAATATTTAATAAAAAATTTTTTTTAATAATAAAAATAATTTCATATATTTAATTTTATATTTATTTATATTTCAAATAATTCAATTAAAAAAATATAAAAAAAAAAAAAAATGAACATCTTTAAAATACTATTATTTACAATATTGCTAACTGGAATTATTTCCTTAAAAAAAGACACACATGTAGCAGACTGTTTAAAACAAAATGTATTCCAAAATCCATCAAACAGTACAAAAACAATAGAATCAATGGATGTTTGTCATAAGATATCAAAATCATGTTGTTATATAAATTTATCATATGCATATAATTACATAGACATAGTAGCACAATATTGTATAGATTTAACAGTAAATATTTCAGCAATGCAAATATTTTTATCAAATTTATATAATGATGATTTAATTTATTTTACAAATGCAACTGCACATATGTATGATGATTATGTAAAATTTGGAAGAAATTATGCAAGTCGTTTAATTTATAATTTAAGTTGTTATGCTTCACCAAATAGTTCTAGATTTTATTCTGATTATGCTCTTACAAATTGTGCTGTTTTTGATGATGAAGGTAGTTGTATTGTTTTAAATGATAATACTTACTTTAAGAATTTTTTAGTTGCTTATCATTCATATTTTTCTGGTAATTATTGTAGTAAAAAATCAAAAGATAAAAAATGCATTTATCCATATGGAAAAAGAGGAAATCCTTTAATGGCAAGACCACTTTTAACTGAATTAGTTAGTTATTTAAAAGCTGATACTGATGAAGAAGTTGTTACTGATGATGACGGGAATATTCAATTTGATGCTGAAGAAGAAGAAGATTCTGTATCTAGTAGTAAATATATTTCTTATTGGGAATATACTGATAATGAAGGAAATATCATAAAAGCTAATTGTAAACCATTTCATAATATTACTTTTACTATACAATGTCCTAGTGGATATAATATTGGTTTTTATTTGGGATTTTGTTTTATTAAATTTTTTATTCTTTTTATTTTTGTTATTTTCTAAAATTTTTAATTATTTTTATTATGTTTAAAATATTATTCAATTTATTTTTTAGTTTCATTTTTTATTTTTAATAACTTTCTTTTTTTTTAAATATTTATAAATATAATTAAATGACAACTGGATTTTTATCATCAATAACATCATCATTTTTTTTAATATTCCTTTCAGAAATAACAGATAAAACATTCATAATAATAATCCTAATGACATCAAAACTTCCTCCATTATTATTATATATAACAGCATTAAGTGCAACATTACTAATGAATTACATATCAATAGGTTTAGGATACATATTACCACTAATAATAAATCAAACAGTAATGAATTGTATAGCATTTTCATTATTTTTAATGTTTGGAATATTATCAATAATGGAAGGTAAAGCAATAGAAAAAAATAAAGGTTTAAGTGATTTATTTGAATTAACAAAAAAAGAATTAGAAATAGATGAAGAAGTAGAACAAGATTATTATTTAATGATAGAAACAGATGAAAATGAATATGAGAGTATAAAAACAGAAGCAACGACACCTCATAATTCAAGATTAAAAAATAATAATAAAAAAAATGATTTTAATAATAATAAAACAACTTATGGTTTATGTTTTGCTTTATTTATTACTTTTTTATTAAGTGATATTGGAGATAAAAGTCAAATTGCTACTGTTACTATTGCTGCAGTTTATAATTTATATGGTGTTATAATTGGAACTACTCTTGCATTTATACTTACTTGTGCTTTGGGAATTTTATGTGGAAATTTTATTTGTCAGAGAATTTCTACTAAGAATATTATGTATATTGGAGGTGGAATTTTTCTTTTATTTGCTGGAGAATTATTGTATAAATTAACTGGTTAAAAATGTTTTTTTTTATTTAAGTTTTAAAAAAATATTTTTTAAAAGTTATTAATATTCTTACTTTTGATAAATTAATTTATATATATTTTATATTTATTTTTTTTTTTTAGTTAATCTTTTTTTTTTTTTCTATTTTATAAATTTAAATATAGTTTTACCTATAATATTTATAACATGTAATAAATAAAAAAATTATTTGATAATCTTATATAATTACTTATTAGGTTTAAATTTTGATATATTTTTTTTCTTTTCATTTACTTTTTGTTTAATATCTTTAACTTCTTTTTCATCATTAATAATAGTACCTTTTAATTTAGGTTCTCTTCTAGTAAAATCATGTTTATCACCAAAAGTACCAATTGAATTAATTTTATCAATATCATTTACAAAACTATTTTTAGTCTTAGAAGAATTATTCATTTTTGCAATATCAAGTGTTTTTTCAAATTTTGTAGACATATGTTTACTTGTTCTTCTTTCTTTTCCTTTTTCATTTATTTCACTATTATTTTCTTCATTTTTTTCTGAAAATATTATATCACTTTTTTCTACATCTTCTAATTTATTAATTGATATTTGAGTATGTGAAAATGGTTTTTTATCAACTGATTGAAAAAAAACATTATTTGATAAAGATAAATTTTCTTTATTTTCATTTCTTTTCTTTTTCTTTGTTTTTTTATCTTTTTTTTTATTTTCAGAAAATTCATTTTTAACTTCTTCTAAACAATCTTCATAATCTGAAAATTTAATATTATAAATATCTTGAATAAAAAGAAAGTACTTTTCATCATTTTTTTCAATAAATTTTTCTCTTCCAAAATGAATTAAACTAAAAGCAATTTGTAAAGGATGATATTTAACAAAAAAAGATCTTGAAGTTATCATAGCTAAACTTTTCTTAATATAATTATAAATATTATTTATAATATTATTAGAATTGTTATCAATTTCATTTTCAAAAATGAAACCGTTATTTAATAAAACCATTAACCAATCATAAGTAGAATAAATTATTACATTATAATCAATTAATTGTAAAGCTAACATTTCATATTTGCAAATTTCTTCTATTGATAATTTTATTTTATCACTAAAATCAAAAAAGTCATTTAAGTCAGGTTCAAAAATATCAATTTCGTTAAATTTTCCACTTATTAAAAAATAAGCCAATGTAAAATAAGTAGTCTTTTTTATACTTATTTCAGACATTTTTCCTAATATATTATCTAAATAATAAAGTGTTCTATAAAATGTAGAATCTGAATATTTCATTTTTATACTTAATTTTTGTAAATCTGAAATTATACTTTTTCTCTTTTTTAAATATGATGATTCAACTTCTATTTTTTCTTTTGAAATTGGATCTCTTTCTTTCATTATATTAACTAATTGAACGGGATCTTCATCTAATTCTTTTTCTAATGATATTGGTTTTATAATAAAGTAATTTTTTGAATTTTCTTTCATTATTATTCCTCCACAGTCTTGACAAAATGAATATTTTTTATTTTTTGGATTTTTTATTGTTTTGTGAGAACATTTATTAAAATGAATTAGGATATTATTTTTATGAGTACTTATATCATTATTGGACATTTTTTATTCTAATATATTAAATAATATATAATTTTGAATATTATGATTAATTTTAGATTTAATATAAACATACTTATTATATATTGATATTAAATATTAATTTTTTTATTATAAATATAAATGTTGAAAAGCAGATATTAAATTTATATTTTATAATAAAAAAAAATTTAAAAAAATAAAAAAAATTAGTTTTACATAAATTAAATTTAACCAAAAAAACACAATTTCAAATTTTTCATAAATGTATATTTTACATAAAATAATAATATCACATATGCTATAATTAACCTCAATTCTTAAAATCATTATTAAATAATAAAAAAAAACATTAAAAAAATAAAACAAAAAAAAAAAATTTAAAAAAAAAAATGTAAAATTTAATTTAAAAAAACCACATTATTGTTGCATAAAAGGAATATCAACATTTTTAATACCAAAACCAATATAAACACCACCAAATAAATCAGAATTACTTTTATGATAAGCATAATATCCAGGCCAAACAATACTTCTAATATTAGAAACACTTTTAGCTAAATCAGTTTGAATACTCCAACCACATTTTAATTCATCATCACATAAACAATCTAAAAATGAAAAATCAAAAACTGCTTTTCCCATATCAATCATATCTTTTTTATTTTGACTTTCAATTTTTCTAAAATGAAAATAATTTTCTAATTTATCAATTTCTTCACTTGTTAATCCTTCAAATAAATCATTTCTTCTTATTTCATTTATAGGTAACATTTTAAATCCTCTTAAAGGAACAACTGAACAATCATGTTCAATTGTTCTTACTACAAAAGATAATCTATCAGATTCAGTTAAATTTTTTAATTTTAAATTTGGTTTAAATGTATCACCAATTTGTTCATCAATGTTTATTTTATTATTATCTGAAAATTTTTGTAAAATTATATCTGGATTTCCTATAAAGTAAGTATTAAATTTAGAAAATTCTTTTAAATGATGTTTTTGAATTTCTGGTAATTCACTAAAAGAAAAATTAGATGATGAACAAAAGTAAAATTTTTTTTTTGGAAATTTATTATAACCTTTATAATAAAGTGCTAATGATATATAATAATCTTTTTCTGCTCCTATTATTTTTCCCCAAAATAACATCTCATCTGATTTTATATCACATTTTAATTGATCTAATGTTGTTTGAAGTTTTAATATTTCATCTGTACTTAAACATACACAATTAAATGCTGAAATTGATTTCATGTGTTCATCAAGTCCTGTGTCTATTAACATTTTTTTTTTTTTTATTCAGTTATATTTTTTTTTATATTAAATTATTTATTTTTATTAATTTTTCATTTAATAAATGTTTTTTTAATGTGTATTACATATTCTAATTTAATAAAATTGTTATTCTTATTTATATTATTCAAATCTTAAAAATATATAAAAAAAACTCTAACTTTTAATAAATTATAAAAATGGGATGTTTTTCATCATCAACAGAAGAAAAAAAAGATAATCAAAAAATAAAAGGAAAAATAAGTAAATATTCTAGTGCAGATATAAGAAAAAATTTTGAATTAGTATATATGTTAGGAAATGGTGCATTTGGTAAAGTCAGACTTTATAGAGATAGAAATGATAATCAACTTTTATATGCAATTAAAACATTAAAAAAACAAAATATTCCAGATTATGAATTTAAACTAATAAAAACTGAAGTTAAAATTTTAAGTGAATTAGACCATCCAAATATAGTAAATTATTTTGGTACATTTGAAGATGAATTTTACATTCATATTGTAATGGAATATTTAAAAGGAGATGATTTATTTAAAGTAATATCAGTTAGACATTATACTGGATTTGATGAACAAGATATGTCAACAATTATACATCAATTATTAAAAGCATTAATATTTATTCATAGTAAAAAAATTGTTCATAGAGATATTAAACCAGAAAATATTTTATTTAGTAATAAAAATGATTACACTTCATTAAAATTAATTGATTTTGGTTTAGCAACACAGAAAAAAACAGATAATAAAACAGTAGGAACTCCTTATTATATGGCACCAGAAATGATAAAAGGTAAATTTTCACCTAAAAGTGATATTTGGTCAGTTGGAATAATAATTTATTTAATGTTAACTGATAAATTTCCATTTGTTAAAACTAAAGAATATGATGTTTTTGAAATGATTGAAAATTGTAAATATAATACAGAATTATTAGATGAATGTGATTGTTCTGATGAAGCAAAAGATTTAGTAAAGAAAATATTAGTAAAAGATCCTGAAAAAAGACCAGATGCAAAAGAAGTAATGGATCATCCTTGGATAACAAAACATTTAAAAAAAAGAGATAGTAACTTAATTAATAAGGATACTTTAGGAACTTTAAAAGAATTTGCAAAAAAAAATGCATTACAGAAAGAAATTTATTATTTTTTAGCTAAAATTCATAATGAGAAAGATATATTAAATTTAAAACAATTATTTAATGAATTAGATACTGATAATTCTGGTTGTTTAAGTATGGTTGAAATTAGAAAAGGATTTAAGGCTTTAGGAATAGAAATAAATGAAAAAGATTTAGAAAATATTTGGGAAGGATTAGATTTTCATAAAGATGGTGAAGTTAATTATACTGAATTTTTAGCTGCTATGATGTCAACTTATAAATTTACTAAAGAAGAAAATTTATGGATTGTTTTTAATTATTTAAAAGAAAGTAATAATAAAAATGATTATATTTCTATTGAAAATTTAATTAATATGTGTGAATCTATGAATTTACCTATTAATGAAGAGGAAATTAGAAAAAATTTAGATGGGTATAAACCTGATAAACTAAATTTTGATGATTTTAAAGAAATTATGGGAATTAAAGAAGAAGATTAATATTTTATTATATAAAGTAACTTTAATATTATAATAATAATATTATTTTTAGATATTATAATTTTATTGAAGCTGTTATTATTTTTTTTATAAATTTAATAGGTAAAAATTTAAGGGTTTATTAAAAATATTTCTTATATTATTTACATATTTATTTTATATTATTCAATGAAATTATAATGTTTTTTAACTGGTTTTTTAATTATCCATTTACACTTTAATCCTTTTGGAAATACTACATAATCTCCTTTTTTAAAAGACCATTTTTTATTTTTTCCTAATATATCAACTTCACCTTCTAAAATTAAACATTGTTCTGTTTTATCATAATAATAATCAAATTCACTTATTTCTTTCTCCCAAATTGGCCATTTTGAAGATATTTCAATTTGTTCTTTTGAAGGTTTTGTTATTGAAACTTCTAATTTTAGTTGATTATAATAACTATATGCTTGAAATAAAACTAAAGAAAATAAAGCAAAAAAAATTGCAGATTTAATCATTTTTAATTCTTTACTTTAATATTTTATTAAATAAGATAATTTATAATAATTTATTAAATAATTAAAAAAATTAATACTAAATTACCATTTAGTTTAACTTGAAACTAAAGGAATATTAAAACATCCTGAATTATAATAATTAATATTTGAATTTTGAATTCTATATTTTAAAGCATTATATTTTATCAAATCATAATCTTTTATTTTATTTTTTTTCATTTTTTGAGAAAATAATTCTTTATCAGTATTTAATGCCATATTAACAGTTTTATTCATTAAACTTTTATTATGATTACTTTTATTTAAAACACTCTTTTGATAATTTTCAGAAAAAGTTTTATCATTTGTTTGAATAAGTGATGTACTATTTATATAATTTAAAGTTGGAAGATTATAATTTTCATTTCTTTTTAAATTAACTCTACATAAATTTGGTGTATTATTCCTTCCAATATTTTTTTTATAAATAGTTAAAGAGGTTTGATATTTTTTCAAATATGTTATATTATTATTATTATTAATATTATTTTGTTTTTCATTCCTAGATTTTGTATTTATATAAGATTTTATTGATGTTAATTTTTTATTTGGATTTAATTCTGTTAAACATATTTTTAATTTATCAACTGTAAATTTCCTTTTATTTACATTGATTTTAGTTTTTCTCATTTCATTTTCAAATTTCCTAATTTTTTCACTTAAACCTCTTTTACTATTTTTCTCAATAAATGATTTATTTTCACATAATACTTTTTGAACTTCTATTCTTTTATCATAAAGAGTTTCAAAAACTTTCATATAATCATGACAATATTTTTTAAATAAATTAATATCAATTTTAAATAAAATAGTATTTTGCTTCATAATAACTAAAGAATAATCATAAAATTTATTTCCTTTTGAAATTTCCAATCCACAAATTCCACCAATTCCTAAAATAGAACTTTTTTTAATATTATAAAATAATGATAAATATTCTTCTTTTGAATTAGTTTGAATATTTAATTCTCCAAAAGAACATTCTCCTTTATAAATAATATAAATGTATTTTATTTCATCATAAGGAGTGTAAATTATATTATCTTTATCACAAAAAATTGGAATAATTTGAGGAAAAATTCTTATATTAATATCAAAAGATGGAATTATTTTAGATAAAAATTCAATTTTTTTTAAATCACTTTTTAAAAAATTATTTGTGAATATTTTTTCTACATATTTTTTTTCTAAATAAAATACATCAACATCACTTTTACATCTAATTGAAGTTGTTCTTGGAAATGAATAAATTACTGAATAATCACCAAAACACATTCCATTATTATATTCTGTTTTATATTTTTCAAATTCAGAAATAAATTTATTTAATTTTTTTCCTATTAATTCTCCATCTGGAGTTTGATGATTTTTTATTGCTTTTATTATATTTTTTACTTTTTTTCTTTTTATATTTTTGATTGTTAAATTTTTTTTAAAGAATTTTTTTATGTTTTTTACTTTTAAATTCTCATTTTTTAGTTTAAATTTTACAATACCTTTATTATTGTTATTAATATTATAATCATTAGAAGTAATTTTAACTTCATTAATTTTATTAATATAATCTTTATAATTATTTGTATTTTTATCATTTTCTTTATCACAATTTTCTTCATTATTAATATTAAAATACTCTTTTTCAGAATCAGAATTATCTTCAATATCAGACATAAAATATTCAAAAGGTATTTTTTGTTCATTATCATTATTTTCATTATCATTATTATCTTTAATAATGTCATCTTCTTTAAATTTATCTTCATTAAAAGATTCATATTGTATTTTTTTAGTATAATCAATAGCTTCAATTATTCTTCCTTCAACAGTTCCATCAATAATTCCATATAAAGCATTACTATAATCTCCATATCTATAAATATATTCTCCTTCTTTAAAATGTTTATGTTTAATATAATATGACATTTTTCTTATATCATCTTTTAATATTTTTTGATATTCCATATAATGATTTAAACCTTTAAATTTCATTAAAGATAAATATATTAAATTTAAATTTCTTTTATTTTCTTTTAGTTCTTCAAATAAAAATATTTCATTTTTTTTTGAATTTAAATGTTTTTTATTAAATTGATTTAAGGCATTTTTTGGTTTTATTATTTCTTTTGAACATTCATTTATTAATACTTCTTTTATATTTAAATTACCATTATTAAATTTTGATACAATTTCTTTTTCTTCAAATTCTCTTAATTTTGAAAGAAAAAAGTATCCAAGTAATTTAGCTGCATTTGTTTTTTTCCAATTTACTTCCATATTTTTTATTAATAAATTTATAAATTTCGCTTTATACTTTTAACGGATTTTTATATACTTAATTATTAAATATATAATTTATTTAAAAAGTTATTATTTTAAAAACTTTTTTATTGTTTTTATTTCAATTCATTCTTTTTTTAAACTAAATAACTATATATTAATTAAAAAATGTATAATATTTAATAATTTAATTTATTTCAAATAAAATAGAAGTTTTACCAATTCTATTTGCTATTATTATAATCATCAAGTTTCTTTATTCATGCTAAATATTTTGTTTTAATACTTATTTTTAACTTATTTTTTTTTTAATATTTAAATTACTATAAATTATTTTGTTTTTTTTATATTTTTTTTTAAAATTTTTTATTGAAAAACTATTTATTTTCTTATAAATGGTCAACAATTATTATAAATATTTTTTATTTTTTTCATCTTTTATGGTTCTTGAAGAAGAAATTGTTTTATTA
>JAEEGK010016778.1_pt1 | contig 16044 bp, 9 predicted proteins | sample 8958771 | NCBI WGS metagenome assembly JAEEGK01 (sample SAMN16246547, study PRJNA631951) | gut metagenome | biome: gut microbiome; feature: rumen; material: SC-attached | host: Bos | place: Iran: Karaj | collected 2018-10
GTTATTATTGCCTACAATCACATAATTTTTTAATAAAATATTATCATAATATGTATCTATATAATATACGTTTTCTGTTGAATCATTTAACTCTTTTATTTTATTACTTTCCATATTAAATATTTTAATTGATTCATTGCTTCCATATGCACAACTTGTTATAATATAAATGGCATTATTTTCTGACATCAGGCAAGCAGAAAATAATCTACCACTTTTGTTAATATTTTCTAAGTTAATTAGACATTCAAAATTACTAATATTCCATAATTTCAAATTATTATCACTAAGAGAAATTGATATCATTAAATCTCTTTTATTTACTTTATCCAGAAAATGCCTGAAATTTGTAATATCTCTTTTATGAGCATTCTTAATTTCCATTGTTTTTTTATATTTTAATATATCATAACTAATAATAGATTTATTGATATTTGAATAAATAAGATATATAATATCATCAATTGATTTAAATAAAGTAAAAGTATTATCTAAAATATAATCAGAATAAGAATCTTTTGTTAAATCATTCAGTAATTTAATATCATTTATATCCCTTTTTTCTAATTTCTCTTCTTTTTTTAAAAGAATATTATTTTCATCTTTTAAGTTATTTGTTAATTCATTTATCTCTTTATTATTTTCTTTAACTAATTTTTTTTTGCCTGAATTATCTGTTTTACATTTAATTGAGATTGATTCTTCTTTTATTCCTTTTACATTTGAATTTAATATTTTATTTTTTTTTTCTTCTTCTTCAATTTTATTCTTGTCAGATTTTATTAATATTATTTTCAATTCTTTTTTTATTTTTCTTTTATCACTGTCAGCAAAATAATATTTCATATTTTTCAAAATTTTATTTATAAATAAATTTATTTATTAAAAATTTAAATATAATTATTTATTCTTTATATAATATTATTAAAATATAAATAATATAGTCATAATTATATATTTTTTATAAAAATAAAAAAAAATAAATGTTCTTATCTTACAATGTAATCGAAAAAGATAAAAATGATTCATTTGATTCAATAAAAGAAGATGCTATAAATGAAATTGAAAACATAATGAAAAACAGTAAAATATTATAATAATATAAAATTTAATAGAAAACAATAATAATAAAAATGAAACAAAAGAAGATAATTTTGTGCCAAATTGGAACAATAATAATAAAAATATTAATATAAGTAACAGTCAAATATCGAAAATTGATTTAAAATCACAAAGTATTAGTAATTCTTGGCGTGATGGATTAAGTCATGCAGAAGATTGTATTCAAAAAGATATTATGTTAGTAATTGATGGCGATTCTACTGTAAAATAAATATTTTTATTTTATCTTTTTATAGAGAAAAATTGATGCTTCTGCTGATAAAATAAATAATGATAATAATAATGTTCTTAATTTATCTAATGCTAATGAAAGTTTTAATGCTCATAATAATAGTAAAAATTATATTTTAAAAAGTGATTTTTTAAATATGAGTGAAGGAGCAACACCTAAAAATAATAATAATGTTTCTAGAGAAGAAAGTTTTTCCAGTTTTCATAATAATAATAGATTTAATTATTATTTAAATAATAATTATGAAAATGATAATATTTTATTTGATAATGATGTTGATGTAAATAAAAATAAAAATTATTATAATTATAATAATAATTCTAATAATATTAATAATTATTTTAATTCTATTCCAAAATCATTTAATTTAAATCATCCAACATTAACAAAATCTAATTCAAATAATAATGTAAATGATATTGCAAAACATATGGAATTTTTATCATTAAATAACAATTATAATAATTTAAATAATAATAATATTAACAATAATAAACCTTCTTTATTATCAAACATTAATTCCAATTTCATTCCCAATCAATTTTTAAATAATAATAATATAAATAATAGTACTAATAACAATAGTGTCAATAATTCAACTTCAAACAGCACAAATCAAAAAAATTTTTATCAATTAGATTATAGTACTAATAATAATAATAATTCTTCATCAAATATTAAATCAAATTCAAAAGATATTTCTATAAATTCAAATGATCTTTTAGAAAATTGTTGTATTTTATGTAAAGAACAAACTGAATGTCGATTGCTTCAAAAGAAAATTGATGAAAATCCAAATTTAGCTTCAGAATTTGTTTACGAAAAAATAAAAGAAAAAATTGTAGATTTAAGTTGTGATCAATTTGGAAATTATTTTATTCAAAAAATAATAGAAAATCTTTCAATGAATCAAATTGAAGAAATATTACAAAAAAAAGTTTCTAATCAATTTAGAACTTTATCTTTAAATCAACATGGAACTAGAGTAATTCAAAAAATATTTGAACGGATAACAACAAATGAAAATTTATTAAATTATTACACATTATTATTAACACCAAACATTAAAGATTTCATTGTTGATGCAAATGCCACTCATATTATAATAAAATACGTTCAAACAATTCCTTATCCAAAAAATGATTTTATAATTCAATTTTTATGTGAAAACATTTTTGAATTAGCAACTAAAAAACACAGCTGCTGTGCACTTCAAAAATGTATTGAATATTCAAATCCAGAACAAAAAAAAACTTTAATGTTAGCAATAGCTAATAAATCATTTGGATTATTTACTGATCAATATGGAAATTATGTTGTTCAATATGCAATTAATTTATGTGATTATGAAATAAATAAAATAATTGTTATGAATTTATTGTATGATATTCCAAAATTTTCTAGTCAAAAATATTCTTCTAATGTCATTGAAAAATGTTTAGATTGTTGTGATGAAGCAACAAAAGATCAAATTGTAGAGAAATTTTGTGACCAAAAATTTGTGCAGAGAATTTTGTTTGATATGTATGGAAATTATGTTTTACAGAAAATTATGTTGTTAAGTAAAGAACCTTTTAGAACGAAATTTTTCAATATTATTGGACCAATTATGGAAAATTTAAAAGTTTTGAGTTTTGGGCCAAAATTATATAATAAATTATTGAGCACTTTTCCTGAGTTGAATATGTATGTAAAAAAAAATAATAATAATAACAATAATAGTAATAATAATAATAATAATATGATGATAAATAAAAAAAAGAAAAATAAAAAAAATATAAATATAACTAATAATAATAATGTAAATAATAATATAAATAATAATAATATAAATAATAATAATTTATATGATAACAATATTTATGATAATAATAATAATGGGTTTAATATGATGAATAATTATAATTTTCTTAATATGAATGGAATGAATCCTATGAATAATATAAATTTAATGAATAATATTAATTTAATGAATATGGGAATGATGTATAATAATGGAAATAATAATAATTTTTATAATCCTTATCAAAATTTTAATAATAATAATAATTTAAATAGAAATTTTCTTATGGATAAAAATATTAATCAAAATATGTTAAAAATGAATTTTAATAACAATATGAATAATAATAATATGAATAATAATATGAATAATAATAATAATATTAATTCGAATAATGGTAATTTTATGTATAATAATATGAACATTAATAATAATTATATGTAATAAATAAATATTATTAATTGTGATAAAATAATTATCAAACATAGGTCTATTTTTTATATATATCAAGACCATATTAATAAAGTTATAATATAAATTTAAATATTCAATTATTTGATTTAAAAATATAAATTATTATATTTAAAAAATAAATAAATATCATTTAATTATTATTTATATCATAATAAACCAAATTTTATCAATATAAATATTATTAAATTAATTATTTTAATCAAAAAAAAATTGCAATAAATTTATTATTTATAATTAATTATATTTTTTAATAAAATAATTAATTATTTATTTATTTAATATGTCTGAAACATCAAATAATAATAATATTACTAATAATAATTCTCAACCCCAACCAACAACACAAACAACAACAACGACAACAGAACAAAAACCTCTAACAAATGCAGAAATAATTAAAGGTTATAATGATACAAAACAAAAATATTCATTATTTTTCCAAAAAGCTTTAGAAATTGAACAAGAATTAGTTGAACATAAGTAAAAATATAAATAATAATATATTTATTTATAGTTTAGTTGAAAGTACAATAAAAAATTTAAGTGAAAATAGAAGATGTTTTAGAAAAGTAGGAGGTGTTTTAGTTGAAAAAGATTTAGCTTCAATTAAAAAAGATTTGAGTGTGGAAATTTCAAATATAAAAGCAACTTTAGATGTAGTTTATAAATCAATGAAACAACAAGAAGAAATTTTAGCTAAATTTGAAAAAACATATGGTGATGTTTTGAGAGGTTCAATTAAAAAAGAAGAAGAAAAAAAAGAAAAAGTTGATAATAAAGAATCAGGTGGAGTTTTAGTTTAAAATTTAAAAAATAGAATAAAATTATAAAATAATATTTTTTAATTAATTATACAAAATAATAATAATATTTTATTTATAAAATTATACAAAAATATTAACATTGTTATTATTATTATTATTATTATTATTACATCATTATTCATTAGTAATATTTCTATTATTATTAAAATTTCATTATTATTTTATATTTAATAAATATCAAATTAATATTTAATACGGAATTTCAGTAATTTTAAAAGGAACATTTTCGAGTTTAAAATTCATTTCTCCTTTAATAATTAATGTATCATCATCTTTTAAAAGTAAAATTGAACCATTTGTGCTTTTTAAATCTTTGTAATAAAATTTATTTAAACTTTTTGAAAATTCAATTACAGCATGATTTTTACTAATACTTGATTTATTAATAGTAATTTTACTATTAATTCTTCCAATTGTAATTGGACATTCTTTTTCTTCAAAAGAATAAGTTTCATTTCCATTATTATTACTTTGAACTAAACTATTATTATTAATTTCATCATTTTCAATTTCAATATTAATAACTTTTTTATTATTTTCTATTTTTTTAACTACAAATGTAGCAAAAACATTTCCAATAAGCATAATATAATCTTTGTCTTGCTCGAAATAAACAGAGCTACTAATAGTATAATAAACAATAAGTGAACTATGAATCATATAAAAAACATAATCTCTTGTTCTTTTAGAAAAAGTAATATCAAAAACTCTACTTGTGCTAGTGTCATTAATTTCATTACTATTATATTGAAAATTTAATACAAAATCATTGTAATAAGTTCCTGTATAATCTTTTGTATTTTTTAGACCAAAAAATACTTGTCCATCTTCTTTATTTCTCAGACCATTCAACATTCCTTTGTTTGTTATTATTATTTCTTTATCAAAAAAAAGTGAACCAGAAAGTAATAATTTCAATTCTTTTGGAATACATATTGATTCTTGAGGAGGCGAAATTGGAAAATTGGAAAAAGATAAAAAAGAATCTTTTTTTTTATTTTTTGAATTTGTAATTGAATTGTTTGTTTCTGTATTTTTTATATGTTCATTACTATTATTATTATTAATATTTGTATCTATGTTGTTATTTGAAATATTATTTGTATTATTATTAGAATCAATATTATTATTATTAGTATCATTATTATTATTATTAGTATCAGTGATAATATTATTAGAGTTATTTGTATTTAAAACATTTTTTGAAGATGAATTATTCATATTTGCATTTGCTGTATTTCTACTAATTACTTTTTGTGATATGTTATTATTATAAGACAGTGTATATTTTATAGTAGAACTCATTTCACTTAATTTTTGCAAATCTTGATTGCTATTATTAAGATAAATACTAATATTTTTTTTGGATAAATTTTTTTTACAACAAGAAAAAAAATCACCGAACATTAAAATATTTATTTATTTTTAATTTAATAAATTTTATATTAAAAATAATATAATTAATAAATATTAATTAAATATACTATAATTTTGAAAATTATTATTATTAATAAAACTGAAATAAAAATTTTTACAATTTTCTAACATTTCTCCAAAATGAATATTAATAGTAGAACAACTAATAGAAAAATTCATTTTTTGTTGTTCATCATTATCAATTGAATTCAAAAAACTAAAAATCCATCTTAAAGAATTAACATTTTGACTAAAATAATCATTAACAGATTTATAACTTTCAATTATTCTTATAAAATAAAATAAATTCAAAATTGTTGCTAAAGGAAACATTTCTTTGTAATTAAACAAACATTTAAACATTGAATCTTCCTCAGAATTTAAATTAAAAAAGAAATTACAACGTTCAAAACTAAATTCATCTTCAATTGAAAAAATTCCATCTAAATTACGAATGTATTGAAAAGTAATGTCAAAATAGTTATAATTTTCTCTAATTAAAGAATTTAATTCATCTAAAATAATTTTAGAAATTTGTAAATCTTTATAACATAAATGATAAAGAAGTTTAAATTGATAAGTTTTAATATTTGGACCTCCATTTGTATTAAGAATTTCTTGACAAAGGAAATTTTTATTTATAATTTTTTGAATTAAATTTTGATTAAAATCGAAGAAAATGTTTTCATTTTCATTATTTTCATCAGAAATTTGATTAATATTATGTTCTTCTCTAAAACCAGTGTAAAATTCATCATAAACTTTTTTTTCACGATTAACTTTTGTTCGATAATTTAATAAAATAGGAATAAGAATGTCAATGTAACTTTGTTTATTAAATTGATTATAATTATTACCCATAAAAAAATTTGGATTTGTTTTACTTCTATATTTTTCATTTTTATTATTCGTAATTAAACTCATACAAATATCAATTAAATTTTCACTGTGAATGTTAAGTTCATAATAAATAAACATTTTTGAACATAAATAACAAAAATAATTATTAAAAGGCCAATTTAAACGACTTAATTCCATGTTTGGATAAATAATATTTTTTATAAAACGAATTAAAATACTTTCGTTTTCAGTTTCTGAAGTTAAATTATTATTTTTTTCTTCAAGTATTTTAAATGTTTTTGATAAAATATTATTTTCTTTTTCATAATTAAAAACATTTTGAAATGCTTCCATTGTTATGTGATAAAAAATTCTTCTAATTTCTTGATTTTTATTGAAAATAAAATCACTGAAAAAAATTGGATTTTTTTCTATATTTTTAAACCACCAAAAAGAAATTTTTGTATGTGATCTAATTTTTGATAAAAGAACTTCTTTAAAAAAAGAAATTTTTGATTGATTATTTAAATTTAAAATTATTCTAAAAGTGTAATAAAAAATAAATTTAATAATTTTTGAATCATCAGAATTTTTTTTTTGAATTTTATTTTTTTCTTCATTATAAATTTTATTATAATAATTTAATATTATTGAGTTATCAAGTTGATTATTTTTATCATTTTTTAAATTTTTTAATAATATTTCAAAAGAATTTTTTTTAATTCGAAGTTCTTTTGTTAAAGAAGAAATATTATTTTCATCAATATTTAATTCATTAATGAAATTTTTAACAAATAATTTAATGAAATTATAATAATTTTCTTCAAAATAATGTCTATTTTTAATAAAATCCAAATTTTCTTTTCTAACATTTTCAATAATTGTTTTATTAACATTAAATTTATCATTTAAATTATTTTTATCTAAATTATTTTTTTTTGTATAAATTAATAAATAAGCAGATTTTGAATTTTTATTTGTATTTAAATCTTTATTACCAAAACATTCATTTTCTAAATCATTTTCAATATCAAATTCACTAATGCGAGTGTCATCAAATTTAAACCATTTTCGTGTTTTTTGATCCATAATAAAACTGTAATAATGACCATGTTGTAATGTTGATCCATTATGAACTAAAATTCCAGTTAAAACATAATTCATTTCATTTTCATCTAAATTTTTTTTTTCGTTTAGGTCAAATTTTATGTTTTTATTTGAATTTAAATAAATTCTAGTGTAATTTTTAAAATTAATTTCTAATGGAAAACTTAAATAATCAATAATTTTTTGAAGTTTAAATGTATTATAATCTAATTCAAATCTTTTTAAATGAATAATTAAATTATTACTTAAATTTTTAATTGAAACTCTTTTTTTAATTGCGATTTTTTTATTATATTTTTCAATTAAATATTTATTATCACCATCTAAAATTTCTTCTTGAATGAAATTATTTAAAGCTTCATTTAAATTTTTTTTCCCTTTAATATCGAGTGTAATTCTAAAATAATCTTCATCAGTACAAGAATAATAAGGATAATCATTTTCAATTGAATAAATTTCATTAGAAATTTTTCCTTTAAAACTATTTTCAAGAAAATTTTCATTTTTATAAATTTTAGCTTCTTTTTCTAATTCTTCACAAAGAATTCCAAAAAATTCATCAGTGTCTTGTTGAATTCCTACATTAATTGGTTCCCCATTAAAAGCTGATTTAAATGATTGTATGAATTTATAGCAAGGATAATATTTTTTATTTGAATATGAAAGATTATAAAAAAGTTCTTGAAGATTGAAAATTTGACTGTTTTCAATATTAGTTTGATTAATATTAAATTTAAAAAGATTTTCTTTGAAAAATGGCATCATAAATAATTGTTGAATTAAAGAATTTAAATAACATGTTGCCCCAAAATTTTTTAATCCAATGAATGTATCTGATTTTTCTCGAAGATTAATATAAATATCTGAAATTGCATTTGAATCTAATGAAAAAGAAGAATGTTGAGATAAAATTTTCGGAAGAAGAAAAGATTTTAAATCTGTTGAATTTTTCATACTTTGAATGAATATTTTTAATGTAATTTCACGAAGGTCATTGTTTGTGAAAATAGTTAGATTATTATTATCATAATTATTATTATCATCAATAAAAATACAATTGTAAAGATAAGTAATTAAATTAAAATGATTAGTTTTTAATAGATTATTCATTATATTTATAATTTTATCAGTATTTAATTCAAATAAAGATTTTAAAATATTTAAAATTCCATACAATTTTTCAATTTCAGTTTCTTCTTTTTCAAAATCTTTATTATTTGTAATTGTAATAATTTGTAACATTAATTTATTAGCAAAATCATTCATATTAAAATCATTTAAAAAATTAATATTTGAAAAATTTTTTGATAAACTAAAAACATTTGATAATAATTCATAATATTCTCGAGTTTTAATTTCATTTGAAAATATTTTTTTTATTGAATTTGTAATATGTTTAAATAAACTTTCAAACATTTTATTATTTTCATTATTTTCATTTTCATTATTTTCATTATTTTTATTATTTTCTTTATTTTCATAATTAATAAAAACATTTTTAAAAAAATCACTAACTTCTTTTTTTATATTTTTATTCTTATAATCACAAACAATTTTTAATAAACAACTATTTTTTATTTCTAAATTTATTATTCTTTCAAAAAATATTTTATTTATTCCCATTAATAATAATAAAATATGTGTCGCATCTTTTAAAATATTTTCAATAAAATTATAATCAAAATTAATAACATTTTTAATTAAATCAAATATTAATTCATCAATATTAATTTTTAATAAATAATCAAACAAATTAGAAACTGAATTTTCATCAACATTTACATTATTTAATTTTTTTTCCTCAATATTATTATTATTATTAATTTTTTGACAAATATTTTTTAAATTATCATTATTAATTAATTCACATGATTTTAAAATTAATAATTTAATCCAATTTATTAAAATATAAATATTTTCTAAATCAATTTTATTATTATTATTATTATTTTTGTTGATTGATTTTATATAATTAAATATTAAATCCAATTCATTATTTTTATTATTCATCATTTCATTAATAAAAATATTTTTTAATGACAAACTAAATTCAATATTTTTATAAAAATTATTTTCAAAAATTAAGCTATTAATTAAATTTAAATATAAAAATAATTTTGGCTTATTTTTTTTATAATCAAAAATTATTTCATAATTTTTATTTAAAATATTTCCTAAAATATTTTCTGGATAATAAATATTTGAAAGAACTTTTAAAACTGATTTTTTTATTTTTTCTTTTTCATCATTTATATTTAAAAGATTAATTAAATTATCAATTTTTTTTTCGGTAAAAATAATATTATTTAAAATTTTATTATTATTGTTATTTTTAATTTTGTAACTTTCAAATTTTTTATTAATATCTTTTAAATAATTTTCTTTTTGAAACTTAATAATAGTATTATCAACATCAAAATTATTAATTTTTAATGAAAAATATAATAAATCATCAACTAAATTTTTATAAATTTCTTTTAATTTTGAAATTTTTTCTTCATTTTTTCTTTTATTTTCTTTATCATAATTTAAAATAGTAATTTCATCATCTATTTTAAAATCATAATTTTTTATAATTGTATTTTCAGGAATACAAATTTTATTATTAAATGAAATAATAATATCAGAATTATTAATATTAACATTTAATAAAATTTTTTCTTTAATAACTTCTTTTAATTTTGATAGTGTATTATTTATATTAATTATTAATGGAATTTTTTTTTGATTATTTTCATCTTCAAATTTATTAATAACATAAATTTTTAAAAAATTTTCATCGTAATTTTTTTGAATATTAAAAGTATTTTCATAATATTTATTTGAATTTAAAACAATATTAATTAAAACTAAAATTTTATCAATTGTTTTTAAATTATTATCATTATTATTAATTTTAATATTTTCCAATGTTTCAAATAATAATTGATATAAAATTTCACTTTCATTGTTTTTTTTGGTCACAATTTCAAATACATTTTTTAACACTTCCATTGAATCTTTATGTATTTTTTCATTATTATTATATAAATAATAACCTAAAATAGTTTGAAATGAAATTAATAAATTAAAATTTTTAATATTAACTATAGAATTTTTATCATCAAAAAGATTATCCATATTATTATCATTATTATTATTTTCATCATCATTTATTTCAATATTTCTATAATATTTATTTACAGAAATGAAATATTTTTTATATAAAATATAAGAAGAATAAGGAAGTTTATTATAATTTAAATTTTTAAATAAATCAAAAAGAATAAAATCTTTGTCATTTAAATTATCAAAAATATTTTCCAAAAAATCAAAAAATAAATTAAAATCTTCTCCAATTGAATTTTTTACAAAAAGTTGATAAAGAAAAGAAATTTGATTTTTTGTTAATGAATAATTTGTGTTATTTATTATATGAATTAAAAAAGCAAATAAATCATGCATTAATGAATAATAATTTTGTTTGAATAAATTTAAAGAAAGTTTTGATAAAAAATAACTTATTTTATAATTATTATTAATATTTTTATTATTATTTGATGATTTCATTTCTTTTTCACAACTTATAAAAGAAATTATTAAATTTATTTTGCTATTTTTATAATCATCATTATTATTTACAGAAAATAAATTTTCTTTTGTATTTGTATCAATATCCATTGAATCTTTATTTTTATTAATATTATTATTATCTTTATTTTCATTAATATAATTAAAAAATTTATCAATATAAAATTTAACTGTAATTTTTTTTTCATTATTATTATTTTTATTTAAATTATTATTTTCTTCAATAAAAAAAATAATTTCTTTTTTAATTTCTAAAAATGCACTTAAAATATTATCAATTAAATTTTCTTGATTAATATAAAGTAATAAAAAATCTTTATAATTTTTAATATTTTCTCCAAATAAATTTTTATAAAATTCTTCATTTTTTTGACAAAGAACTTTAACAATTTGATTTAAAATATCTAAATGTGTATTAATTAAACAATTATTAGCAATGCAATTTAAAGAATTAGAAATTATTTGTTTTAATTCAACTGAATTTTCAGGCATTAATAAACAATTTGCAAGTAAAATTCTACTATTAATTACAATATTTTCCGAAAGATTTTGTTCAATTAAAAGTTCATTTGAATATTTATATAATAATTTTATTAATTTTTCGTTTTTTGTGTTTCCCATAAAATTTTCAAGAATTTTTAAAATAAAATCATTAATTTCATTTTCTTTAATTTCAAAAATTGTATCGAAAATTAAATTTGAATCTTCTTCATTAATAACTTTCATCAATTCACTAAATAAATTTAAAATACTATTTGAAACACCTTGATTATTTTCAGTTGAAACATTCCATAAATCTTTTATTTCTTTTTTATTTATTATTTTATTTTGATATAAAAATTTAAATAAAGGTTTTGAATGTGTAATAATTGCTTCATGAATATTTTCAACGAAAATTTTTTTATAAATTTCAAATTCTTTAAAAAATTCAATTAAAATATCATTTTCTATTTTGATAAATTCATTAATATTTTCATATCGAGCTAAAAAAACATCTTTGTTTTGTTTTTTTGAATAAAAATTTGAAATTAAATCACATAAAAATCCTAATCGAAAAACACAATTTATTTTTTTTTCTAAATTTTTAGAATCAAAATAATCTTTGCAAATAATAAATTCGAATTTAAGAGTTTCCTTAAAATCTGAATATAATTCATTTTTATTTTCTTCATAATTAATGTCCATTAAATTAAAACAAATATAAATATGATAATAAAAAATTTCAGTAACAATATTTTTATCAATTTTTTTATATTCTTCACTATTTAAAAATTTTTGGAATCTATTTTTATAAATATTAAAAATTTTTTTAATTCCATCTTTTTTTGAAAATATTTTTTCATCTAAAATTAATAATAATTCACTTATTATATGATAAAATATAAAAAAACTATTAAAATCTGATAAATATTCATTTTCTTTTTTTAAAGTAATTGAAATAAATTTGTTGATAAAATCAATTTCATTTAAATACAAAGATAAATATTTATAAAAAAAATTAAAAATACATTTTTTTGAACAAAATTCTAAATTTTTTAATTTAGGGCAAAGTTCTAATAAAGTTTTAAAAATAGTTACATCATCAATTTGATATTCATTTTTATCTAAATTTTTTGGATCATAATTATTAAAAAAAAGTCTATTATTACATTTTAAATAATTAATTATACTATCAAATTCATTTTTTTGTAAATAATTAATGTTTTCAGTAACATTTTTAAAATAAATACAAATTAATTTAAAAATAGCTTGTGATAATAAAGGATGACATTTAAGATAAAAATTATTAAAAACATTAATATATAAAAAATTATTTAAATTTGAATTAAAATAATTAATATACATTTCATAATTTTTTGAATAATTTTCTATATTTTCCATGACAGTTGATAAATGATATAATAAAATTTTCTCATTGTTTTTAAGTTGTTCTTCATTTTCTAATTTTATATATTTTGGATTGATTTCTTTAGAATGAGAATAAATTTCATTTGATTGTTGTGATGAATTTTGATTACTTTCTTGTTTTTTATCCTCTTCTTCTTTGGCATTTTTTTCTGAATTTTGATTTTGATTTATATCTTTTTTGGAATTTTCTTCATTTGTATTTTCCATTTTTAAATTTTATAAATTACTTTTAAATAAAAAAGATTAAAATAATTATTATTTTATTTATATTTAAATAATTTTTAATAATAAAAAATAGAAATTAAATAATAAAATAATAATAATATTCTTTTTAAAATTTAATTAAAATTTAAAAATAAATAAAAAATAATTAATATTTTGTAACATAAAAAAATAAAATAAAAAATGGAAGACATAATAAACATAGAAGATGTAAAAGAAAAAATGAAAAAGCAAATGCGTTACAACAAAGGTATTTTTGGAATGGATCAAATGTTTATGATAATAGCTCAAATAGATCGAACAGGAAAAGGAAAAATTTCATCAAAAAGAATGGATGAATTTTTAGGAAAATTAGGAATTTATTTATCATCAGCAGAACAAAGTGAATTATGTAAATATTTAGGAAAAACAAGTGAAAATGATCAAATTAGTATTGAACAATTTGTTAATTTATTTAAAACTGAAATTCCACAATCATTAATAAATAAAGTAATGGAAGTATTTAATAAATTAAAAGAAAATAGAGAAAGTAAAATTATAAATAGAAGACATTTAGAAAGTGCAATTTGTATTAAAAATCACCCTCTTTGTAAAGTATTTAAAAAAGATGAAGAAAATACTTTAGAACAATTTGAAAATTCAATTAAATTTATTGTGATGGATAAAAATGAATTGACTGAAAATGATTTTCTTGAAATTCATAATAATATGTTTTATACTATGCCTGTTGAAGAAGTTGCCTATTTTATTAAATATATTCCTGAAATTTGGGGAATTAAAGTTAATGATTTTTAAATTAAAATTTAATTTTATATTAATAATTTTTCTAATTTTTTTTATTTAATTATTATTATTATTTATTATTATTAATTTTAATGAAATGATAAATTTTATCAGATTAATTAAAATAATAATTTTTTTGTTTTAATAATATTTTTATTGATTAATGTAATTAATAATCCATTTTTTAAAAGAAACTATTATTTTAAAAGAAGAGAAGTTTTTTTCTTTAAAAAAATCAAAAATTAAAACAAATTTTAATAAAAAAACGAAATACTTAAATTTTTTTCATTTAAATTTATAAAATAAACAAAAAAAATAAAAATTAAATTTTCATATAAATCGAAATTTTAAAAAAATTATAAACAAAAATGCATAGTAATAATAATTACTATCATCCAAAACATTTTATTATGATTCCATTTGAAGAAGAGAATTTTTTATCAAATTACAAAGAATTATGTAATAAATTAATATCAGAAAATCCAAATAATTTCAATAAAGGTTTATTACAAAAACCAACAAAACTTCATTTTAGTGTGATTCAATTAGAATTAAATGAAGATGAAGAATTAATAAAAAGAGTAATTTCAGTATTAGATAATATTCAAGAACAAATAAAAGCCATTTCAGAAGGTAATTTAACTTTTAATTTTGAAAAATTTGATGTGATGGATAGTATTGAAAAAACAAGAGTTGTTTATGCAAAAATGTATGAAGATGAAAATTTTAAAAAATTAAATAATATTATTGATTTAGTTATTAGATCTTTAATAAATGAAGGAATAATAAAAGATGATAAAAATAGTTTGGATAAATATTATATTAATTATTCACATGGTTTTTATTCAATTAAACTTCATTTAACTTTGTTAAATACAACTTTTCTAAATAAAATATTAAAAAAAGAAAAGAAAAAGAACATTAAAAATTTTGATTCAACTGAAATTATGAATTTTTTCAATGGAGAAAAAATGAATAGTTGTCAATTAAATAAAATTGATTTTTGTGTTATGAGAGAAGATAAATCTATTGAAAAATATGAATTGGTAAAATCTTATGAAATGTAAATTAATATTATTATTTAATATTATAAAAATTTATAATTTATTTAATAAAATTAATAAAATTTATTATAAAATAAAATAATTTTCATAAAATGATAATAAAAATAAATTAAAGACAAAAATATCAAAAAAAAAAAGCTTGATAAAATTTATAAAAATAATAATAATCATATAATAATATTTATAATAATATTATTATAATAATAATTAATATTTATAAGAATTTAATAATATAAAATAAATTTAATCTTCTTCGCAATCATCCTTCATTTTACAATAACATTGTCCAAGACTTTGACAAACATCTCCTTTACAATTATAAACATATCCTTTGCAGCATTCACAATCTTTATATTTAGGATACCATTTTTCTCCATCTTCAGAATCATCAATTTCTCCCATTTCATTTAAAATTTCATCATGAATAATATCATTTTCAATCATATCTAATTCTTCTTGATTAACTTCATCATTTCCATCATCATCTTCTTCTATATATTCTACATTTTGAATGTTTAATGGCCGAGATGGAACATATTCTTTAGCTTGTAAATTTAGATTTAATTTTCCGTTTTCTTCTGTTTTTTTACTGCGGTTTTTTGGAACATATTCTTGAGAATTAATATCTAATCCATCAGTTGCATTTCTATTACAAATTGAACAGTCTCTTCCTTTTGTGCAAACACCATTTAAAAGTTT
>JAEEGK010016779.1_pt1 | contig 16044 bp, 14 predicted proteins | sample 8958771 | NCBI WGS metagenome assembly JAEEGK01 (sample SAMN16246547, study PRJNA631951) | gut metagenome | biome: gut microbiome; feature: rumen; material: SC-attached | host: Bos | place: Iran: Karaj | collected 2018-10
TGAAGAGACGCCAAAGACTGTCGAACAAGAGGAAGTCGTAGCAGAAATGCCAAAGACTGTCGAACAAGAGGAAGTCATAGTACAAGATACAACAACTGAGGTGGTCAAGCAGGAGAAGGAAGAAGAAGCTCCGAAGGCAGAACAGCCCGAACAGAAAGTAGAGCACACTGCCCCAGAGCATGAGGTAACTCCCATCGTGTTCAATACGACTGAAGAACAAGCTCCCGCTACCCTCAAAAAGGAATCGGCACCAGCAACAGAAGAAAAGCCTACAACCATATCTTTCGAAGAGAATATTGAAGAGGCTCACAAGGACATATCGACCACTCAGAATCCTCTTTGGCAGTGGATTGTATTGGCTCTCGCTTGTCTCTGTATAGGATTCGGAGCCGGGTTCTACACACACCAATACATGTCGGCTGAACCAACCATTGCTGAACAGCCGGAATCAGAAATCGTGACAGACACCATAGCAAAAGCATCCGAACAGCAGGAGTTGAAAACGGACACTATTGCAACAGACACGTTGAAGAAGCCAGTGACAACACCAGTACCCGAGACTAAGCCCCAGGTGAAGAATGAGGATGTAGACTATCTGAAATATGATGCTATGGACACTCGCGTGGAGAAGGGCGCTTATTATATAATAGGTACACAGAGCGTAGTTCAGGCCCGCGAAGGCGACAACGTAGCAAAATTGAGCCGACGCTATCTGGGCGAAGGCATGTCATGCTACGTTGAAGTTTACAACGGCATGAAGGCAACGACACAGCTGAATGCTGGCCAGGAGATAAAGATCCCGAAGCTGATTACGAAGAAAACACTCAAGGCCAGACTAAAGCAACAACAGCAAAAGCAAAAGGAAAATCAACAATAAAAATATTTAGAAAAAGAAAACTATGGCAGAAGCTATTGATATCCAAGAACTGAACTTAAGGATAGAACAACAAAGTGCATTTGTGACAAACCTGACGACCGGAATGGATCGGGTCATTGTAGGACAGAAACACCTTGTAGACTCGTTACTGATAGGTCTTCTAAGTGACGGCAACATACTGCTTGAAGGCGTACCTGGTCTTGCCAAGACATTAGCTATCAAGACATTGTCGCAGCTTATCGATGCAAAATACAGTAGAATACAGTTTACCCCCGACCTCTTACCAGCCGATGTGACAGGCACCATGATTTATTCGCAGAAGGACGAGCGATTCCTGACCAAACAGGGACCTGTGTTTGCCAACTTTGTGCTGGCAGATGAGATAAACCGTGCTCCCGCTAAAGTCCAGAGTGCACTGCTGGAAGCTATGCAGGAGAAACAGGTGACCATAGGCAGCGAGACATTTGAACTGCCCACGCCATTCCTCGTGATGGCAACACAGAACCCCATCGAACAGGAAGGAACCTATCCACTGCCAGAAGCACAGGTGGACCGTTTCATGCTGAAAGTGGTAATCAACTATCCTACGATTGACGAGGAGAAGAAGATTATACGTGAGAACATAGGTGGAGGTCTGCCTACAGTAAAACCTGTGACGACTGCTGCAGAGATTCTGAAAGCTCGCGAGGTGGTACGTGAGGTGTACATTGATGAGAAGATAGAACAGTACATTGCCGACATCGTCTTCGCTACTCGCTATCCTGAACAATACGGCCTCAAAGAGCTGAAGGACATGATCTCATTTGGAGGCTCACCTCGTGCAAGTATTAATCTGGCCAAGGCTGCCCGTGCATACGCCTTCATCAAACGTCGCGGATATGTAGTGCCAGAGGATGTGCGTGCAGTAGCTCACGATGTCCTGCGCCATCGTATTGGTCTTACCTATGAAGCAGAGGCCAGCAATGTGACCAGCGAGGAAATCGTTTCGAAGATCATCAACAAGGTAGAAGTGCCTTGATAGTTCATAGTTCAAAGTTCATAGTGCATAGTTCATAGTGCATAGTGCATAGTTTATAGTGCATGATGGAAACATCGGAAATACTTAAGAAGGTAAGGAAGATAGAAATCAAGACACGCAGACTGAGTGCCAACATCTTCGCCGGCCAGTACCACTCGGCCTTCAAGGGTCGTGGAATGGCTTTCAGCGAGGTGCGCGAGTACCAGTTTGGCGACGATGTCCGCGATATCGACTGGAATGTAACGGCCAGGTTCCACCGCCCTTATGTCAAGGTTTTCGAAGAGGAGCGCGAGCTGACCGTGATGCTGCTGATCGACGTTTCGGGTTCGCTGGAGTTCGGCACGCAGCAGCAGATGAAGAAAGACATGGTCACCGAGATAGCGGCAACCCTTGCCTTCAGCGCCATTCAGAACAACGACAAGATAGGCGTGGTGTTCTTCTCGGACAAGATTGAGAAATACATCCCGCCCAAGAAGGGCCGCAAGCACATCCTCTACATCATCCGCGAGATGCTCGACTTCCATCCCGAGAGTCGCAAGACCGACGTGACGATGGCCGTAGAGTTCCTCAGCAGCGTGGCCAAGCGCCATTGCACGGCCTTCATGCTGAGCGACTTCTATTCGCATCGTGACTTCTCGCAGGCGCTCACCATCTGCAACCGCAAGCACGACGTGGTGGCCATACAGGTCTACGACCAGCGTGCCAAGACGTTGCCCGACGTGGGACTGATGAAGGTGCGCGATGCCGAGACGGGCCACGAAATGTTTATCGACACCAGCAGCAAGAAGCTGCGCCGTGCCCATACCGCTTATTGGATGAACCGTCAGCACCAGCTGCAGGATTGCTTCAACAAGAGCAACGTTGACCATGTGAGCGTGGCCACCAACGAAGACTACGTGAAGCAGCTGCTGATGCTATTCAAGATGCGCAACAAAGGAAGAATCTAACACATACCATTAGTTACAGCATTGAAAAGGATTGCATTATATATCGCATTGTTATTCAACTCGTTGATGCTTGCCGCTCAAGTGAATGTGGAATCCAGTATCGATTCCATCAGCATACTTATCGGCGAGCAGGCACACGTCACGCTGAGCGTATCGCTCAAGAAGGGACAGCCGCTGGAGTTCCCGCAGTTCAAGCCCTCTGAGTATATCACGCCCGGAGTGGAAGTGCTCGAGGCCACCACGGCCGACACCACCGACCTAGACAACGGCATGATACGCGTAAGCCGCGTCTATACCGTGACCTCGTTCGACGAGAATCTCTATTATCTTCCGGCCATGAAAGTGAAGGCCGGCGGCAAGAGCTACGAGAGCAAGAGTCTCGCCCTGAAGGTGCTTACCGTTCCTGTGGACACCCTTCATCCCGAACAGTTCTTCCCCCCGAAGAACGTTCAGGACAATCCCTTCTCGTGGAGCGAGTGGCGACCGTTGTTCTGGCTGAGTGTTTTGTTCGTACTTCTGGTCTGCGTGGTGTTCTACCTGCGTTCACGCCTGAAGAACAACAAGCCCATCATCGCCCGTGTGCGCATCATCAAGCGCGTGCTTCCCCATCAGAAGGCCATGCGCGAGATTGAGCAGCTGAAGGCCGACCGCATGCCTACGTCGGAAGACCAGAAGGCATATTATACCCGTCTGACCGACACCCTGCGCAAATACATCGAGGAGCGGTTCGGCTTCAACGCTATGGAGATGACCTCGTCGGAGATTATCGAGCGCCTGCAGCAGGCCGAAGACAAGACCATGATAGCCGAGCTGAGGGAGCTCTTCACCACGGCCGACCTGGTGAAGTTCGCCAAATATTCGACGCTCATCAACGAGAACGACATGAACTTGGTGAACGCCATACAGTTCATTAACGAGACCAAGCAGGAGAACCAGCCCGAGACCGAGCGCGTGGAGCCCAAGCTGACCGAGCAGGAAGTGCGCTCGCAGCGTTCGCGCACGGTGCTGAAGTGGGCCATCGGCATTCTTGCCGCCGCCTGTGTGTTGCTGTTCGCCTGGATAGTCTGGCAGCTTTCCCTGCTGTTTTGAACATTGACCTGATAAATTGAGAACATGGAATTTTTAAATAAAGAATACCTGCTACTGCTTCTGCTGCTGATACCTTATCTGATATGGTATCTGCTTTACCGCAAGAAGAGCGAGCCCACGATGCAGATGAGCGATACCAACGCCTATCGCTATGCGCCGAAGAGCCTGCGCCAGCAGCTTGTCTGGCTGCCCGATTTCCTGCGCATGCTCACCTTCGTGCTGGTGGTGCTGGCCCTGGCCCGCCCGCAGACGCACAGCAGCTGGGGGCAGCGCACCACAGAAGGTATCGATATCATGCTGGCCATGGACGTCTCTACCAGTATGCTGGCACAGGACCTGAAGCCCAACCGCATAGAGGCCGCCAAGAGTGTGGCCACGGAATTCATCAGCGGCAGGCCCGACGACAATATCGGACTGACCATCTTTGCCGGTGAGGCCTTCACCCAATGCCCCATGACCACCGACCATACCTCGCTGCTCAACCTGCTCCAGAACGTGCGTACCGACATTGCCGCCCGTGGACTGATTGAAGACGGAACCGCCGTGGGAATGGGACTTGCCAACGCCGTGAGCCGACTGAAGGAGTCGAAGACCAAGAGCAAGGTGGTGATTCTGCTTACCGACGGCTCGAACAACATGGGCGACATCTCGCCGCTCACCGCTGCCCAGATAGCCAAGAGCCTGGGTATCAGGGTTTATACCATTGCCGTGGGAACCAAGGGCGTGGCTCCTTACCCGATGATGGTGGGGGGCAGCGTGCAGTATATAAACGTGAAGGCCGACGTGGATACCGAGACGCTGACGCAGATTGCCTCGATGGCCGACGGTCATTTCTACCGCGCCACGAGCACGGCCGAGCTGAAGCAGATTTATAAAGATATCGACAAACTAGAGAAGACGAAGATGAACGTGAAGAAGTTCTCGAGGCACTACGAGGCCTATCAGCCTTTTGCCCTGATGGCTTTCATCACGTTGCTGATTGAAATCCTCCTGCGCGTCACGTGGTTCCGCCGCATTCCATAACGTCCCTGCTGCGAGTGAAGACATGAATTGTAGAATGAAATAAAACCGAAATAAACAGATGTTCCGTTTCGAGAATCCAATATATCTCTACCTGCTGGTGCTGATACCCGTTTTGGCACTCCTGCGGTTCTATGCCATCGGCAGGCGCCGCAAAAAGCTGAAGAAGTTCGGCGACCCCGACTTGCTGAAGCAGTTGATGCCCGACGTGTCGCGCTTCCGTCCCGAAGTGAAGTTCTGGCTGCTGATGGCGGCGCTGGCCCTGCTCATCGTGATGCTTGCCCGTCCGCAGATGGGAACCAAGATTTCGCGCGAGAAGCGAAATGGCATCGAGGCCATGATAGCGCTCGACATCAGTAACTCGATGAAGGCAGAGGATGTTGTTCCCTCGCGTCTCGACAAGAGCAAGATGCTCGTAGAGCGCATGGTAGACAACTTTACCAACGACAAGGTGGGCCTGGTGGTATTCGCCGGCGATGCCTTCATACAGCTTCCCATCACGAGCGACTACGTGTCGGCCAAGATGTTCCTGCAGAATATCGACCCGGCGCTGATTGCCACGCAGGGTACCAATATTGCCGAGGCCATCAGGATTTCGCTCAACAGCTTCACCCAGCAGGAGAAGATAGGGCGCGCCATCATCGTCATTACCGACGGTGAGGACCATGAGGGCGGTGCCACCGAGGCGGCTGCCGAGGCTATGAAGAAGGGCGTCCGCGTGTTCGTGCTCGGCGTGGGAAGTCCCAAGGGCTCGCCCATCCCCGACGGTCAGGGTGGCTACATGACCGACAATACCGGCTCGGAGGTGATGTCGGCCCTGAACGAGCAGATGTGCCGCGACGTGGCCAAGGCCGGCGGCGGTGCCTACATCCATGTGGACAACACGAACCTGGCTCAGGAACAGCTCAACAACGAGCTGACCAAGCTGCAGAAGGGCGAGCTCTCCAGCGTCATCTATAGCGAGTACGACGAACAGTTCCAGGCATTTGGCATCCTGGTGCTGCTGTTGCTCATCATCGAGGTGTGCGTGCTGGAAAGCAAGAATCCGTTGTTGAAGAACGTAAAACTATTCAAGAAGAAATGAGACTATACCTATTATATATATTCCTGGCATTTGCCTCGCTGACGGCCTCCGCCCAGGCCGACCGCCAGCATATCCGTGGGGGCAACCGTCTCTACAAGGCCAAGCAATGGGCCCAGGCCGAGGTGGAATACCGCAAGGCGCTGGCTGTCAACGCCCAGAATCCCCAGGCGCTCTACAATCTGGGATGTGCGCTGATGATGCAGCAGAAGGATTCGGCTGCCATCGTGCAGTATCAGAAGGCGGCCCAGGCCGAGACCAACAAGCTGCGCCGCTCGCGTTCGTACCACAACATCGGCGTCATCTGCCAGAACCTGAAGATGTATGGCGATGCGATAAAGGCTTACCAGCAGTCGCTCCGCGACAATCCGACCGACGACGAGACACGCTACAACCTGGCCCTCTGCAAGCGACAGAACAAGCAGAACCAGCAGAACCAGGACAAGCAGCAGAACAAGGACAAAGACCAGAAGCAGGACAAGAAAGAACAGCAGGACAAACAGCAGAACAAGGATAAAGACCAGAAGCAGGACAAGCAGCAGGAGCAGAACGACAAGATGAGCAAGGAGAATGCCGAACAGCTGCTCAACGCTGCAATCCAGAATGAGAAGGCCACGCAGCAGCGGCTGAAGAAAGCCATGCAGCAGCCCCAGCGCCGGAACATTCAGAAAAACTGGTAACTTATACGAAGGATGAAAATGAAGACAAGGAGATATTTTTTACTCATTTTGCAGTTGACGGTTGCTTGCCTGGCGGCAAGTGCACAGAGCCTGACGGTGAATGCCCCGTCGCATGTTGAGGCAGGAGAGAACTTCCGCCTCACCTATACAGTCAACACCCAGGATGCCCAGGACTTCCGCATCGGCAACGTGCCCGAAGGCCTGGAAATCATCACGGGTCCCTACACCTCGAGCCAGTCCACCTACCAGATGGTGAACGGCCACACCAGCAGCAGCTCGTCAATCACCTATACGTTCATCATCTGCGCCCTGAAGAACGGCACCTACACCATTCCTGCCGCTCATGTGCATGCCGGGGGCAAGAGCATCGCCTCGCAGCCCGTGAAGGTCACCGTCAGCGGTCAGGCTGCCAACAACGGCGGAGCGCCGAAGATGCACGAAGACGACGACGGTCACCAGATGCGTCAGGCCGGTAGCGCCATCACCGGCAACGACCTGTTCATCAAGGTGAGCGCCAACAAGCGCCGTGTGCACGAGCAGGAGCCCATCCTGCTTTCGTATAAGGTTTACACCCTGGTCGACCTCATCTCGCTCGAGGGAAAGATGCCCGACCTGACCGGATTCCACTCTCAGGAGATTGCCAGTTCGCAGCAGCCTTCGTACCATGTGGAGCAGGTGAACGGCCGCAACTACCGCTGCGTCACTTGGAAGCAGTATGTGATGTACCCCCAGATGACGGGCGAGCTCGAAATCCCGAGCATCACCTTCGAGGGCGTCGTGGTGCAGCAGAACCGTGCCGTCGACCCCTTCGAGGCCTTCTTCAACGGCGGCAGCGGCTATGTCGAGGTGAAGCGCAGCATCAAGGCCCCGGGACTGAAGATTCAGGTGGACCCGCTTCCCAACCGTCCGGCCAACTTCTCGGGTGGCGTGGGTAAGTTCAATATCTCCGCCAGTCTGAACAAGACCACCATCAAGGCCAACGACCCGCTCACGCTCCGCGTGGTGGTGAGCGGCAACGGCAACCTGAAGCTCATCAAGCAGCCCGTGGTCAACTTCTCAAAGGACTTCGACAAGTACGACCCGAAGGTGACCGACAAGACCCGCCTGACGGCCAATGGGGTAGAGGGCAACATGATCTACGACTTCCTCGTGGTGCCGCGAAACCAGGGCAAATACCAGATTCCGCCCGTGGAGTTCACTTACTACGACACAGGCGTGAATGCCTACAAGACCATCAAGACGCAGGCCTTCGACATTAACGTCGAGAAAGGCGACGGAGACACCCCTTCATCGGCCGTCTATGCCGAACTGAAGAACCAGGATATCCACGGCATCAAGACCGCCAAGGACAAGGGCAGCCGCGACGACGGCATGTTCTACGGCAGCACCAGCTACTGGACGCTGCTCGGACTCATCCTGGCCGTGTTCATCGCCCTGCTGGTGATGTTCCGCCAGCGCGCCATCGAGAATGCCGACATCGTGAAGACACGTTCTAAGAAAGCCAACAAGGTGGCCACCAAGCGCCTGAAGGCTGCCGACAAACTGATGCAGCAGCAGCGCCAGGGCGAGTTCTACGACGAGGTGCTGCGCGCCCTGTGGGGCTACGTGGGCGACAAGCTGAACATCCCCGTCAGCGAGCTCTCGAAGGAGAATATCGAGGATAAGCTGCGCGAGCGCAACGTGGGCGAAGACACCGTCAGCAAGTTCGTGACGGCCATCGACGAGTGCGAGTTCGAGCGCTATGCTCCCAGCGATGCTGCCGGCAATATGAACAAGACGTTCACTTCGGCTATGACAGCCATCACACAGATTGAAGAAGACATGAAGAAAAAGCGCCATCAGGCAAAAGCCTCCGCGGTAGTGTTGCTTTGGGGACTCCTGGCGTTGGCTGCCCTCAGCGCTCAGCCGGCCCGTGCCATCACCAAGCAGAATGCCGATGCCGAATACAGCAAGGGCAACTACGTGCAGGCCATCAAGGACTACGAGGAACTGCTGAAGAAGCAGAAGACCGCCGCCCTCTACTATAATCTCGGCAACGCCTACTATCGTACCGACAACATCACGCAGGCCGTGCTGGCCTACGAGCGTGCGCTGCTGCTCTCGCCCGGCGACGACGACATCAAGTTCAACCTGCAGATGGCCCGCTCGAAGACCATCGACAAGATTACGCCCGAGTCCGAGATGTTCTTCTTCTCGTGGTGGCGCTCGCTGGTCAATCTGCTGAGCGTCGACGGATGGGCCACGCTCTCCATCGTCAGCATCGCGCTGGCCCTCGTGCTGCTGCTCGTCTATCTCTTCTCTTCCCAGCTGGGACTGCGCAAGGTGGGCTTCTTCGGCGGCATCCTGCTCATCGTCATCTTCGTGTTCAGCAACATCTTCGCCTACCAGCAGCGGCAGATGCTCGAGAACCGCAAGGGAGCCATCGTCATCACGCCCTCGCTGACCATCAAGAAGACACCCTCGGCCGGCAGTTCCGACGTGAGCGTCATCCACGAGGGCACCAGGGTTGACATTACCGACGACACCATGCGCGACTGGAAGGCCGTCAGACTGGCCGACGGACGCGAGGGATGGGTGCCTGCCCGCCAGATTGAGAAGATTTAACAAACGGCCAACATTCCCCTCTGTATGCCAAACAATATAGACCTGTTTTTGCTTCATCTGCTGAACGGCAGCCAGTCGATGCTCTTCGACCAGCTGATACTGTTCCTTACCAACGGACTGACGTGGATTCCGCTCTATATTGCCTTGTTCATCATGGTGTTGAAGAACAACGAGTCGATGACTCAGATATTCATCATCGTGGGCTGTTGTGCCCTGGGCGTGATGCTGACTGCCGGACTCGACAATCTCTTCATAAAACCCCTTGTGGCCCGTCCGCGGCCTACGCTCGACCCCTTCGTGAAATACACCATCGACGTGGCCTGCAACTATCGCGAGAAGAGCTTCAGTTTCTTCTCGGCCCATGCCGCCAATACCGCCTGTCTGGCCACCTTCATGATACTGCTGGTGCGCAACCGCGCGCTCACCGTTACCATGGTCCTCTGGTCGCTGCTCAACTGCTACACGCGCCTTTACCTCGGCGTGCACTATCCGTCCGACGTGGTTTGCGGTCTGCTTGCCGGCCTGCTGGTAGGGTGTCTTAGCTATTTCGTACATCTGAAGCTTTATTTCAAGGTGACGCCCCATTTCCGCTATATCTCAGAGGCCTACACCCGAACCGGCTATTCCATCAGCGACATCGACATCGTCATCGCCACTATGGCGTTCACCCTGATATATGCCATCATCCGTAGTTTGTTCATCATATGACCGACCCCCGAAAAATACATATCTCAGACTATAGCTACGAGCTGCCCGACGAACGGATAGCCAAATTCCCCATCAGCCAGCGCGACCACAGCAAGCTGCTGGTCTACAACAAAGGCCAGATCAGCGACGACGTGTTCTACCGCCTGCCCGAATATCTGCCTGAGGGCGCGCTCATGGTCTTCAACAACACCAAGGTCATCCAGGCACGCATGCACTTCCGCAAGGAAACCGGCGCGCTCATCGAGGTGTTCCTGCTCGAGCCTGCCGACCCCACCGACTACGAGCTGATGTTCCAGCTCACCAGCCGCTGCTCGTGGCTCTGCATGATTGGCAACCTGAAGAAATGGAAGGAAGGCACGCTCCGTCGCGACTTCTGCATCAACGGTCAGCAGCTCACGCTCTCGGCCACCCGCCGCCACATGGTGGGCACCAGCCATTGGGTCGACTTCGAGTGGAACAATCCCGCCGTCACCTTTGCCGAAATCCTTGAGTCGGTAGGCGAGCTGCCCATCCCCCCATACCTGAACCGCAAGACCGAGGAGAGCGACAAGACCACCTATCAGACCGTCTATTCAAAGGTGAAGGGTTCTGTGGCCGCACCAACGGCCGGACTGCATTTCACCCCCGAGGTGCTACAGGCCATCGACAGCCGCGGCATCGACCGCGAGGAGGTCACGCTCCATGTGGGCGCCGGCACGTTCAAGCCCGTCAAGAGCGAGGAGATAGAGGGCCACGAGATGCACACCGAATACATCTGCGTGCGCCGCGACACCATTGCCAAGCTGCTTTCCCATCAGGCCCGTGCCATTGCCGTGGGCACCACCAGCGTGCGCACCCTCGAGAGCCTCTACTATATGGGCTGCAAGCTCAGCCGCAATCCCGAACTCACCGAACAGCAGCTTCATGTGAACCAATGGGAGCCCTACGACGAAGCCGGTGGAGTGGGGCAGGCCGCCATCACGCCCATGGAGGCCATGCAGCACCTGCTCGACTATCTCGACCGCAACCATCTGCCCGCGCTCCACACCAGCACGCAGATCATCATTGCCCCCGGCTACGACTACAAGATTGTGAAGATGCTCGTTACCAATTTCCACCAGCCGCAGTCAACCCTGCTGCTCCTGGTAAGCGCCTTTGTGCATGGCGACTGGCGCAGCATCTACGACTACGCCCTCGCCCACGGTTTCCGCTTCCTCAGCTATGGCGACAGCAGTCTGCTGATACCCGGCGAGAAATAAATGCGCTTCGCTAAATGATAAATGATAAATCGTGAAATCGTAAAATCGTGAAATCGTGAAATCGTGAAATTGTCAAATAGAATATGAAAATAGGAGATAAAGTGAGATTCCTTTCCGAGACCGGCGGCGGCATCATCGCCGGCTTCCGGGGAAAAGACCTGGTCTTGGTGGAAGACGAAGACGGCTTCCAGATACCCACGCCCCGCAGCGAGGTGGTTGTCATCGATACCGACGACTATAACATAGCCAAGGTGGTGGCCCCGAAGCTGAACCCCCCGAAGAAGGCGCCCGTAGAGCAACCCGAAGTGGAGCCGGCCGACCGACCCGTCACCTTCCGGCCTGCCGTCGAGGAACGCCGCGGGGGCGACGTGCTCAGCGTCTATCTTGCCTTCGTGCCCATCGACCTGAAGGCCGTCACCAACACCCGTTTCGAGACCTATCTCGTCAACGACGGCAACTACTACATCCGCTATGCCTACATGACCGCCGAGGGCAACGCCTGGAGCCTGAAGTCGACGGGCGAGATCGAGCCCAACACCAAGCTCTTCATCGAGGAATTCGGGCGCGAGACGCTCAACCAGATGGAGCGCGTGGCCGTGCAGCTCGTGGCCTACAAGAAAGACAAGCCCTTCCTGCTGAAGCAGCCCGTCAGTCTGCAGCTGCGCATCGATGCCGTGAAGTTCTACAAGCTCCACACCTTTCAGGAGAACGACTTCTTCGAGCAGCCCGCGCTGGTGCACACCATCGTCGAGAACGACCGCGTGGCCATGAGCATCGACATCAACCCCGAGCAGCTGAAGCAGAAGATGATGCAGAAGGAACCGGCCGACAACACCCGCGTGGTGCGCCAGCCCATCGTCAGGCCCGTCGACAAAGACGCCCCCGTGGTGGTCGACCTCCATGCCGGCGAACTGCTCGACACCACCTCGGGCATGAACAGCGCCGACATACTGAACCATCAGCTCGACGTGTTCCGCAAGACCATCGAGCAGTACCGCCACAAGAAGGGCCAGCGCATCGTCTTCATCCACGGCAAGGGCGAGGGCGTGCTCCGTGCCGCCATCATCCACGAGCTCAACTACCGCTACAAGCAGTATCCCCATCAGGATGCCTCGTTCCGCGAATACGGCTATGGCGCCACACAGATCACCATCAGGTAGTGATAAGTGATAAGTGATAAGTGAGAAGTGACGTCAGGTGTTCTGCGGTCGCACCGCAGAAAAAACATAACGCAAACAAAACCCCAAGAATAATATGAAAAACGGCTTTATCACGGTGGCTGCGGCCATCCCGTCGGTCAGAGTGGCCGACTGCTCGTTCAACGAGATGCAGATTGAAAACCTCATCGCCCAGGCCGAGGGAAAGGGCGTCGAAATCATCGTCTTCCCCGAACTGTGCATCACCGGCTACACCTGTCAGGACCTGTTCTGCCAGAACCTGCTGCTCGACGAGGCTGAGAACACGCTTCTCCGTCTGCTCGACTTCACCCGCCAGCTCGACATCATCGCCATCGTCGGACTGCCCGTGGCATGCGGCGACCTGCTGCTCAACTGTGCGGCCGTCATACAGAAAGGCGACCTGCTGGGACTCATCCCCAAGACCTATCTGCCCAACTACAGCGAGTTCTACGAGAAACGCTGGTTCGCATCGGCCAAGGAACTCGACCCCACCGAGATACGCTTTGCCGGCAATACCGTCAGAGTGACCGCCGACCCCCTGCTGTTCCGCACCTGCGACGGCGTGCTCTTCGGCGTAGAGATTTGCGAGGACGTGTGGGCACCGGCTCCGCCCAGCAACCACCTGGCCCTCTCGGGTGCCGACATCATCTTCAACCTCTCGGCCAGCGACGAGCTCATCGGCAAGCACGACTACCTGAAGTCGCTCCTGGCCCAGCAGAGCGCACGCACCATGACCGGCTACGTGTATAGCGGCTGCGGCTACGGCGAGAGCACACAGGACGTGGTCTATGGCGGCAACGCCCTCATCTACGAGAACGGCACCCTGCTGGCCGAGGCTGAGCGCTTCATGCTCGACCCGCAGCTCATCATCACCCAGCTCGACGTCGAGAAACTCCGCACCGAGCGGCGCACCAACAGCACCTATGTCAACGCCCAGCGCAGCCTGTCCGTCGAGAATATCATCAATGCCCACGGCATCACCCCGCGCGACTTCCAGCTGCTGCGCTCGTTCGACCCGCATCCCTTCATCCCGAAAGATGCCGACATGAAGCGCTCGTGCGAAGAGATATTCAACATACAGGTGATGGGACTGGCCAAGCGCATCCGCCACACCTCGTCGAAGCGCGTCATTCTGGGCATCAGCGGCGGACTCGACTCCACGCTCGCCCTCCTCGTGTGCGTCAAGACCTTCGACAAGCTCGGGCTCGACCGTAAGGGCATCGTCGGCGTCACCATGCCCGGATTCGGCACTACCGACCGCACCTACCACAACGCCATCAGCCTGATGCGTAGCCTCGGCATCACCACGATGGAAATCCCCATCGCCAAGGCCGTCACACAGCACTTCAAGGACATTGGCCACGACCCCGCCGTGCACGACGTCACCTACGAGAACTCGCAGGCACGCGAGCGCACCCAGATACTCATGGACCTCACCAACCAGCTGGGCGGATTCGTAGTAGGCACAGGCGACCTCAGCGAGCTCGCCCTCGGATGGGCCACCTACAACGGCGACCACATGTCGATGTACGGCGTCAATGCCGGCATACCCAAGACGCTCATCCAGTTCCTCGTGCGCTATGTGGCCGAAAGCGGAGTTGACAAAGAGTCGCGGCTCACGCTTCTCGACATCGTCGACACCCCCATCTCGCCCGAGCTCACACCGGCCGACGAGCAGGGCAACATCAAGCAGAAGACCGAAGACCTGGTGGGACCTTACGAGTTGCACGACTTCTTCCTCTACTACTTCCTGCGCTTCGGCTTCCGTCCCCGCAAGATATACCTGCTGGCCCGCCAAGCCTTCAGCGGCAGCTACCCCGACGAGACCATCAAACGCTGGCTCACCACCTTCTTCCGCCGTTTCTTCTCGCAGCAGTTCAAGCGTTCCTGTCTGCCCGACGGTCCCAAGGTGGGTTCAGTCAGTCTCTCGCCCCGTGGCGACTGGCGCATGCCCAGCGATGCCTCGTCGGCACTCTGGCTCAAGGATTGCGAGTCGCTTTAAATAAAAAAGGCGGAAAATCTTTTGGAGAAAAGAAATTTTTCTATTACCTTTGCACTCGCTTTTCAGAAAAGCCGATATGGCTCAGTTGGTAGAGCAACGCATTCGTAATGCGTGGGTCGGGGGTTCGAGTCCCCCTATCGGCTCCATTTTTCTACAATCCTACCATTTTTTTAGTCCACACACTTTTGCGGTAATAGCTCAGTTGGTAGAGCATTGGCTTCCCAAGCCGAGGGTCGCGGGTTCGAGTCCCGTTTACCGCTCACTGGGGGGCGATTGATAATGGAGAATGGAGAATTGATAATTATGATTACTGCTGGAGGCAGTTTCTTGCGCGGATTTTAGCGCGGTTTACAGGGCTTGCCCGGTAATCATAATTCTCAATTCTCCATTCTCCATTCTCCATTAAGGCTGCTCTTCCTTCTTCGCCACCAGTCCATTGATGTCGCTGAGCGTAGCCCCTACGAGCATCTTCTTCGAGCGTTTACGGGTGCTGGGATCAGTCTGCGTCTCGGGCTGGAAGATGATGCGCAGGCCGCGCACATGCTCGGCGGTAGAGTAGTCCTCCTCCGAGTCGGCACCGCGCGAACTGATGCCCACCTTGAACGCACCGAACCCGTCAATCTTCACCCTCTGCGAGCTCTGCAGGGCATCGGTAATCACCTCCACCATCTCCGTCAGCACCGCCTTGGCGTCGCTCTTCTTCGCCGTAGAGTTACGCTGGATGCGTTCCGCGATGTAGTCCAGGTCGATGGTCTCCGTCACCACCGGACGAGCATACCACTTCTGGTAAGCCTTAGGCATCTCCTCGTTCTTGTTCTGAATCAGCTTGTAAAAAATCATAACAACTAAACATTAAAAGGTTAAACAATAAGTTCCAGAGGTTCCCGCAATGGGTTCCTTTTTACGCTACAAAGATACGAAATCTGCATCTTGCATTTACGGTTCCGTCCTGTTCCCAACTATTCCCGTCTGTTATTGCCAGTTGTCATGATGTAAGGGAGTGAGATAGAGTCATTTTGCCCATGAATCATAGTCTGATTTCAGTTCAATCATAGTCTAAATCCACATCAATTGCAGTCTGATTCCATCCCGCAAAAACATGGTAAACATTTACTTTAAAAAGTTTGTGTAATTCATTATTATTTAGTATATTTGGCTTTGCCGAAGATACTGGCATTCGGCAACAAAAATAAAAGCTTTTTATTTTGTATTGTGCTCATTTTTTAGTATCTTTGCAGTATGGAAATAGCGACAAGAACATTTGGCAGGACAGAGCTGGCACAGCTATACAGTCCTGACCTCACTGCAGAAGCAGCATGGAAGAAACTGAAGCGGTGGATTAACCTGAACACGGAACTCACCGCCCAGCTCCGGGAGTTAGGCTACACCCCCAGCCAGCGTTCGTTCACCCCGAAGATGGTGGAGCACATTTTTCACTATCTGGGCGAGCCCTGACGGCTGCCGAAGTGTCGGAGTGTCCAAGTGACTTGTGGACAAGAGTAGTCATGCAATGAGACATTTAGCAGGCACAAGGTAATTATTGTAATATAATTATATTATATATACTATATTATATAAATTTATATATATTATAATATATAT
>JAEEGK010016780.1_pt1 | contig 16044 bp, 12 predicted proteins | sample 8958771 | NCBI WGS metagenome assembly JAEEGK01 (sample SAMN16246547, study PRJNA631951) | gut metagenome | biome: gut microbiome; feature: rumen; material: SC-attached | host: Bos | place: Iran: Karaj | collected 2018-10
TCTCCACCACCATCATCGCAGAATACCTCAACCACCTTGGAATAAATACCTTATGGGAAGACGCACGCCAGCTCATCCACACCGACAACCATTACCGCGAGGGGCGCGTGGATTGGCAAGCCACCCAACAGGCCATTCAAAATTCGATATTCAAGAACCAAGATTCCCATAGTGTAATTATCACCCAGGGATTTATCGGCGGCACCGATGGCGGCACCACCACGTTGGGACGCGAGGGCTCCGACTACTCGGCCGCCATCCTGGCCTATTGCCTTGGGGCCGAGAGCGTCACCATCTGGAAGGACGTGCCGGGCTTCCTCAATGCCGACCCCAAGTTCTTCCACGACACCGTGAAGATTGGCCAAATACCATACAACGAGGCTATTGAGTTGGCCTACTACGGCGCCTCGGTCATCCATCCCAAGACGGTGAAGCCCATCCAGAACAAGGGCATCCCGCTTTATATCCGCTCCTTTATCAGCCCTGAAGTCGAGGGTTCTGTAGTGGGTAACTATCATACTATCAGCCCCGAGACACCGCTCTACATCTTCAAGAACAACCAGATTCTGCTCTCCATCCTGCCGCGCGACTACTCCTTCATCGCCGAGGACAACCTGCAGGTCATCTTCGGCATACTCAGCAAGATAGGCATCCGCGTGAACCTCATGCAGAACTCCGCCTTGAGTTTCTCCATCTGCATCGACAACAACCCGCAACTGGTAGCCCCCCTCATCGAGGAGCTAAAAAGCATGTTCCGTGTGAGATATAACGAAAACCTGCAGCTGATCACCATCCGATACTACACCCAGGAGGTCATCGACCGCATTGTGGCCGGCCGACCCATCCTCCTCGAGCAGCGCAGCCGCACCACCGAGCAGCTCATCGTGCCAATTTCAGCATAGCATCGCGCACCTCGTGGTCGCTGACCGTGATATCGATGACGGCGGCGCCGAGGTCCTGCAACAACACACACCGCAGCTCGTCTGCGGTGTTTTTCTTGTCCTGATGCATCAGGGGCAACATCTGCTCGATGTCCTTCAAATTAAAAGTGGGTAGTGGGATGTGGATGGCGGATAGCTGTTCCTTAAGCCACTGGGAATATGTGGTATATACCGCCTCCGACAGGCCGAGTTTCTTCACCGAGAGGTACATGGCGGCCTTCATGCCCATGCCCACGGCTATGCCGTGAGGCAGGTCGCTGTGGAGTTCGATGGCGTGGCCGAAGGTGTGGCCAAAGTTGAGTATCTTCCTGATACCATGGTCGTAGGGGTCGGCCTTCACCACACGCGCCTTGAGGCGTGCGACCTCTTTTAAGTGGGAGGTATCGGTAGTGGAAATCAATTCATTGAATAATGCGGGGTCGGCGACGGCGGCGGTCTTTACCATCTCCATCTGTCCGCAGAGGAGTTCCGTCTGCGGAAGGGTGTCTAAAAAGGCTGGTTCTATGACGGTTAATGAGGAGGGATAGAAGTGTCCAATACTGTTTTTCACACCGCCGAAGTCGATGGCGGTCTTGCCGCCGATAGCGGCGTCGACCATGGCGAGCAGGGAGGTCGGCACATTGATATAGCGGATGCCGCGCTTGTAACCGGCGGCCACATAGCCACCGAGATCGCAGACACTGCCACCGCCGAGGTTGACGACCACACTCTGGCGGTCGGCCCCGGCCTCCAACAAGGTCTGCCACACCTGTGCCGCCACCTCCAGGCTCTTGCACTCCTCCCCTACCGGCACCTCGATGAATTCGGCCTCCTGCAAGGCCTCGACCTGCGAGACAAGCAGGGGAAGGCAGTATTGGAACGTGTTCTCGTCCAGCAGGATAGTGTATTTGGCATCCTGCCATTCCTCCTTGGCCAGTGCGCGGCTCAACGCGCGCAGGCCACCGTACAGTATTCGGGTTTTCGTAGTCATGCAATAAATAACGCGCTGATACGTTAAATATTGCATGAAACTGGAACTGCTCTCCCCTGCCAAGAACTTGGAGTTCGGCCGTGAAGCCGTCAACCACGGTGCCGACGCCCTCTATATCGGAGCCCCCGCCTACGGCGCCCGCGCCGCCGCCACCAACACCATCGAGGACATCGAGGCGCTGGTGAAATATGCACACCTCTATGGTTCCAAGGTCTTCGCCACCGTCAACACGCTGCTTTTCGACGACGAGCTGGAACCCGCCGTGAAGATCATCCACCAGCTCTACAACATCGGCGTCGACGCACTGCTCGTGCAAGACATGGGGCTGCTGGAATGCGACCTGCCTCCCATCGAACTGCACGCCAGCACGCAATGCCACAACGCCTCCGTGGAGCGGATAAAGTTCTTGGAACAAGCAGGTTTCCGCCGTGTGGTGCTGGCGCGTGAGACCTCGCTGGAGCAGATGCGCGAAATCAGACAGGCCACCCAGCTGGACCTCGAAGCCTTCGTCCACGGCGCCCTCTGTGTGAGCTACAGCGGGCAGTGCTATATGAGCCAGTGTGTTAATGGCCGCAGCGGCAACCGAGGCAAATGCTCACAACCCTGCCGGTCGACCTATGACCTCTACAACGGGGAGGGACGTCTGCTCATCAAAGAGAAGCACCTGCTGTCGCCCCGCGACTTCAACGCCAGCCAACAGCTTCAGTCCATGATAGATGCCGGCATCAGCTCGTTCAAAATCGAGGGGCGCCTGAAAGACCTGAGCTATGTAAAGAATATCACCGCCTACTACCGCCAACTGCTTGACAACCTGATGGAAGGCCATGAGAGAGCCTCCTCCGGCCACTGCACCTACACCTTCACCCCCGACCCCGAACGCACCTTCAACCGCGGCTATACCGACTATTTCCTCCGCGGCCGTCAGCCGATGGCCTCATTTGCCACCCAGAAATCCATCGGAAAGCTTATCGGAAAGGTGACCTCCGTCGGCAGCAACACTCTTGTTATCAGCGGCAAAGAACCTTTTTCCAATGGCGACGGGCTCTGCTATTTCGACGCCGACGGGAAGATGCAGGGATTCCTGGTCAACGCCGTGCAGGGGCGCACGGTGACGCCCAACCGTATGCCCGACCTCCAGGTGGGCACCACCATCTGGCGCAACAACGACCAGCAATTTGAGAAGCAGCTGCAAGGCTGCACCGCCGAGCGCAAGATAGATGTGGAGATGCGCTTCAGCGGTAGCGGACAGGACTTCAGCCTGGAGATGACGGACGAGGACGGCGTGACGGCTGTGCAGCACCTCACCCTGGAGCCTACGGCTTCCAACAACAGCCAGCAAAACTCAAGCAACATCGTCAAGCAGCTTTCCAAACTGGGCAACACCCCCTTCGTGGCCACCCAAGTGACCGATGCCACCGAAGGCCGCTACTTCATCCCGGCAGGCACCCTCAACGAGCTGCGACGCCAAGCGGTGGAACTCCTCAAAGAAAATAGAATCAGCCGCTTCCGTCCGGAAGACTGCGTCCGCCACGACCAGAACCAGCCCTACCCTTCCACAGCGCTCGACTACCGCGCCAATGTCATCAACGACAAGGCGGAGGAATTCTATAAACGTCATGGAGTGAGCAAAATAGAACGCGGGCTGGAGCAGACCGAAGACTACGACGGCAAGGCGCTGATGACCACCAAATACTGTCTACGCTACGAGCTGGGCTGCTGCCTGCAGGGGAAGAATCACGGCAAGCCGCAGGTGGACATCAAGCCCGCCGACAGGCTCATCCTCCGGAACAACGATCGTCAATTCCGTCTGGAATTCGACTGTGCGGAATGCCTGATGCGTATCTACAGGGTTACGCGGCAGTGACGACAGCGATGACGGCGGTGGCGATGATGATGAGAGCCGCCATAGCTATCCAGCGGCGCGGACGCAGCACGACTTTCTGTCGGCCATACATGATGCCGAGATAAGAAAAAAGGAATGTGGCAACCAGCAGCGGCCAGAGGGCGCTGTGGAGGTGGCCGGCGAGAGGAACCATGAAACCGGCACCGATACCAAGCAGGAATCCATTGATGCCCGTGGCGACCGTGAACAGCAACACACGGAACACTCCGGCGTTGAGGTCGTAAGCCGCCGGTTGCGTCTTTTTGCCCAAGTAGGGCCACATCATTTTGACGGCCACAAAAAGAGATAAGCCTAAGAGAACAAAACTATTGGCCCGGGCGAACGCCTCGGGATTGTCGGGCAACTCGAACCGCAGCATATTTCCCAAAAGGATACCCAGACAATAAAGTGCGGCATGGACAACGGCCACGACGAAAGAGATGAGCAACCCCTTCGACAGCGATATGGAGGCAGCGTCGGCACAGCGGCGCATAAGCAACATGGCACTGATTCCTAGGGCAATGGCTATTACAATAAAGGATACTATAGACATGACTGTATGGATTTCGTGAGTTGGATGAATTCCTCTACCGAGAGTTGCTCGGCGCGTTTACCAAGCACCGTCTCGTCAACATTCTCGATGGGCAGGCCCGCCGAGCGCAGTGCGTTCCGCAGCGTCTTCCGGCGCTGGTTGAAGCCCGCCTTAACGGTTTGGACGAACAGCTTCTCATCACATTCCAAAGACGTTACGTCATTTCTCGTCAATCTTATCACTGCCGATTTCACCTTCGGCGGCGGGTTGAACACATGCTCGTGCACGGTGAAGAGGTATTCGATATCATAAAATGCCGATAACAAGACCGATAGGATGCCGTAAGTCTTGCTTCCAGGGCCTGCAGCCACACGCTCGGCCACCTCTTTCTGGAACATGCCGACCACTTCAACCGCCTGGTTGCGGCAGTCGAAGATGCGGAAGAGAATCTGCGAAGAAATATTATAGGGGAAGTTGCCAATGACAGCGAATGTGTCTTGGAACAAGGTGTTTAAGTCAAGTTTCAGGAAGTCGCCCTCGATGACATCGAGCGTGGGATAGTGCTCATGGAGCCAGGCAACCGACTCACGGTCAATCTCCACCACATGGAAGTTGAGCTCCTGTTTCCCAATGAGATACTTGGTCAGCACCCCCATACCGGGGCCAATCTCAATAACATTGGGGGTACGCCCTGAAAGGCTGTCGACAATACGCTGGGCGATGTTCTCATCGGTGAGGAAATGCTGCCCTAGGAATTTCTTTGCTTTTACTTCGTTCATCTTGCTTTCAGTGCGTTATATCGTTTTCTGGCCAGGTCGGAATAGAGCGAAGAGGGGTAGTCGATGAGGAGTTTCTCGTAGCATTCGAGGGCCACGGCCGGATTGTCCAGGTGGTCCTCGTTGAGTTCCGCCCGAAGCATCAGGGCATCATCGGCCGTAATATCATAGGGATACATCTCTATCAGTTGCTTCAAGATGGCATCAGCATCCGTGTAACGTGCTTGTTTCATGCGGATTTTCGCCTTGCGCATCAGTACCTCGTCGAAGAGGGGATGCGTAACGACACTGCGCGAGATGGCATCAAAGCCAAACCAGGCGGCATCCAGCTGATTGCGGTAGAGCAACAGGTCGGCATCGGCGAAACGTTCCAGCATCCCATAGGTGCTGTCATCTTCCATGTTATCAGATATAAGGAGCGAAAGTTCCATGGCATCGTTGGCCACCAACTTCGAGGTGGAAGAGCGCAGCACCTTGAGCTGCGAATTGGCCCACTCAAAATCATGGTTGAAATACGACAGTTTGGCATTCTTGAACTTGGCCTGGGCGCCCAACACATCATTCTGGTTGGCTTTCTCGACCTGCATATAGAGCAGCGACGCATCCCACATAGAACCTGCAAAAAGCAGCAAATCACCGAGGTCTAACTTCACCTCGTCACGCACAGCAGGCTTCAGACGCGGTATCTCCAGCACATCGTCCAGCATGCTCACCGCCGCCTGCGCATCGTTGCCATGGTAAGCCATCAAGTTGGCATAATTGCGCATGAGGGGAACGGTCCGTTCGTTCTTGCCGAGTTCAGAGATAGCCTCTTCATAGCGCTGGACGAGCGACTGAAACTCCTTGCTATCAATAGCATAGTTATGATTGATGCGGGCGAACTCCACTTCCAGTTCTCCCACACGGCTGTCGAAATAATGAGGGCTTTCTTTCCCATTCTTTTGCAGCTGGCGGTAAGCATCCGCAGCCACGTCGTATGCTTCGTTCTGATAAGCAATTCGGGCCACACGCAACAACTGGTCGCCCCCCTTGCCAGGGAACCGCGCATCGACCGCAAGGGCCTGCGTCAGAGCAAAGGCAAAGTCTTTCTGCTGGATGGAAAACCAGATCATCATTTCGAGATACGTCTGGTTTTCAGGATGCTCACGAACTCGCTGGACGAGCGCCTGACGAATTTCTTCAGCCAGACGATTGTCAGGTGCTTCAAGCATGGCCTTCTGCATGCTGACCTGGACCGAAGGCATGATACCGGGCTGATGATCAAGCAGTCCGAAATACTCTTGCGTCATTGCCTCATAATCCCCCATGGCCTGGTAGATGCCCACAAGCTCAAGGAAATACAATTGCGGATTGCGCGTCTTGCCACGCGCTGTGAGGTAGGTCTTGGCGGCGTAGTCGGGACGGCCGATATTGGAAAACGCCATCGCTAAATCGGGAATCGGCGCCAGGTTCGAAGTGATGGCGTCAATGGCGCGATCAAAGTACTTCTCGGCCTTTTTTGGCTGTTTCTGAACCAGATATACATTACCCTGGTCGACATACAACGAAAGCTCCTTGGGCTGGCTTCTCTGCCGCTTTTCGGCCAATTTAGCCGCTTCCTTATATTCTCCGAGCTGGAGATAGGTGGCGTAGAGGCGCTGATAGTAGTATTTGTTGCTTGTGCGCTTGTATAGAGACTCATACAGCTGCGCCGCCTGCTGGAATTCGCCGTTGTCGTAATAATAGGCAGCCATCTGCTCCTGCGACTGCTGGGCAACGACGGCAGCGGGGCGGCATAGGAACATCGCCAAAATACATAGACACAATATGATACCGCGCCGTTTCATACAAAAAAACCGGAAGTTGTCGTTCCGGTCCTTACTGTTGGTTGGTGACCCAGCTGGGGCTCGAACCCAGGACCCCAACATTAAAAGTGTTGTGCTCTACCTGCTGAGCTACTGAGTCAGTCACTCACCTCATTATCGGTGACCCAGCTGGGGCTCGAACCCAGGACCCCAACATTAAAAGTGTTGTGCTCTACCTACTGAGCTACTGAGTCATCAAAAAGCGGCTTTCTGCCACAAATTGAGTGTGCAAAAGTACAACTTTTTTACAAAAGGACAAAATATTTTCTGTCTCTTCTGCAATTCGCCATTGCAGAAATATGATTATCAAACATATAGTACAAACCTCAAATGGGTCAGGAAACCAGTAAAACCATTGCAAAAAGAACATGAAATATGGACTTTCAGGCTGTTTTTGCGGGTTGTCAGATTGCTTTGTAAAAGAAAAATTTGGCCATATAAAAAAAATGTCGTATATTTGTTGAGGTCAAAGAAAGACAAAAAACATCAACAAAAACGTATAAAAATATCAATATCATGGATTTAACAGTCAAGATAAAAAAGGGTCTAGGCGACTTAGAATTCGGAATGCCGGTGGAAGATGTGGTGAAACTGATGGGTACTGCCGACGAGGTGGAGAACATTGACAACGCTGCCGACGAGAGCACCACCGTGCTGCGCTACAACGATGAGGGGCTGACGCTCTTCTGCGAGGGCGAAAACCCTATATTGGCGTGCATCGACGTATGCAACGAAGACTGCACCCTCTTCGGAGAGCATGTGTTCGAAATGGATGAACGCGAGATTGTTGCGCTGATGGTGAAGAACAAATTCACCGAGCAGGATGTGGACGAGGAGGACTGGGGCGAACGTCGCGTAAGCTTCCCTGAAGGCAACATCGACTTCTACTTCGACGACACTGAGCTTATGTCCGTCATCATCGGCCAATGAAAGCGCTTTTCGGCACCGCTTATTTCCCACCCATTGCCTATATTGCCGCCCTGGGGCGACACCGTGAGATTTTGATTGAGGTCAAGGAGACATTCCCGAAGCAGACCTATCGCAACAGGATGAATATCATGACCGCCAACGGAGTGCGGAGCCTCACCGTGCCGGTGCTGCGCGAGAACCACAGCCGTACCGAAGAAGTGACTATCGACTACCGCGACCGCTGGAATGTCATCCACCTGCGCACCCTCGCCGCCGCCTATGCAGCCTCCCCCTACTATCTTTATTACAAAGATGATATCGAATCGCTACTTCTACACCCCTATCATTATTTGACCGAACTCAACCAGGACATCCTCCTGTGGCTCATCGGCCGGCTAAAACTCGACTGCACTATATCGGCCACCACCGAGTGGGTTGCTCCGGGAGAAATCTGTACTGAGCCCCTGAGTGATTTCCGGCAGGTTTTCTCGCCCAAAATACCCTACCCTACTGACAGCTTTACATCATACTATCAGGTATTTTCAGACCGTCAACCCTTTGCGCCCAACCTCAGCATACTGGACTTGCTCTTCAACCTTGGTCCCGAGGCAAAAGATTACCTGAATAAGCTGACTTAAATATCATGGAATAAATAAAATAGCCCCGTTGTTTCGTGTGAAACAACGGGGCTGCTATATTGTTACTTGGCAAAGGTCACCAACAGCACGGAAATGTCCGCCGGAGAGATACCGCTGATGCGCGACGCCTGTCCGATAGTGGCCGGGCGGTACCGATTAAGCTTCTCGCGCGACTCATAGCTGAGGGCGGCAAGAGCGAAATAGTCGTAATCCATCGGCAAGGAGATGTTCTCAAACTTCTGTATTCGTCCCGCCACCTCCTGTTCCTTGTCGATATAATGATGATACTTGATGGAAGTCTCCACCTCTTGCAACACCTCGCTGCGCATCGGCTCCGGCACCTTATCCGCAACACTAGCTACAGCATCGTCCATCTCCAGAAGCCCCTCAATGGACAGCTCCGGACGCAACAGCAACGACGCCATGCTCACGCGTTGAGCAATGGGCGCCGAGTCATGAGCTGCCAGCCATTGGTTGGCATCCTCCGTGGGATACACCTGTGCATCCTCCACCGACTTTGACAATAGCCCAATCTGTTCCACTTTCTGTTCCACCCGACGCATCCGGCTTTCGTCGGCCAAGCCCAAAGCATAGCCCAGCGGGGTCAACCGCTGGTCGGCATTGTCCTGTCGGAGCAGGATGCGGTATTCCGCACGCGAGGTGAACATCCGGTACGGCTCATCCACTCCCTTGGTCACCAAGTCGTCAATCAGCACGCCGATATAGGCCTGCGAGCGGCTCAACACAAATGCCGACTTGCCTTTGAGTTTCAGCGCGGCATTGACACCGGCCATCAAACCCTGGCACGCCGCCTCCTCGTAGCCCGTTGTCCCATTCACCTGACCCGCGAAAAAGAGGTTCTCCACCCTCTTGGTCTCAAGGGTATAGTATAATTGTGTCGGGGGAAAGTAGTCATACTCTATCGCATATCCGGGCTTGAATACCTGTGCCTGTTCGAAGCCCGCGATGCTGTGCAACGCCTCCAACTGCACCTCGAAGGGCAGCGAAGAAGAGAAGCCGTTGAGGTAGTAACTCTGCGAACGCCAACCCTCCGGCTCCACGAAGAGTTGGTGGTGATCCTTGTCTGAAAAGCGGTCAATCTTATCCTCAATCGAGGGACAGTAGCGCGGTCCGCGACCCTGGATGCGACCTGTGAACAGCGGCGACCGCTCGAACCCCTTGCGCAGGATTTCGTGGGTATGAAGATTGGTATTAGCCAGATAGCATGAGCGTTGGGTGGTCAACGGAAGCGTATCCGAGAACGAGAACTTGGATGGATGTTCGTCGCCCGGCTGTTCCACCAGCTTGGAGAAATCGATCGTCCGTCCGTCGACACGGACAGGGGTGCCCGTCTTCAGGCGTTCCACTTCGAAGCCTGCCTCGCGCAACTGGTCACTCAATCCCTCTGCCGGGTTCTCCCCCACCCTGCCGCCACGCCATGTGTCCTCGCCGATAAAAATTTTCCCGTTGAGGAAAGTGCCACTGGTGAGCACCACGGCGCGCGCCGGGATGCGGTGTCCCATGCGGGTCAGGACCCCCGACACGGCATTGCCGTCGAAGGTCAACCCTGTCACCTCATCCTGCCACAGCGATAGGCCCGGGATAGACTCGAGCACCTGACGCCAATTAAGCGAGAACATCATCCGGTCGCACTGTGCACGAGGACTCCACATGGCTGGTCCTTTAGAGAGGTTGAGCATGCGGAACTGGATGGCCGAGCGGTCGGTCACGATGCCCGACCAGCCGCCGAGGGCGTCAATCTCGCGTACGATTTGCCCCTTAGCCACACCTCCCATGGCCGGGTTGCACGACATCTGACAGATATTGTCGAGCATCTGTGTGACCAGCAGCACCCGGGCGCCAAGCTTGGCGGCAGCGGCAGCGGCCTCGGCGCCGGCATGACCAGCCCCCACAACCACAATATCATATTCATCAAATGTCATAGAACATGGTATTTACACTTCTCGTTCCACGCGAAACATCTCATCCCACAACTTTAATGCTTCCTCCTCCTGGCGACGCATCTCAACGGCTTCCCCCTCACTCTTATCACCCTGCCCAAGCAGGTGCAGCACCCCATGGATGATGACGCGTCGCAACTCCTGCTCAAACGAAACGTTCAACTTCTCGGCATTCTCCTCTACCCTCTCGACGCTAATCATGATGTCTCCCGAGATGAGGTTGCCGGCCACATAGTCGAAAGTAATGATGTCGGTGTAGGTGTCGTGATCAAGGTAACGTCGGTTGGCTTCGAGCTCATGCTCATCGTCGCAAAAAAGGTAGTTGATATTGCCCACCGTCATTCCGCGTCGCACAATTACCTCGGCAATCCATTTTCTGATTTTTTGCTCCTCTGGGAGCTCAAAATCCACAGATTGTATAGCGAAACGGATAGCCATTGAATTGCATTTATATTATTGATTTCCAGTCTTATAACTGAACTAATCCAGAATCTATTCCTCAAAATGCAGCCCGCATTTCGCGTCCACCGGCATCATTGTACACAACAAACGGAGGAAAACGAGGAATCGGGTCACGCTGCCACCAGGGCGAAATGAGCTTGCAGGACAGATACCCTCTCCAAGGCGTCGGCGGGGTCGATACCGTTGACCGCGAACTCGAGGCGTACCTGTCGTCCACCCTCCGAGAAGGTCATGCGGTCGGCGAGCGACTTCATCACAAAGATACCCTCGCCGCACTTCTCGTCATCCGAAGGCAGCTGACCGTAACGTGCGTAGTCAAACCCCTCGCCCTCGTCAGTCACCTCAACATAGAGACCTCCGCGGCAGGTGCCGAATTCGAGCGACACCTTCTTGTCAGCCTCTTCATGGTTGCCATGTACGATGGCGTTCTTCACCGCCTGCACGGCCGCGAAGGAGACCGTCGAATAGTAATTGCCTACGTTGCACTCGCGGCAGAAGTGGAACAGACGCTCCTCAACCATCGGCAAATTAGACATATCTGACTGTATTATAAGCGTTTCCTTCATCTCTTCGGGGTTTGTATTCCGCAGCAAATATACAAAAATAATCCTTAGCCAGTAGGAAAATACAAAAATTGTTAATAAATCAGACCTGTTATTTATAGAAATAATCGTTGACTTTGTCGCGGTAGAACGGAGACAATGAGGGCGGTACGGTGCGCAGCTGGTCGGTAGCGGGTTGCAGCTGCCGATTGTACTTCTCGAGCTCGGCCGGGGTGGGTTGGCTATAGAGTTCGCCAGCCTCGTGGCTCTCGCGACGCTCCTCCTTCTCACGCTGCATTTCGGCGCGTTCGTGCTCCAGCAAGCGGGTCATGATCTGTTGCTGGCGCTGGATGGTCTGGCGGGTGATGGTGCGGTTGACGAGGTCTGTCTCGGTCTGCTCCATCTGACGCATCATCTGGTCTATCTCGCGGGCCAACTTGCTATTGCCAGCGTCGCCCTCCTTGAGTTCCTGTCCGTACTCCTGCATCATGCGGCGAATCAGCTCCTGCTGAGCCGCCATACGGGCGAACTCCTCGCTCATCTGCTGCCCCTGCCCTATCTTGTGGCGTCCATCTGGCTTATTGCCCTGCTTGTCGAGCTGTTTTTTGAGCGCCTCCATCTGCTTGTTGAGTTCCTGCTGCATCTGACGCATCGACTTAGGCGACGGCTTTCCCTTGCCAGGCTTGCTGCACTGGCTGTTGCTCTTGTTGGGGTTTTTGCATTGTCCGTTCTTTTTCTTCTGTGCATTCTGCCGCATCTGGTTCTGCATCTGGTCGAGACTCTCGGCCAGCACAAGAGCCAGGTTGTTGAGCGAGGTCATGCTGTACTGCATCGAACGGGCCGCCTGCGAGTTCTTGTAGTTGCCGTAGAAGGTCTGGTTCATATTCAGCAGCTCGTTGAGCGAGCGTGTGGTGGCGCTGTTCACCTCGCCCACCTCCTTGGTGATGGCGGTGGCCACCTGCAGCTGTCGTTTGGCCATAGCCCGCAGCGAGTCCTCGACGCCGCGGAAGTCGTCCTTGACGCGGTTCTGGCGCGTGATGACGGTCTGGTACTTTGGATCCTGGATGTAGGTGTTGTTGACCTCGGCGATGAGCTCTTCCTGGTTGAAGGAGAGCTGCACGAGGTTCTTCAGCAGCTGGCGCACCTGCTCGGCGTCTTCGGCCATGTCCTGCTGCTCGGCATCGACCTGTGCTTCAGCCAGGGCCTCGCTGAGTTGTTCCATCTCGTCGGCCGCCTGCTTCTGCTGCTTGCCGGCATCCTTGTTCTTGCCCTTCTGCAGGCTCTGCTGGGCTTCCTGCTGGTGCTGCTCCACCTGCTGTTCGAGCTCCTGCGGCACCTTAAAGTCGGTCGAGGGGTCGAGCTCCTTGTAGTCCTGCTTTATCTGGTCAATATCTTGTTTCAGCTGCTGGAAACGGCCGCTGAGCTCCTGCTGGCGCTGCTGGAGGCCTTCCCGATCCTTCTTGTCGGCCTGCTCTGTCTGCTGCCCCAGATCGCGCTGTTCCTCGGCCAGACGGTCCATCTTCTGGATGGTCTGCTCCACCTTCTTCTCTATCTCCAGCCGCTTCATAAGCTCGATATTCTGGTCGAGCTGGCGTTCGAGTTCGGCGTTGTCGAGCTTGAGCTGTTCGAGCTGCTGCTGCACCTTCTTCTTGTCGAGTTCCTGCATCATGCGCTCAATCTCGGCCATGGTCTCCTTCATCTTCTCGTCCATCACCTCGTTCATCAGACGGTCCAGCTCGCGCTGCTTCTCCATCAGCTGCTCGCTCTGCTCGCGGTACTTCTGTTCCAGGCGATTGTTCTCCTGAATTTGCTGCTGCATCTGTTGCATCATCTGACGCACCTGCTTCTGCTTCTCCTGAATTTGTTGGAGGTCTTGTTTGTCCTGCCAGTTGAGTTCCTTCTTGTCCACCAGGCGGCGCATCATCTCGTTGATTTCCTCTTGCAGGCGCTGCAGCTCGCTCATCTGCGTCTCAGCGCTCTGGCGCACGTCGGTGCGGTTCTGCTCCAGCAGGCTGTCCAGGGCCGCCTCGTCGGGCACCTTCACCTCGAACACATCGGAGCGGGTGGTCTTGGGGCCATGGATGGCGTCGTTGTCCGACACCTCGAACCAGTAGGAGAGCACGTCGCCCGGGGCGAGTGTGAGTTCGGCGGTATTAAATGAGAAGTAGAATTCCTGCGAGGCGCCTTCACCAAGGCCTATTTCAGCCTCACTGACGGCATTTCGGGCGGTATCGGAGGGATTGGCGGTGCGATGAATAAAAACAAGCCGTGAGAAGCCGTAATCGTCCTTGACGCGTCCGCGGAAGAGGCGGCGGTCGGGGTGCAGCGAGTCGAAGAGCTCCTCGACGGCTATCATCGGGGCGGCGTCGGCGATGGCGGAGAGCGTGTAGCGCAGCGTGTCGGAGGAATGATGAGCGATGAATGATGAATGATGAACTTTGCTGACGCAGAAGGAATAGTCTGTGGTCTCCATGATGCGGCGCGAGAACTCCACGCGGCCGTTGGCGTCGGGGGCGAGCGAGATGTGGGAAGTGGGAAGCGTGAAGTGGAGGCTGTCGGCATCCTGTGTCTGGAAGAGCCAGCGCACGGTGGTGCCTTCGGGCACGGCGGCATCGCCGAGATTCACCACAGTCTCGCTTTCGCGGCCCGTATATGCAGGGTAGGAGAGGACCATGCGGAACGAAAGCACGGCGGGGTTGGGCAGCACCTCGAGGGTGTAGTCCTCCGACGTCACGCCGCCGCCCTCGAGAGTGAATGTCTGCGAACGGTTGAGTTGACGGAAGACATAGGAGAACTGCGACGGAGAGGTGGCCTGCATGCGGTAGCGGCGTCCTTCGATGCGGAGGAAGACCTCGGCCGGCACAGCCTCGCCCTCGGTGGCGACCTCAAGGGTGAAGTCGTCGCCCTGCATGGCCGTGAGGCTGGGGTTGAGCACACGGAAGCGGAACGGAGCGGGACGCTCGAAGGTGGTGGTATAGTTGACGATGCGCTTGGAGGGCTCAGTGACCGTCTGCGGGGCCAAGATCAGCAGCAAGGCGATGACCACAAGGGGCGGGAGGGCGTACTTCAGGTAGCGGTGGTTGCCCTTGAGGTTGATGGCGTTGAGGAACGGCACGGGACGCAGCTGGGCGGTTTTCTGCTCGATGGCGGCAAGGAGCAGGTCGTTAGTGCTCGGCGAGGGACTTTCCATCAGCTGCAGCAGGTTGAGCAGCTTGTCGCTCACTTCGGGGAAGTGGCGGCCGATGATGCGCGCCGCTTCGTCGTGGCCGATGCGCTTGCCCAAGCCCTGCATTTTCAGCAGCGGGCGTACCACGAACCACGCCAGCACCGCAGCCACCGCAGCGATGCCCACCCAGAAAACGATGCCCCTGGCGACCGGCGGCAGCCAGCCGAAGTACTCCAGCAAGATGGCCGCGAGGAAAAGCGTGAAGACGATGCCGACAGCATACAACACACCTCGAATCAGGAGGTTCTTGTAATACTTCCGGATGAAGGCGTCGAGCGCCTGCAAGATGTCTGACGGCTGCGTCACAAATCAGTGACTTACTGCTTCTGCCCAGCCTTTATAGAAGCATTGACGGTCTTGTTGTAGTAGGCCTCTTCCCACGTTGCCTTGAGTGAACCGCTCACCTCGGCAACAGTAGCCTTGGCCCAGCCGTAGTGTATGCCGTCGGCCAACTTCACACGCAGACCCACATAGAACGTGCCGGGAACGATGTTGTAGACAAATGATGCATCGCCGTAGGAAAAGTAGCCGTTAGGTGTCATATTACTGCCAATCTCTTTGTCCAGCGCAAGGGTAGCGATATGATCCCATTCCTGCTCAGACACGGTGACGACGTTGGTGCCGGTCTCGGCATTGTACGGGTCGAAAGTCAGTCCGCTGTTCTCGAACTCGGAATAGGTGATGCGGTATTCAAGCGTACCGTCGCCATTAAAGTCAATGCCAAGAACATCCTCGAAAGCATCGAAAGTACCGTTGCCTATTGCAGCCATGGCAATGGTGCTGACGGGAGCGGGGGTACCGCCACCACCGTTGTTGCCGCCGCCGTTATTTGTGGCAGTGTTGGTGTTATTAGTGGCTTCTTCCTTGCTGCAAGAGACAGCGGTGAGCATCATCAATGCTACCGCAAAATAGAGAATCTTCTTCATGATGTCGATGTTTTTACGTTTGTTTGAAATTGCAAAGATACTACTTTTTACCAACATGGTGAAAAATATTTTGCCAATTGGACTAACTTTAGTACTTTTGCAAAAAAATACAAGAGCCATATGCAACAAGTAATCATAATCACCGGTGCCTCGTCGGGCTTCGGCAAGGCCACCGCCGAAATGCTTGCAGCCAAGGGAAACACCGTCTACGGCCTCTGCCGCCGTGCGATGCAGGACACCACTATAAAATACCGCCAGTGTGACGTGCGCGACCGCGAAAACATACACACTGTTGTGGAGCAGATTGTTGCTGAGCAGGGTAGGGTGGACGTGCTCATCAACAACGCTGGCATGGGCATCGGCGGAGCACTGGAGCTGGCCTCCGAGGAGGAGATAGACATGCAGATGGGCACCAACTTCATGGGTTGCGTCAAT